>Ga0194137_10001804_pt1 | contig 12888 bp, 11 predicted proteins | sample TARM_MetaG_T3_14_FD_134025 | JGI IMG/M metagenome (GOLD analysis project Ga0194137, IMG submission 134025) | Freshwater microbial communities from Pennsylvania, USA, analyzing microbe dynamics in response to fracking - TARM_MetaG_T3_14 (version 2) | ecosystem: Environmental > Aquatic >... | reverse complement strand
CCGTCGGCGCCGACGGTGCGCAGCCAGGTCTGCAGCCAAGCGTCCGCGGTCTGGCGCTGGGCGTTGGCGCTGGTCGCGCTGCGCTCGGGGTTGGCCACGCGGTGGTTGTCGTTCAGCGGCGAGAAGGCCACGAAGAGCAGCAGCGGCAGGGCCGTGAGCGGCATGCGGATCAGGGCCTTGGGCACATAGGTCAGCAGCACGCCGCCGAAGACGATCCAGCTGCTCATGGCCAGCAGCACCAGGGCGGACGAGCCGATGGCGCGTGCCGTCGCCTCGGGCGCGGCCACCAGGGCGACGAAGACGGCCCACTGCAGCAGCAGCACCAGGGCGACGAGGACGCGCGAAGGCGTGCTCATGCGGTCCTCGCGCTCCATCAGCGCGATGGCGTCGCGGCGGCCGTCCAGGGCAAGCAGGCGCGCCAGCCGCGAGCCGGGGCCCAGCTTGAGCAGCCAGACGCGCCGCCTCCAGACGAAGACGGCCAGGCCGGCGGTGAGGACCAGCAGGCCGACGCCGATGAGGCGCTCGCGCTCCTGCATTAGGAAGAAGGCTGCGATAGGCAGGCCGCCGCCGAGGATGAGGCCGCGCGGCAGCCAACGCCGCAGTGGGCCGGCGAAGCCCGGGTGGGTGCATTCGCCCAGGGTGTCGGGCTGGAAGCGGCGGTCCAACAGCAAGCGGCTGACATACCAGGCCGTCAGCAGCCACAGGCCGAAGGCGAAGAAGAGCAGGGCCGTCTGCACGCTGCCGACTTCCAGCGCCAGCAGGGTCTCGCGCGCCTGCTCCAGCCCCAGCAGCACGGCAACGCCCGCGATGACGATGCCGACGGGGAAGGCACACAGGACGAGCACGCGCAGCAGATAGAGCATCCGCGGCACGTCGCCCGTTGGCGCCGCGGGCGGTCCGGCCGGTGGTTCGGGCGGCGGCGGGCTGGGCTCGGGCGAGCCAGGCGGGAGCGGCGGCGGGGAGAACTTCGGCGGCGGCGCGGGATCGTGGGGCGGGTAGACGACCGGAATCAGCATGGCCCGCACTCTAGCCGTGGGCTGTTGTGCGTCCAAGACGGCGCAGGGGGCCGGCCGCCTCGTGAAAAACCCTCGCTGAGTGGGCATTGAGGCGGCAAGCGGCATACAGTTCTGCTGGACAACGATGTCGAGGGAGAAAAACGTGGACAACGGTCAATTGCTGCCCCTGCTGGGGGGCATCGCGCTGGGGGCAGTGCTCGCGGGTTTGGCGGTCTACCTGTGGGTGGCCAAGAAGCTCAAGCGCGAGCATGAGCGTGTGGTGCACGTCGAGCAGTCGCGCCAGCAGGGCGCCCAGCAGCTCACCCAGGCGCGCAAGCAGGTTGAGCAGTTGCAGCGCGAGAACCACGAGTTGCGCCTGGCCGTGCGCCCTGTGCCGCGCCCGGCGCCCGCGCCGGAAGTGCCGGCGGTGGACCCCGCCGAGGCCGCGCGCCTGTATGCCGAATCCAAGCTGCAGCCGGCCGCGCCCGCGGAAAAGCCCAAGACCTTCAAGGACACGGTGGTGATGCCCCGCTCGCAGTACTGAAACTCAAGCCCCTCGCCCGGTCTCACCCTGCTGGACGCGGGCGAGACCGGTCGGTCTTGCAGACCGCGCTGCGCCGGTGGCGCAGCTCTTTGGCATGCACATCGCGTCCACTGGACGCAATGTGCCCGGCCTCAGCCCCCGAGGGACGGTGATGCTTGCCGGATCAACCGGCAAGCACATCGCCAGGCGGGCCGGCTCGGGAGCGGCCCAGCGCTCGGCCCGAAAGGCCAATCCCTGGGTGTGTTTTGTGTTTGTCACTGCCGGGACAAGACGGCGGCAAGGCCACTGCCTAGAATCGAACGGTCGTTCTATTCTGGGCCGTCCTGCTGGAGACGCGGCATGGCCCATCAACCGAGGTCGTGCCCATGACAGCCCATTACGAAGTTCGCGGCAGCGTCGCCGTGATCACGCTCGACAACCCGCCGGTCAACGGCCTGGGTTTCGCCACCCGCTCGGCCTGCGCGGCCGGCATCGAGCGCGCCGAAGCCGATCCGGCCATCACGTCCGTCGTCATCACCGGAGCCGGCAAAGCCTTCTCCGGCGGTGCGGACATCAAGGAATTCGGTTCGCCCAAGGCCTTGGCCGAGCCGAACCTGCTCAGCCTGATCGCCGTCGTCGAGAACTGCAGCAAGCCCGTCGTCGCGGCCATCCACAGCGTCTGCATGGGCGGCGGCCTGGAGCTGTCCCTGGGCTGCCACTACCGTGTGGCCCAGACCGGTACCAAGGTGGCCCTGCCCGAAGTGAAGCTGGGCCTGCTGCCCGGCGCCGGCGGCACGCAGCGCCTGCCTCGTGCCTTGGGCGTGGAGCCCGCCCTGAACATGATCGTCAGCGGCGAGCCCGTCGAAGCCCAGATGCTGGCCATGGTTCCCGGCCAGAAGCTGTTCGACAAGATCGTCGACGCCGATGTGGTGGATGCCGCCGTCAAGTTCGCCGAAGAGGTGTCGGAAAAGCGCCCGCTTCCCAAGGTGCGCGACCTGAAGGCCAGGCACGCCAACGCCGACGCCTACTTCCAGTTCGCCCGCAACATGGTCGGCGGCATGAGCAAGAACTTCCCGGCGCCACTGCGCTGCCTGGAAGCCGTGGCCGGCGCGGTCAAGCTGAAGTTCGACGACGGCATGCGCGCCGAGCGCGAAGGCTTCGCGGCCCTGATGCTGACGCCCGAGTCCAAGGCCCTGCGCCACCTCTTCTTCGCCGAGCGCGTGGCCAGCAAGATCGCCGACGTGCCCGAGGACACGCCGCTGCGCGACATCAAGAAGGTGGGCGTCATCGGCGCCGGCACCATGGGCGGCGGCATCTCGATGAACTTCCTGAACGCCGGCCTGCCCGTCACCATCCTGGAGACCAAGCAGGAAGCCTTAGACCGCGGCGTCGCGACCATCAAGAAGAACTACGAAGCCCAGGTCAAGAAGGGCAAGCTCAAGGAAGACAAATACGCCCAGCGCATGGCCCTGCTGAGCACCACGCTGAGCTACGACGACCTGAAGGACTGCGACCTCATCATCGAGGCGGTGTTCGAGGAGATCGGCGTCAAGGAGGCCGTCTTCAAGCAGCTGGACGCCGTGGCCAAGCCCGGCGCCATCCTGGCCTCCAACACCTCCACGCTGGACGTCGACAAGATCGCGTCGTTCACGAAGCGCCCGCAGGACGTGGTGGGCATGCACTTCTTCAGCCCGGCCAACGTGATGAAGCTGCTGGAAGTGGTGCGCGGCAAGGCCACCGCCAAGGACGTGCTGGCCACGGTCATGGCCATTGGCAAGAAGATCAAGAAGACGGCCGTCGTGTCCGGCGTCTGCGACGGCTTCATCGGCAACCGCATGATCGAGCAGTACAGCCGCCAGGCAGGCTTCCTGCTGGACGAGGGCTGCTCGCCGCAGCAGGTCGACAAGGCGGTCGAGAAGTTCGGCTTCGCGATGGGCCCCTTCCGCATGGGCGACCTGGCCGGCAACGACATCGGCTGGGCCATTCGCAAGCGCCGCGCAGTGGAACGCGCCAACATGAAGTATTCGGCGAGTGCCGACCGCCTCTGCGAGTTGGGCCGCTTCGGCCAGAAGACCGGCGCAGGTTGGTACGACTACCTGCCCGGCAAGCGCGACGCCATCCCGTCGCCGGTCGTCGAAGAGATGCTGGCCAAGCACCGCGAGGCCATCGGCGCCAAGAAGCGCGACATCAGCGATGAGGAGATCGTGCACCGCCTTGTCTTTGCCCTCGTCAACGAGGCCGCCCATCTGCTGGAAGAGGGCATTGCCCAGCGCGCCTCCGACGTGGACATGGTCTACCTGACCGGCTACGGCTTCCCCATTTTCCGCGGTGGACCAATGTGCTATGCCGACACGGTGGGCCTCTTCAACGTCGTGCAGGCGATGAAGCGCTTTGCCAAGAACCCGATGGACGACGCTTCGTTCTGGACCCCTGCACCGCTGCTTGCGCGCCTCGTGGCCGAAGGCAAGAGCTTCACCTGATTGAGGACACAAGATGAGCAATGCACTGATCGTCTCCACCGCCCGCACTCCGCTGACCAAGAGCTGGAAGGGCGCGTTCAACATGACCCATGGCGCGACGCTGGGCGGCTGGGCCGTCCAGGCGGCCGTCGAGCGCGCCGGCATCGAAGCCGGCGCCATCGAGGACGTGCTGATGGGCTGCGCCAACCCCGAAGGCGCCACCGGCGCCAACATCGCGCGCCAGATCGCGCTGAAGGCCGGCCTGCCGGTCACGGTGAGCGGCGTCACCGTCAACCGCTTCTGCTCCAGCGGCCTGCAGACCATCGCCATGGCGGCCCAGCGCATCATCGCCGGCGAGGGCGACGTCTACATCGCCGGCGGCGTGGAGAGCATCTCCTGCGTGCAGCAGGAAATGAACAAGCACATGCTGACCGACCCGGCCCTGCTGAAGATCAAGCCCGAGATCTACTGGACCATGCTGCAGACCGCCGAGAACGTGGCCAAGCGCTACAACATCTCGCGCGAGCGCATGGACCACTACGGCGCCGGCAGCCAGCAGAAGGCCTGCGCCGCCCAGGCCGCCGGCAAGTTCAATGACGAGATGATCTCTGTCACCACGACCATGGGCGTGGCCGACAAGGTCATGGGCCTGATGAGCAAGGAAGTGACTGTCAGCGCCGACGAGGGCCTGCGCGAGGGCACCACCTTCGACAGCATCAAGGACCTGCGCACGGCCCTGCCGGGCGGCGTCATCAGCGCCGGCAACGCCAGCCAGTTCAGCGACGGCGCCGGTGCCTGCGCCCTGGTCAGCGAGCAATACGCCTCCACGCACAAACTCAAGCCCCTGGGTCGCTTCCTGGGCTTTGCGGTGGCCGGCCGCGAGCCCGACGAAATGGGCATCGGCCCCGTGTTCGCGGTGCCCAAGGTGCTGAAGAAGCTTGGCCTGACGGTCGCCGACATCGACCTGTGGGAGCTCAACGAAGCCTTCGCCGTGCAGGTGCTGTACTGCGCCGACACTCTGGGCATCCCCATGGACCGCCTCAACGTCAATGGCGGTGCCATCGCCGTCGGCCACCCCTATGGCGTGTCGGGCCAGCGCCTGACGGGCCACGCCCTCATCGAAGGCAAGCGCCGCGGCGCCAAGCGTGTCTGCGTGACCATGTGCATCGGCGGCGGCATGGGCGCGGCGGGTGTGTTCGAGGTCCTGTGAGTTCGCGGGCCGAGCGACGGGCCGCCCCTAGCCGGGCCGCATCCCCTCAGAGGATCGCGCCGCGTACTCGCGGTGCGAGGGGCTGACATGTCTCCCCAGGAGTTCGTCAGGCGCGGCGCCGAGATATTGGCGTCGCAGCCCTTCAGCCGCCTGCTGGGCGTGGAGATCGGTGCCGTGGCGCCGGGTCGCGTCGAATTGCGGCTGGCGATGAAGCCTGAACTGCTGCAGCAGCACGGCTTCGCGCACGGCGGCGTGCTCAGCTACCTGGCCGACAACGCACTGACCTTTGCCGGCGGGACGGCGATGTCGTCTGATGCCCTGACCAGCGAATACAAGATCAACTACCTGCGCCCCGCCGTCGGCGAGCTGCTGATCGCACGCGCGGAGGCCGTGAACGCCGGCCGCACACAGGCCGTCTGCCGCTGCGATGTGTTCGCAGTCAAGGACGGCGCCGAGAAGCTCTGTGCGGTGGCCCAGGGCACCATCGTCAAGCTCCAACAGGACTGACATGCAAGTCGACCTTGAAACGCTACGCGTCTTCTTCCGTTCGGCGCCCTTCATGGCCGACCTGGGCGTGGAGCCTACGGCCGTTGAGCCGGGCCGGGTGAGCACGCAGCTCGTCATCGCCAAGCGCCATTGCCAGCACACCGGCGTGGTGCATGCCGGCGTCATCGCGGCGCTGGCCGATCACACGATGGGCGCGTCGGCCCAGACCATGGCGGCAGACGGTCACTGGGTGCTGACGGCCGAGTTCAAGACCAGCCTGCTGCGCGGCGCCAGCGGTGAGCGGCTGGAATGCGAGGCCTGGGTCGTCAAGCCCGGCCGACAAGTCTCCTTCACAGAGGCCGAGGTGTACGCAGTGCAGGGCAGCGAGCGCAGGCTCGTGGCCAAGGCCAGCGGCACCATGGCCGTCATGAAACAGGATTGAGGGCCTGTTCAGGCGACGAGGATCGGATGCGTTGCCACCCAAAAGTCCGCGAGCAAGGCGCGACGTCGAAGCTGGGGCCATCCCCGGCGAGGCTTAGCAACGCCGCGCGCGGGCTTTTGAGTGACAACCCTTGGGGAGAGGGGCTGCGCGGCCGCATGGCGTTGTTGCGCGACGTGCCCCGGGCGGCCAGCCCGGGCTTCAACGCGACGCCTAGCCCTGCACTCGCGCAGACCCTCTCGCACCGATCCCCGTCGTCTCAACAGGCCCTAACGATGCGTGAAACCCTGGACTTCCTGCTCTACGACTGGCTGCATGCCGCCGACCTGACGGCGCGTCCGCGGTTTGCCGATCACTCCCGCGAGACCTTCGGCGCGGTGCTGGACACTTGCGAGCGCATCGCCCGCGAGAAGTTCGCACCCCACTACCGGCTGATGGACACCGAGGAGCCGCGCTTCGATGGTGAACGCGTGCACCTGCCGGCTGCGACGCGGGAGGCGGTGGACGCGCTGGTCGAATCCGGCATGCTGGCTGCGACGCATGACTACGACGTCGGTGGCATGCAGCTGCCTTGCGTCGTCGAGACAGCGGCCAACACCTTCGTCAGCAAGGCCAATGTCCACGTCGGTTCCTACGGCGTGCTGACGACCTGTAATGCCAACCTGCTGATGGAGCATGGCAGCGAGCGCCAGCGCGAGGTGTTCGCCAAGACGCTGCTGGCCGGTCAGTGGTTCGGCACCATGTGTCTGTCCGAGCCGCAGGCCGGCTCTTCGCTGTCCGACGTCGTCACGCGCGCCGAGCTGGAAGACGAGAGTGACCCGCTGGGCCCGCGCTACCGCCTGCGCGGCAACAAGATGTGGATCTCGGGCGGCGAGCACGAACTGCGCGAGAACATCGTCCACTTGGTGCTGGCCAAGATTCCCGGCCCCGACGGCAAGCTGATCCCCGGCACCAAGGGCATTTCCCTCTTCATTTGCCCAAAGCGCATGGTGGGCGCCGACGGCCAGCTGACTGGCGAGCGCAATGACGTCGCGCTGGCCGGCCTCAACCACAAGCTGGGCCATCGCGGCACCACCAACTGCCTGCTGAACTTCGGCGAGGGCAAGTTCCAGCCCGGCGGCAAGGCCGGTGCCGTCGGCTATCTCGTAGGCAAGCCCGGCGAGGGCCTGCGCTGCATGTTCTTCATGATGAACGAGATGCGCATCGGCGTGGGCCTCGGCGCGACCATGCTGGGCTATGCCGGCTACGAGGCTAGCTTGGAATACGCCAAGCTGCGGCCCCAGGGCCGCCCCATGACGGCGGCCGGCAAGGACGCTGCCAGCCCTCAGCGCCCCATCATCGAACACGCCGATGTGCGCCGCATGCTGCTGGCGCAAAAGAGCTATGTCGAGGGCGGCCTGGCCTTTGAGCTCTATTGCGCCCGCCTCGTCGACGAGCTCAACACCGGCGACGCCAAGGCCGAGGCCCAGGCCCTGCTGGACGTCCTCATTCCCATCGCCAAGAGCTGGCCCAGCGAGTGGTGCCTGGAGTCCAACTCCCTGGCCATCCAGGTGCTGGGCGGCTATGGCTACACGCGCGACTTCCCCGTCGAGCAGTATTGGCGCGACCAGCGCCTGAACATGATCCACGAGGGTACGCATGGCATCCAGGCGTTGGATCTGCTGGGCCGCAAGGTGGTGCAGCAGGGCGGGGCTTCCCTCGCTGCGCTGGCCGCTCGCGTGCAGGCCACCATAGCGCGCGCGATGCAGACCGAGTGGGCGCCGCAGGCCAACCAGCTGGCTGCGGCCCTGGCCCAGGTCGGCGGCGCCACCAAGAAGGCCTGGAGCACCGGCGAGCCCGAGGAAGCCCTGGCCAATGCCACGCCCTATATGCAGGCCTTTGGCCACACCGTGCTGGCCTGGATCTGGCTGGACGTCGTGCTGAGCGTGAACGGCGACAGCGACTTCGCCCACGGCAAGCGCGCCGCGGCCCGTTATTTCTTTGCCTACGAGCTGCCCAAGATTGGCGCCTGGCTCGATGTCGTCGCACGTCGCGAGCCGCTGTGCCGCGAGATGAAGCCCGAGTATTTCTAAATCCAAGGAGACCCCATGAGCACCAAAGTCCAAGACCTCTTCGACCTGAGCGGCCAGGTGGCCCTCGTCACCGGCGGCTCGCGCGGCCTGGGACTGCAGATCGCCGAAGCCCTCGGTGAAGCCGGCGCCAAGATCATGCTGACCTCGCGCAAGGCGGCCGACCTGGAAGAGGCTGCCGCCCATCTGCAGGCGCGCGGCATCGACACCCGCTGGGTCGCGGCCGACGCGGCCAAGCCCGAGGAAGCGCAGCGCGTCGTCATGGAGACCATGGAGCGACTCGGGCAGATCGACATCCTGGTCAACAACGCCGGCGCCAGTTGGGGCGCGCCCGCCGAGGAGCATCCGCTGGAGGCCTGGGACAAGGTCATGGACCTCAATATCCGCAGCCTCTTCGTCTTCGCCCAGGCGGTGGCCAAGGCCAGCATGATTCCGCGCAAGTCGGGCCGCATCATCAATGTCGCGTCCATCGCCGGCCTCTCCGGCAACTCGGCCGTCATGAAGACCATTGCCTACAACACCAGCAAGGGCGCGGCCGTGAACTTCACCCGGGCTCTGGCTGGCGAGTGGGGCCAATACGGCATCACCGTCAATGCGCTGGCGCCGGGCTTCTTCCCCAGCAAGATGACCAAGGGTCTGCTGGCCACCATTGGCGAGGACAAGATGGCCGCCCACGCACCGTTGAACCGCATTGGCGACGACGACGACCTCAAGGGCGCGGCCCTGCTGTTCGCGTCCCGGGCAGGCAAGCACATCACCGGCCAGATCCTGGCGGTGGACGGCGGCGTCAGCGCGATTCACGGAGGATAAAGTTATCTCCTCGTCCAGTCTGGCGACGCTGAACGCGCGCTAGTCTGGTCGGTCCCCCGAGGGGACGCCGACGCTTGCGGCTTTGAGCCGCAAACGCCGACCGGCGGGCCGGCTCGGGAGCGGCCCAGCGCTCGGCCCGGAATACCTGGTTTCACAAGGAACGAGCTGAAATGTCGATGGAGTTCCCGGTCCACATTCCCTTCGTCCAGCAACTCGGCTTCCAGCTTCACAGCGTCGGTGACGGCGAGGCCGAGCTGAGGCTGACGATCAGCGAGCAGCACCTGAACTCCTGGCGCGTGGCCCATGGCGGCGTCGTGATGACGCTGCTGGACGTGGCCATGGCCGATGCCGCCCGCAGCGTGAACCGGCATTTGCCGGACCTTGGGCCCGGCGTGGTCACTGTAGAGATGAAGACCAGTTTCATGCGACCCGGCGAGGGCGAACTGCGGGCGGTGGGCAAGCTGCTGCACCGCTCCACCACCATGGCCTTCTGCGAGGGCTCGGTCTTCGGCGCCGACAACAAGCTCTGCGCCCATGCCACCGGCACCTTCAAATACCTGCGGGCGCTGCCGGCAGGGCGGACCTTGAAGCCGCTGGGCGGGGAAGGCGACTGAACGTCGCAAATTTCCGGAACGGCGTTTCATAAACGGGCACAATAGGGCCTGCGTCAGCACCTCTCCCGGTGCGCGGTTGGCCAGATGGGCCCCGGACCCTGCAGTCCGGGCAAGCGCCCCTGGCATGACGGCTCCCGCCCTCGGCCCCTCTGGCCCTGGCGGCCGGGCCCATCGCCCTCTCCGTTGTCTTGCCCGAAAGCCACCCGCCATGAAGATCGCCCTCATCATCGAGAACAGCCAGGCCGCCAAGTCCGAGATCGTCCACAACGCCCTCAAGACCGTCGCCGAGCCCCTGGGCCACAGCGTCCACCACTACGGCATGTACGCGCCCGAGGACAAGGCCTCGTTGACCTATGTGATGAACGGCCTGCTGGCCGGCATCCTGCTGAACTCCAAGGCCGCCGACTTCGTCGTCACCGGCTGCGGCACCGGCATGGGCTCCATGCTGGCCTGCAATTCCATGCCCGGCGTGTTCTGCGGCCTGGTCATCGACCCGACCGACGCCTTCCTGTTCGGCCAGATCAACGACGGCAACTGCATGTCCATGCCCTATGCCAAGGGCTTCGGCTGGGCTGCCGAGCTGAACCTGCAGGACTGCTACCGCAAGCTGCTCGAGAACGAGCGCGGCGCCGGCTATCCCAAGGAGCGCGCTGCCATCATGGCCAAGAACCGCGGCATCCTGAAAGATCTCAAGGCCGCCTCCTGCAAGGACATGCTGACGGTGCTGAAGAGCGTCGACCAGGATTTGCTGAAGGCCGCCGTGTCGGGCGAGAGGTTCGAGGAGCTGTTCTTCACGAACTGCCAGGATGACGCAATTGCCTCGCACATCAAGGGTGTCCTGAAGTCCTGATCTGCCTCGCGACGGTCTCGCGGGCTGCGAGACCGCCGCGATGCCTGCAGTTCTACCCCACCTCGCGCTGCGCACGCTGACGCGCGGCGACGGCCTGCTCGGCCTGCGTCCGCGCGGACCGCTGGGCCCGGGTGGCGAACAGGTGACAGTGGCGACGCTGGCCCAACGTGACGCAGATGCCGAGCAGACCCTGCTGAAGCTGGGCCTCGTCGCGCTGGACGCGGCCCTGCTGCTATGGCGTGGCACGCTGCCGCCGCTGGGCAGTGCCTCGCTCTGGGGACCACCGTCCAGGAAGAGTTGTTCGGCGACTTCCATGCCGACAAGGTGCCCGAACTGCGCGCCCTGGGCTGGCAGGTCACGACCGAGCCGGGCTTTGCCCATCACAGCAAGTTCGTCTTCGCCCAGGCAGTGGTCAAGGCCAGCACGATCCCGCGCGGGTCGCTTAGGACGGCAAAGGCGTTCGGAGGTGGGGCGACACCTGCACCATGCGCGGTGCGCCCCACGCCCTCAAACAGGCTTGCGGCGTGAGCGCGTCAATACAAGACCGCCCAGCGCAGCTGCGACCAGCCAGGGTGCCGCCGGCTCGGGCACGGCCGTGATGATGCGCATGTCATCGGAAAGTGTGGTGGTGGTGTCGAGGATCGTCAGAGTGCGACCGTTAATGCTGATGGAAAAGGAATCAAAACCGGGCGCGCTTCCCATCTCGAAACCACGGTTGTTCGTGCCGTAGGCCGTGGTGCCGGAGCCCAGCCAGTCACTCGCAATCAGCGTGTTGTCGTTGACGATGATGCCAAGGATGTCGGTGTCGAAGACGATGGTGCTGCGATAGGTCACCGAGTTCCGTGTTCCCACGCTGTCCGCGTGGTAGTAGTAGCTTGACACTACCGAGCCTGCAGCGATGGAGCCAGAGGTCAGACTTCCGGGACTGTTGTAGATGCCGGGTGCGCTGGCGTTCACCGCCACTGCGGCCCCAAGCGTCACGTCCTGCTGTTCAGCAAAGATAAAGGCCGTCGTATTGCTCTCCAAACCGGAGTTCACAACGACGCTAGGCGGTGCAGAAATCTGGGTCACCGTGCCACTCACCGAAACGATGCCTGCCTGCGCCAGTGGAGCCAAAAGGCCCGATCCGACGACAGCAGCAGTTGCAAGAATCTTGAACTTGGTCATAAGCACTCCCTGGTGTAAAAGTTTGCTAGCAAGACATGACCCCGCAAATGGGGTGTGCCTGAACAGCAAGACCCATGCCATTGAAAAAAGTTGAAATGAATCATGGTGTTACAAATGTAAACAACTCAAGTGCAGGCGCGTTGTAAGAAAAGGCGACACGAGGGTTGGCAGGTATCCAGCCCGCTGGGCGGCTGCCCGGACACGAAAAGCGGGTCGAGCGCGTCATGGATGGCGCGCGCGAATTCCTACAGATCTTGGAAAGTGGCGAACACGCCTGAGGCCGTCCAACGTCGCGCTTTGCGCATTCAATGTTGTTTGGGCCTTGTGCTTTGTCGTCTTGCTTCGCAGCGTCTTCACGCAGGTCGAGTTTGAAGAGCGGCGTTGCCTTGTGGTTGATGGCTTGGGAAGGCGTGCGGGACTGGAACGGTTGATGGGCAGGCCTGAGAGACTGCTGGATTCGCCGTCCTCTGACCCGTATGCCGTTTCTGCCAACCGCTGAACCTCAACTCACGCTCCGCACGCTCACGCGCGGCGATGGCCTGCTCGGCCTGCGCCCGCGTGTCCCGCTGGGCCCGCGCGGCGAGCAGGTGACGGTGGCGACGCTGGCGGCCCGCGATGCCGATGCCGAGCAGACCTTGCTGAAGCTGGGCCTCGTCGCGCTGGACCCGGCCCTGCTGCAATGGCGCGGTGCCGCGCCGTCGCTCGGTGGCGCCTCCCTCTGGACCACCGTTCAGGAAGAGTTCTTCGGCGACTTCCATGCCGACAAGGTGCCCGAACTGCGCGCCCTGGGCTGGCAGGTCACGACCGAGCCGGGCTTCGCGCATCACAGCCAGTTCGTCAGTGGCTGGCAGCTCGGGCTGACGGAGGATGCAGAAGAAGCGCCGAAGCCCAGCCGCCGCGTCGAAGGCCTGGGCCTGGAGCGCCGCACCGGCGCCTGGCTGGTCAGCCTCGGCATGGAGGTGGAGGGTCAGCGCCTCGACCTGGCGCCGCTGATGGCCAACCTCTTGCGTCGCGACAAGCGCTGGCTGGACGCCGTCGCCATCGCCGCCATCGAGGACGACGCCATCGTCTCGCTGCGCGCGCCCGGCGGCCGCCGATATCACGCGGTCGCCGCACCGCTGAAGGCCATCATGCTGGCCCTGCTGGACCTGCTGAAGCCGGTGGAGCTGGAGAAAGGCAAGCCGCTCAAGCTCCACGAGTGGGATGCCGATCGCATCCGCACCCTCGAGGATGAAGGGCGAGGGCGCTGGCAGATCCATGGCGATG
>Ga0194137_10001802_pt1 | contig 12898 bp, 5 predicted proteins | sample TARM_MetaG_T3_14_FD_134025 | JGI IMG/M metagenome (GOLD analysis project Ga0194137, IMG submission 134025) | Freshwater microbial communities from Pennsylvania, USA, analyzing microbe dynamics in response to fracking - TARM_MetaG_T3_14 (version 2) | ecosystem: Environmental > Aquatic >... | reverse complement strand
TCTGCAATCCTGCAAATGCTATAATGAAAGGCCTTGTCAAATTTCACACTCATGGTTTCATTTTTGAGCTTAGTCTGAATTCTTAACTGGTCTACGATTCCGCGAAGTTCTTCAATCTCTTCATCGGTAATTCTTTCCGCTGCCCGATAAGCACTTTCTACTTCAATGATTTTTCGAAGATCCACAATTTCCCTGGGATGGCTCTCGTTTAACATAAACATCATGGAGAGGGGCTCCACTAAAGCATCGTCGAAACGATCTTTGATAAAGTTTCCGCCCCCCTGCTTTACTTGGATGATACCCAGTACTTCCAACGCCCGCATGGCCTCTCTTACAGAGGTCCTGCTTACATTTAACTGCTCAGCAAGGTCCCGTTCCGTGGGTAGTTTATCTCCCCGGTTTAAGGTCCCGCTAATGATTTGTTTCTGAATTTCTTCAATAACCACTTCGTATATTTTTTTACTTTTTATCGGCTTAAACATCCTATTACCTCCACTAATTAGTCAGAACAATGAATACTTATTATTATATCATATTTCATCCTCTAAACTAAGCCCTTGTAGATGCTAAGCCTCTTTATACCTAAAGATCAGAAATGATCTCTTCTATGTTGTCATGGCGCTCTAGAACAAGTTCGGGAAAATTCCTATGGAAATATAAGCCACCACACCAACTATGATCGTATAGAAAAAGGCGGGCACAGCATTTCTTCGGATTACTTTTCCTTCACTTCCCAATACGCCTACCGTAGTACAGGCAGCTACTACATTATGAACACTGATCATATTACCTGCAGCACCTCCTACTACTTGTATACCAAGGATAATGATTCGAGAGACTTCGATTTGTTCTGCAACTCCATATTGAAATCCGGAGAAGAGAATATTCGAAGTAGTATTACTTCCTGACATAAACGCTCCAAGTACTCCGATGAATGGTGCAAATATCGGCCATACTCCTTGGAATACTCCGGCGGCAGCGGAGGATAACGCGACCATCATTCCGTCATTACCGGAAAGATTGTTTCCGGAGTTTAACATTACCTGTACCATTCCGATTGCAAATACTAAGGCGATAGCAGCAGGAATTACCTGTTTAATTGAATCGCCCCAAGTTTTTTTAACCTCTTCTGATGGCATTTTATGCAGGAAGATGGTTAATACGGCTACCAGAATAAAAGGAATGGTTCCGGGCAAGTATAAATATTGCAACGTATAATTGAGACCGGTTCCAAGAATTCCTTCCCAGCTTACGGATTGGGCTCGTAAAAAACCTTGTAGTCCGAAGGCCGGAATTCTTGTAACTACCAGGATTACGGATACAAGAATATAAGGAAGCCATGCATTAAAAGGTGATATTTTCAATTCTTCTTTTTCCGTTTTCTCTGCGTCGGCATCGGGTACTTCTAAGGTTCCTATCCAAGAACTGTCCCACTTCGTACGGTTTGCAAAATCCCAAGCCTTTTTCGGTTGTAAAAAACCTTTTTTCGCTGCGGTTACTGTAATGGCAATGGCAATCAGTCCACCGGCCAAGGAAGGCAGTTCAGGTCCGAATACTACAGCGATGAATACGTAGGGAATCATATATGAGAGTCCTGCAAAGATGGCAAATGGAGCAACTTCCAAGCCCTCTTTAAAGCTACGGTTTTCACCGAAAAATTTCGTTAGAATCATGGCAATGAACAGTGGCATAAATACCCCAACAACCGCATGAGGTATGGCTGCCCAAATCCCTACTTGATGAAGAAACTCTGCTTGGCTCAGCCCTGCATTGGCGATATCACTACTAATTTCAGCTGATCCCAGTACCGAAGACACCCCTCCGATAATGGGTGTACCAACAGCTCCAAAACTTACCGGCGTACTATTGGCTATGAGTGCAAGCATTGCGGCTCCCAATGGCGGGAATCCAAGTCCTACCATCAAAGGTCCTGCTAAGGCTGCAGGAGTACCGAAACCCGCGGCTCCTTCGATGAATCCTCCAAATAAAAAAGCAACGATAATAGCTTGAACCCTTCTGTCCGGGCTGATTCCATGAAAAGTTTTGTTGATGGTTTTAATGGCTCCACTGTTTTTCAACGTGTTCATTAAAACAATAGCGCCAAATACAATTATTAAGATATTAAAAGCACTAAGGCCACCAAATATACTGGCTCCCACTAACCAATCCATAGGCATTTCCCAATAGGTCGCAGCAAGTATTACTGCTACGATCCAGGCAATCGGCATAACCTTCTTTGCCGGCCAGTTAAAGACTACCATTAGAATAATTGTCGTTAAAATCGGTAAAATTGCTAACAATGCGATCATAAATCTTTTCCTCCTCAAGTTTATTGAATGCATGTTTGTTGGTATTTCTTTCTTCCAGTTTGCTGTCTTTGTGCTCTTTTACTGCTACTTCACTATTAAGGTATTTTTCATTCCTCCTTTCACGGTCGTATGGTCCGACCAATTTTCTATTTCAAAAAAAATAGACTAACCTTGGTCGTATGGTCCGACCAATTTTCTTGCTAAAAAATAAAACCAGTTCTTAAGTATGTACAGCTACTAGTTAGTATTGAATCTTTTTATACCAATTTTCAGAATTCTATAAGCAATTTTATCATTGAAATTTTATGCTGTCAACTTGTAATTTTCAGTTTATTTAATCTATTTTTTAACAATATCATCGCCACATCCCCTATTGTACTTTGAGTAAATTGCTTTGATTGTCAATGTATTCTTATACAAATATAACTATATTAATAATTTATATATTTTCTTGGCATGATAGTAATGACTTTATAAGCTTTTTATCTTTCATTTCCTGTGATTTTCTATGTATATTTTCCATCATTTTAGCTTTCTGATAAAAATAAAGCTAATATTTTTACATTCGAAGTATTATTTTCTTTATCTAATCTTCAATTTTTCTATTTCTATTGAAGAATTTTTCCTATCATTTTTATTTTTTTTATAGTTTATATATGTTTTATATCACTTTATTTTGTTATTATTTTCACTATTATAATCATTCTCATACCCATTTAGCAATGATCTCCACAAAGGAAAACCAGTGTTCAAATGTTGTGAATACTAAATTGTATAGGAGTTACATCCTAGTAGATAGTGGTTTTTATTTCAGTAGGATAATATTTAAATTTTTTTTATTTTATACAGATTTTTTATATTAAACAGAAAAAGGTATTCAAGCATTCTCCAAAAAATAAAAAAGCCCGGTTTTTACTTGGGCTTCCGATGTTTATATAATGATTTTTTCTTGTACCACCCTGGGAAGTACCTCATCGATGAACAAATCCACCAATTCCGGTTCAAAGGATTTTCCCTTTTCCGATTCTAGAATTGCTTTTGCTTCTTTAGGGGGTAACGCCTGCTGATAAGGTCTATTATGGATAAGGTTCTCGTAAACTTCTACAAGAGAGATAATTCGAGCACCTTTCGGGATCTCTTCTTCTTTGAGTCCCTGGGGGTATCCGCTTCCGTCCCACTTTTCATCATGGTATAGTACGATTTCAGCGATCGGAAAGGTTTCATTGGAGGTGTTCAGCAACTGGTACCCTACTTCCGGATGTCTTTCCACAACTTTTAATTCTTCAGGTTCCAGCAAAGTGTTTTTCATCAAAATCTCTCGGTCCACCCCGATTTTTCCAATATCGTGGTAATATGCCGCCAACTCCAACTCTTCAATTTCTTTCTCACCATAATCCAGTACTTCTCCAAATACCCGAGCCAGCTTTTGGGTGTTTTTCGCATGATTTTCTTCCCAAAATATCTTATCAAATACTGCTTGCATTATCCGATCCAGGGTTTCTCTTTTATACTTTGGGCTCTGTTCCATTTTTATTCGATACATTTTTTCTTCTGCCCGTTTAAAGATGTCCTGAATGTTCATATCCTCATTTGACTTTGATGCGAAACCAAGAGAAACAGAAATAGGAATTTCTGCTACGGATTTTTTTGCTAAAACATTCTGGAAACGATGTTCAAAGGCTTCTGCTTCATTTTCATCGGTATTAGGCATCAGAACTACAAATTCATCTCCTCCGATACGGGCAGCCACATCATTACCCCGACTCTCTTCATCCAACAATTGAGCTACGGTAACGATTAACTGATCCCCCGCTTTATGGCCGAAACCGTCATTAAAGAGTTTTAAACCGTTAACGTCCACGATAACAATCGATAGAGGAAGGTTTCGGGGATTATCCAAACGCTTTAATTCCTCTTCGAAAAATCGCCTATTATAAATTCCAGTCAACTGATCATGATAACTTAGGCGAAGAATATTTTTCTCTGTTTCCTTTCGGTCTGTTATATCCATAAGGAAATTTAAGGAAGCCTTACTATCATTCCACATGATCTGTATACCATTAGACTCTAGCCAACGAACTGCACCGTCACTTCGAATCACTCGAAATTCCTCGGTAATTCGATCTTTATTACCCTCCACCCTATTTCGATGTAATTCTTCAACCTTTTTACGATCTTCAGGATATACCAGATCCAATAAGTTTTTCTCCTTAAGCTCTCCTTTGGAGGCTTTAAAAATATTTCGCAACATGGGGTTACTGATTTTTATTTTTCCCTGTTGTAAAACTGCAATCCCCACAACGGCATTTTCAAATAATAGTTTGTATTTTTCTTCGCTTTCCTTTAAAGAAATTTCTATCTTTTTTCGATTGGTGATATCCGTATCCGTGGCCCGATAACCGATTACACTACCTTTTCCATCATAGATAGGAAGACTACTGGTAAGGGTATAGACGGTATGACCGTTCTTATGAAGCTGTCGGACTTCCCGGTTTTTTATCTTTTCTCCTTTTTCCAACATTTTAAAACCGTAAGCTTTTAATTCTTCCATGTCTTCGGGAAGGAGATCATCATAAAAGGTTCGTTTACCTATCATTTCCGAAGGTGTATAACCAAGAACCTTTTCCACGGTGGGATCCACATAGGTATGGACCCCTTTACGATCCACCTCCCACATAAAAGTACCGCTTTGATCCGATACTTGCTCATATCGTTCTTTAAAGAGCTCCAACTCTTCTTTCATTTTTCTCAGCTGTTGATTTCTTCTTCTTTGTCTTACCATTAACAGAATAAAAAATAAGATAGGAAGAGCCAAAAGCCCCAAAGTCTCCAAAACGGTCATATTTTGTTGTAATATAGGCATTGTTGATAGGATAACAGTAAGGGACAAGGGAATCTCCTCCTAGAAATTTTCTATGATTTAGTCTATAAAAGTTTCGTCCTAATAGCAACAGAAATCTAATCTACCTTATCCTCATCCTCGGAGGCAAATAGGCCATGCATTAAATCTTTTGGAATGGTCTTCGTCATGTTTTCAAAGAGTTCGAATCCTTCTACCTGAAAAGCTCGGATAGGGTCCTGTCTTCCCATGGCCCGAAGGTTCATGTCCTGTCGTAGTTCTTCCATGGCTTCCAAGTGTTCCCCCCATTTTCGGTCGATAATTTTCAGTAGCAAAACTCGCTGCATCCATTCAAAGGACTCTTTCCCAAGGGTCTTTTTTCGTTCAAGATACGCTTTGGATGCTTTTTGAATTAAATGAGCTTTAAGATCCTTCTTTGTAAGGTTCTCCACATCCTGAAATACCAGCTGGTCCTTTGGTAGATAACTTGTGCTTAAAGCCAGAGCCAATCCATCCAAATCCCATTCTTCCGGAAAGACACTATTGGCTGTATATTTTTCAATTTCTTCATCGATCGCACTTTCCATCAGGTTGAGAATGTGCTCTTTTATATCCTCTTCCGTTAGCACTTTTTCTCTTTCCGAATAAAGAACCTCCCGCTGTCTTTGAATCACCGACTCGAAATTTTGGACATAGCTTCGAAGGGAAGCGTTTTTTTCCTTCATTCGCTGCTGCACATAGTCCATCATTTCTTCTACCTTCTTATTATCGATGGGTTGATCCTGCTTCACCACAATACTATCCTTAAAATGTTCCATTTCCTCCTCGGAAAATACATCCAACAGATCGTCTCCCAAGGATAGGATAAACTCTATGGATCCATTTTCACCGGAATTTAGCGCCATTCTTCTGAGATGCTCGTCGTTTCGTTTTAACATATAACGCTCAGTACAAAGAACATGAACATCCTTTGGCAAAAATTCCTGGACTCCACGGGATACGGGATTGACCACGAGCATCATTTTCTGATTCTCCATGGCTTCAGTTAGAAATTCTCCTTCGTCTTTACGCTCTTTTAGCAAAAGACTGCTAAATGGAATGCCGTCTGCCTCCAGATGCTCCATAAGTAATTCCGCCTTATCATCATTTCGTAGAGATACCAATAAAGCTTCCGTGGAGCCCATTCTATTTTTTAGTTCCGCTAGAATTACTCTTCGTTTTTCCTCTAAGGTTTTATATACGCGAGTCCTTGGTATTTCACCAGCCTTATCAATTTCCTTTTCCGGTTGAATTTTTTGGGTTTCCATGCCGTAAAGATCCAAAAATTCCGGCTGATCTCCACCGTCAAAATCTACTAAAGCACTTAAATCCTCATAGTTTGAAAAATAACTGCGAAGGGTGATGCTATCAATGATATTATCATCCTTTCCAAAAACTCCTACGGGACGGGTGCTCTGATCCAGCAGAACTAAATCCCCCTTTTCCACAACGGCAAAGGACCTTGCCGGCTGTCTTCGTTCGCTAATGTCCAAGACTTTTTGATCTTTTAAGTAATCATGGATAAAAGCACCGGAGGTACCGAAAACCACATCCGCTTTATAGGCTTCCCGTCGATCTTCATTGCTCTGTCCATGATAAAGAAGGCCGGTTGAGAGATTTAACGAGTGCAAAACACCCTGAATCTCATCCATTCTCCGTTTTGCTATGGATTCATTTAATGAGATAATATGAACTTTTTCTCCCTTCGATGCTTTTACATAAGCAGCCAAAGTCATACCTTGAAGTTTTGAATCATAATCATCATTTACGACTACCTTACCCCGGGTTAAGGCTGTGGCGGTTTCAACTGCCTGCGGTTTAAGGGCTTGATGTTTTACATTTCTCAGAGCCTCCTCAAAAGGAGCAAAATCCTCTGAAGACTGGGGAATTACCTCTTCATTTTTTTCCTTGTTACCACTGAAGAACTTCTTCAATAGATTTTTCATACGGGCACCTCATTTCATCTTTTTTTTGGACAGAGAGGACAGTGAGGACAGTGAGGACAGAGGGACGGAGCTATTGTCCTCTATCCAAATCCATCTTTCAAATCCAATCTTTCTAAATTATAATCGTGTTCTAACTCTATATTCCTTACTAAAGGAACAAAGTGTTATGCACTATGCTTTAATTAATTCGATATCTTCCTTGTAGAATCCTTTAAATTTATGAACTTTTCCGAAAAACCCTAAAAGCTCATTGCTTTTAGGGTTTTTCGGAAAGCTCTTTCAGCCTTTTTTATACTGCATCCTCCACATGATTTTTACACAGTGAAAAAAACTTAAAACGTGTTTTTAAATCCTTCGCTGCCCTTGGAGTCTCGTTGATCCAGGTTTTCAAAGGCAGTGGAAAGCATAAGTTTAATCCGGTTTAATTGATTGACCTCACTGGCACCGGGATCGTAGTCGATGGCTACGATATTGGTCATGGGATTACTTTTCTTTAAAGCTTTAATCATTCCCTTCCCGGTAATATGGTTAGGCAAGCAGGCAAATGGCTGCATACAAACGATATTATCCACTCCGTGTTCGATCAATTCCAACATTTCAGCAGTTAAGAACCAACCTTCTCCTGTCTGGTGACAAAGTGACAGGTGGGGTGCTGCTAATTTGGCCAGCTCCTCAATAGAGGAAGGAGGCGTAAAACGCTTACTCTCTTTCAAGGCTTCACTCATAGCCTTACGCATAAATTCCATGGCGACGATCGCAGTTTTTCCCAAAAGCGCATTTTTCATGGACCCCGACAGATACTCCCGTTTTATTACGCTATTGTAGGAAGAGTAAGCGAAAAAGTCCATCAAATCCGGCATAACGGCTTCCGCACCTTCTTTTTCGATCATATCCACGATATTGTTGTTGGCTGTGGGATGGAATTTTACCAGGATCTCTCCTACAAGACCTACCCTGGGTTTTTGAATATCCAGCAGAGGCAGTTCATCAAAGTCTCGAACTATGTTCTGAACATTTTCCTTAAAGCTTCTGCCAGTTTTTCCTTCTAAGGATTCGGAACAGATTTTTACCCATTTTTCATAAAGGGCATTGGCCGCTCCAGGAACCGCCTCGTAGGGTCTGGTTTTATAAAGTACCCGCATAAACAGGTCTCCGTAAAGGATCCCTTCCACGAGACGCTTAAGAAGTTTTGGTGAAATTTTAAACCCGGGATGTTTTTCAATCCCTTGTGCGCTTAAACTGATTACCGGAACCTGACTCATACCCGCTTCATACAGGGCTTGTCGTATAAAAGCGATATAGTTGGTAGCCCGGCACCCTCCTCCGGTTTGTGAGATAATTAGAGCGGTTTTATCCAAATCATAATTTCCCGAATTTAAAGCCTTCATCATTTGTCCCGTTACTAGAATCGAGGGATAGCAGGCATCATTGTTAACGTATTTTAAGCCTTCATCAATGGCTTTCGTATCAATCGAGGGCAGTACCTCCACGTTATAGCCCTCTGTCTTTAGAGCAGGCTCTAAAAACTGAAAATGAATCGGGGACATTTGGGGTAATAAAATGGTATGGGTTTTTTTCATTTCTTCTGTAAAAAGAATCTTTGGAATTACCGGTTTTTCCTCTATGGTGCGCTCCTCTTTCTTATCCCGCTGCTGTACGGCAGCGAACAAAGAACGCATCCGGATTCTTGCTGCACCGAGGTTGTTGATTTCATCAATCTTCAGTAAGGTACTGAGTTTGTTTTTCCGTTTTAGAATATCCGCTACCTGGTCGGACGTAACCGCATCCAGACCGCAGCCAAAAGAGTTCAGCTGTACAAGTTCCAGATTCTTATGCTTCGTCACATAAGCCGCAGCGTCGTATAATCGGGTATGGTACATCCATTGATCCACCGCATTTAAGGGTCGATCCACCCGCTCTAGATGGCTGATGGCATCTTCGGAAAGTACACCGTAACCATAGGATGTAATCAGCTCCGGAATTCCGTGATTGATCTCAGGGTCGATATGATAGGGTCTTCCCGCTAGCACTACGGCTTTTTTATTTCTTTCCTCTAGCCAACGAAGGACACGCTCTCCTTCCCTTCGGACTTTTCCCTTGTACTCTTCTAAAGCTTGATATCCTGCCTTTACAGCTTCCGTCAGTTCTTTTCGAGGGATATTTTTATGTCCGAATACTTCATGGATCCGCTTAATCATTCGTTTTTCATCATCTAGGGGTAAGAAGGGATGCATGTACTCTACATTCTCCTCTGTTAGTCGGTCTACATTGGCTTTAATGGTTTCCGGATAGGAAGTGACCACAGGGCAGTTAAACTGATTATCTGCCTCAGGATTTTCCTTGATGTTAAAAGGTATCGATGGATAAAAAATCATATCCACTTTCTTATTCAATAAGTCCTCAATATGACCATGAACCAATTTCGCGGGATAGCATACACTTTCGGAAGGGATGGTTTCCATTCCCAGCTCATAAATTTTCTTTGTGGAGTGTCCCGAAAGTCTGACGTTATACCCAATTCTGGTAAAAAAGCTGGCCCAGAAGGGAAAGTCCTCGTACATATTCAGTACTCTGGGGAGTCCAACGGTACCCCGGTTTAAGGGTTTGTCGGATTTCGGAATCTTAAAGACTTCCTTTAGTTTATAGGCATACAAGTTGGGCATAGGTTCTTTACTGCTTACTACATTGGATCCACGCTCACAACGGTTCCCTGTTATATATTGACGCCCGTCGGAAAAATAATTAACATTCAGCTGACAATGATTATTACACAACTGACACCGCTTATTCTCTGAAAGTACTTTAAAATCATCTAACTGCTCACGGTTTAAGAACGTACTTTGGAATTTTGGATCCCGGTTTTCCTTAGCAATTAATGCTGCACCAAAGGCTCCCATAATCCCTGCGATATCCGGTCTAACCACTTCTTTTTCAGCAATTCGCTCGAATGCCCGAAGCACAGCGTCGTTATAGAAGGTTCCTCCCTGTACAACGATTTTTTTGCCAAGGTCTTCTTTGGAACGCATACGGATAACCTTAAACAGAGCATTTTTCACAACGGAAATAGCAATTCCCGAGGATATATCTCCGACACTTGCCCCTTCTTTTTGGGCCTGCTTTACCCTAGAATTCATAAATACCGTACATCGAGTACCCAGATCCACCGGATTTTTCGCAAAAATCCCGAGCTTCGCAAAATCTTCCACTTCATGATTTAAGGCATTGGCAAAAGTCTCTACAAAGGATCCACACCCCGAGGAACAGGCCTCGTTTAACATTATGGAGTCTACAACACCGTCGTGAACCCGAAGGCTTTTCATATCCTGTCCGCCGATGTCTAGTATAAAATCCACACCGGGCATAAAGTAGTCCGCAGCTTTGGAATGGGCCACGGTTTCAATAATCCCATGATCCATACCGAGGGCCGCCTTTAAAAGGTGCTCTCCATATCCGGTTACGGCGCTTTGAGCAATTGTTGCAGTATCCGGCATCTCTGCGTACAGCTTTTGAACCGCTTGTCGTGCAATTTGCAGAGGATTTCCTTGATTGGAACTGTAATGGGAAAATACCAGCTCACGGTCTTCGTTAATGGCTGCAACTTTCAGCGTGGTGGACCCTGCATCAATTCCAAGGTATAACTCTCCTGTAGCTTCTGAAAGCGCCCGCTTCTTTACCTGATTTTTGCTATGTCGCTCTTTAAAAGCTTCATAATCGGCTTCATCGATAAACAGAGGCTCCAAACTTTCCTTACTGTCCTTGGATTCACAGAATAAATTCGGCATTCGGTCATACAGACACTTAGGCTCCATTACCTCTTCATTAAAGGCGGCATAGGCTGCGCCCATAGCCACAAAGTACTGAGTATCTTTTAATTCCACCTCATCCTCCGTTCGTAGATTCAAAGTGGATCTAAAACGCTCTTTTAATTCCGGCATAAAGGTCAGAGGCCCTCCTAAAAAGGCTACCTTCCCTCGGATGGGTTTTCCACAGGCTAAACCTCCGATGGTTTGGTTTACCACGGCTTGCAGTACGGAAGCGGCAATATCCGCTTTGTTTGCCCCCTCATTTAATAGGGGCTGAATATCGGTTTTTGCAAACACACCGCATCGGGAAGCGATGGGATATATGGTTTTATGCTGGGTAGCTAATTGATTTAAGCCCCCGGCATCGGTCTTTAGTAAGGATGCCATCTGATCGATAAAAGCTCCGGTACCTCCGGCACAGGTGCCGTTCATCCGTTGTTCGATTCCGTTGGTAAAATACATAATCTTTGCATCTTCCCCACCCAGTTCTATGGCCACGTCAGTCTCCGGTGCTAATTGACCAATAGCTTTACTGCATGCGGTTACCTCTTGAATAAAAGGAATATTCAGGGTCTCTGCAAGACCCATGCCTGCAGAACCGGTGACGGTAATCCTCAGTTCTTTATTGTCAAAAGTGGCTTTCATATTTTTAAATAGCTCGTTCACCGTGTTTTTTACATCCGAGTAATGGCGTTGATAATCTTTAAAAATCGTTTCCCGCCCTTCATCCAGAACGACTGCCTTCACTGTTGTAGAACCCACATCTAAACCGATACTTAGAACTTTACTCATATCAATTCACCCCATAATTTAGATTCTTGCTCCCAAACTTAAAATACCCCATGTTGCAATATAGAATTTCTTACTTAATAATAATTATTATATGCTTTAATAGAATTATTTTATCATATTATCCGACTTTTATCCCTAGTTTTTTTAGTTCCCATGACCCTTCACTGATACCCAAAAAATTATTATATAACCAATGTTCTCTACTTTACAATCAACCGTGGTTTTTTTCAGTCATTCACCAAAAACTTCAGCTCGGAGTGCCATTTTAAATACCATTTACTCTTTTATGGTTTATACCCCTTTTCTCATATTTTATTTACTTTAAAAACCACCTTGGATTATTGAGAATCCTCGGTGGCTTTAAAACTTTATATCTTTACTGTTTCGATTATTTTTGTTCTTCGTTTTTAATATCACGTTGCATACGGATCCCGAACTGACTTTGGATAATCAAGAGTACACAGGCCAGCAGAATAAAAAAATTAATGGAGACTAAGGACAAGGTATCAAAATAACGCTCGTGAAAAATCATCTCTTTATGCATGAGAAATGCATAACTGGAAACCCCTATGCTCAGTATCCCTGCGATGGTTATAACTTCCTGTTCCTGATAAATTCCTAAAATAAATAGTGCGATATAAATCGTAAGGTAAGATAATAGTCCCGGTGTAAATTCAATAAAGACAAACACGGTAATAAAAATCCCCGCAATTGCCAAATATTTCGTGGAATGCAGCATTTTATTGGTATAAACCAGATAAGACATAGCCAGGGCCAGTCCACCCACCACTCCAATAATTAAGGTCCCGGCAATCGGATCCCGAACACTGAGTAGGTTGTTTAAAAATGCTAAAAAACCGGCAATCCATAAGAGCTGTACCACAACCCGGTTTTGTTTTTTTAATATCATAATTCGATCCATAAAACCACCTGCCTTTTCATTCTATTACTTTTCTTTGTTTCGATAATCGAAAGTTTTCAGAGTATTGTATCTCCTTAAATATTATACCATAAGCATCCTCAATACACTATAATATATTTATACTGAGACTCAGATATTTTTATTAGCTTAATTGTAAAAGTAAATTAGACCCCTATTTATAAAACTGTCTAATTTAGTCTTACAAATCCAGTGGTCTAATTTAACCTTACATACTTTTGAGTATTATT
>Ga0194137_10001800_pt1 | contig 12901 bp, 9 predicted proteins | sample TARM_MetaG_T3_14_FD_134025 | JGI IMG/M metagenome (GOLD analysis project Ga0194137, IMG submission 134025) | Freshwater microbial communities from Pennsylvania, USA, analyzing microbe dynamics in response to fracking - TARM_MetaG_T3_14 (version 2) | ecosystem: Environmental > Aquatic >... | reverse complement strand
TCTTTCATGGTCATGCGTCCGGTCTCATCAGTTAGCCACTCTATTTCGACGGTATGGACTGCGGTTACATTGCCTTGGGCATCGCCAACAATTTTTTTAGTGGTGGTGCAGTATTGGCGGGGGTCGCTACCATACAGGGCGACCGCTTCTTCCTGGCCGTAATCGAGTTTATAAGTTTTAGGCCATTCCGGCCAGGGATTATTCTCATTTCGGATGGCCGGTGGTTTAGGCATAATTTCCAGTTGCAGCACACTTTTACAGCCATGACGGATAGAAGTGGCAACACAATCGGTGCCGGTGTCACCACCGCCGATAATGACCACATGCTTATCCGCGGCTGATGTAAAGTTACCATCGGTCAGGTTAGAGTCGAGTAAGCTTTTGGTATTTGCTGACAAAAAGTCGATCGCAAAATCGACGCCCTTAAGATTTCGGCCTTCGACCGGTAGATCCCGCGGCTTGGTGGCGCCGCCGCATAACACAACAGCATCGTAATCGGCTTTTAAATCAGCTACGGGGTAATCTTTGCCGACCTCGGTACTGGTGACAAAGTTAATCCCTTCGGCGCTCATCAGATCAACGCGGCGCTTTACCACCTCAATTTTATCGAGCTTCATATTGGGGATACCATAGGTCAGCAGTCCGCCAACCCGGTCAGCACGTTCATAAACGGTGACCTGGTGACCGACCTTATTCAGCTCGGCAGCACAGGCCAGTCCTGCTGGACCAGAGCCGACCACGGCAATTTTCTTGTCAGTCCGATGCTTAGGTGGATTAGCGGTAATCCACCCTGCCTTGAAGGCATGATCAATAATCGTACATTCATTGACCTTAATGGTAACCGGAGGTTCGTTCAGTCCGACCGTACAGGCGCCTTCGCATGGTGCCGGGCAAACCCGGCCAGTAAACTCAGGGAAGTTGTTGGTAAGCAGCAGTCGCGCCAAGGCTTCCTTCCATAATCCTTTATAGATCATATCATTCCATTCAGGAATTAAGTTATGAATCGGGCAACCCGAGGCACCGCCGGCAATCATCATGCCGGAGTGGCAGTAGGGAACACCGCAATCCATGCAGCGAGCTCCCTGAAGCTGCTGTTTTTCTTGGGGAAGTTCTAAATGAAACTCTGCCCAGTCTTTAATCCGTTCGAGCGGTTCCCGATCGCTTGGGACTTCCCGCTTATATTCTAAAAATCCTGTTGATTTTCCCATCTTAGTCTACCTCCTCACTAATTTCCGCTTACCCGGGACAGATCCCGGTTATTTTCATCAAAAGCTGCCATTAAGGCCTCGTCGCCAGTAAGACCCAGGGCTTTAACCCGTTCCATGGCATCCAGCATCCGTTTATAATCGCGCGGTAAAACCTTGGTAAACTGTTTGACATAGGTATCAAAATCATCCAGAATTTTTTGAGCCAGAGAACTGTTGGTATAATCGCGGTGTTTCACTATTAAATCTTTTAACTCAGCACGTTCAGTGGCATCGGTAATTTTAACCAAATCAACCATCTCGGCATTACAGGATTCGCAGAAATTTTCGTCAAGATCAAGGACATAGGCGATCCCACCGGACATTCCGGCCGCGAAGTTTCGACCTGTTTTCCCAAGGATAACGACCTTGCCGCCAGTCATATATTCACAGCCATGATCACCGACTGATTCAACCACAGCGGTAACCCCACTGTTGCGGACACAGAAACGCTCGCCAGCAGCACCGCGGATATAGGCTTGGCCCTCGGTGGCACCATAGAAGGCGACATTCCCAATGATGATGTTATCTTCAGGCACAAAGGTCGCTTCTTTAGGCGGATAGATCACCATCTTTCCGCCCGACAAACCTTTGCCGAAATAGTCATTGGCATCACCTTCAAGTTTAATGGTCATCCCTTTGGGAATAAAAGCACCCAGACTTTGGCCGGAAGAACCGGTCAGGTTAAGCGTGATAGTGTCCTCAGGCAAACCGGCTTCACCATAGCGTTTGGTCACTTCATTACCAATGATGGTACCAACCACCCGGTTGACATTTTTAATGGTGGTAGTGATTTCGACCTTCTCAGCTTTTTCCAGAGCCGGTTGACACAGGTCTAGCAACTCCGTTAAATCCTTGGATTTCTCGATATTATGATTTTGTTTGATTTGACAGTATAAACCACCGCCTTCGGGAACTTCTGGCTGGTATAAAATACTGGAGAAATCCAGACCCTTTGTTTTCCAGTGCTTGATTGCCTGATTCATTTCTAGTTTATCGGAACGGCCAACCATTTCATCGATGTTTTAAAACCAAGCTCAGCCATTATTTCGCGCAGTTCCTGGGCAATAAATTTCATAAAATTGACTATGTGACCGGGATCGCCGGTAAAGCGCTTGCGCAGTTCGGGGTTTTGTGTTGCCACCCCAACCGGGCAGGTATCCAGATGACAGACCCGCATCATCACGCAACCAAGAATAACCAGCGGTGCGGTAGCAAAGCCATATTCTTCAGCACCTAAGAGGGTCGCCACCGCTAAATCTTTACCGGTTAACAGCTTCCCGTCAGTTTCAACTTTGACCCGGGTTCTTAAGTTGTTAAGGACCAGGGTCTGGTGGGTTTCAGCCAGCCCCAGTTCCCAGGGCAGGCCGGCATGACGGATACTGGTTCGCGGGGATGCCCCGGTTCCGCCGTCATAACCACTGATTAGAATCACATCAGCCTTGGCTTTAGCGACCCCAGCAGCGATGGTGCCAACGCCAACCTCAGAAACCAGTTTAACATTGATTTTAGCTTCTCGATTAGCATTTTTTAAGTCATGAATCAGTTCCGCCAAATCTTCAATCGAATAGATATCATGGTGGGGCGGCGGAGAAATCAGGCCGACACCAGGGGTGGAGTAACGGGTTTTGGCAACCCAGGGATAAACCTTACGCCCTGGTAGCTGGCCGCCTTCGCCCGGTTTTGCACCCTGAGCCATTTTAATCTGAATTTCCTGGGCACTGGACAGGTAATGGCTGGTGACGCCAAAACGTCCGGAGGCCACCTGTTTGATGGCACTAAGCCTCGAATCGCCGTTGTGCAGCGGAATGTGTCGCTCAGGATCCTCGCCACCTTCGCCGGTATTACTCTTGCCACCGATCCGGTTCATGGCGATAGCCAGGCTTTCGTGAGCCTCGCTGCTCAAAGAACCGTAAGACATGGCGCCGCTTTTAAAGCGGGTGCAGATACTTTCCACCGATTCGACCTCATCAATGGCAATCGGCTGACGGTCTTTAAAGGCCATCAGGCCTCTTAGGGTACAGGTACGCTGACTCTGCTCATCAATCATGGCCGTATATTCCTTATAGGTCTGATAGTCGCCGATCCGACAGGCTTTTTGCAATTTATAAACGGCTTCGGGATTATAGGTATGATACTCGCCATCGGCTCGCCATTGGAAATTTCCGCCGGACTCCAATGCATCGGCATCGGCAAAAGGATTATGATAGGCTTCATCGTGACGCATCTGCGATTCCCGGGCAATTTCATTGATCCCGATCCCTTCAATTCGCGATGGAGTACGGGTAAAGTATTTATCAATCACATCCGAGTTGATTCCGACCGCTTCAAAGATCTGAGCCCCGTGATAGCTTAAAATGGTTGAAATCCCCATTTTTGAAAGCACCTTGATAACACCCTTACTGACGGTTTTGATATAGGTTTTAACAGCCTTCTCATAGGCGACATCGGTTAACATACCGCGGCTAATCAGATCTTCGATGCTTTCAAAGGCCAGATAAGGGTTAATGGCGGTGGCGCCATAGCCGATCAGCACCGCAAAATGATGAACCTCACGGGGTTCGCCGGATTCAACAATCAAGCTGACCCGGGTGCGGGTTAGATTATTAATTAAATGGTGGTGGAGTCCGGAGATCGCCAGTGCCGATGGTATGGGCAGCATCTTGGCATTAACGCCACGATCAGAAAGGACAATAATGGTGTTGCCATCAGCAATCGCCTGGTCAGCAGCCACAAAAAGATCTTCGAGGGCTTGCTCCAGACCATCACCGCCAGTATGGCTTTCAAACAGGGTTGACAGGGTGATCGTTTTGATCAGCGGATCATCGATTTCACGGATTTTTTGCAGTTCTTCATTGCTAACAATCGGCATCTCCAGACTAACCTGGTGACAGCTTTCGGGCAAGGGATGAATCAGATTCCCTTCGCCGCCTAGATAGACTTCGGTACCGGTGATCAGTTCTTCGCGAAGGGCATCGATCGGAGGATTAGTTACCTGGGCAAACATTTGCTTGAAGTAATTAAACAGTAGCTGGGACTTATCCGATAAAACGGCTAATGGGATATCATTACCCATCGCACCAATGGGGTCGACCCCGTCCTTGGCCATCGGAATGATCAGGGCTTTTAAGTCTTCGTAGCTATAACCAAATGATTTTTGACGTTGAACCAGGGTTTCTTTATCGGCGCTTATTTTTGTTTTTGGTAGCGGCAGCTGATCCAGGCTGATATTATGTTCGGCAATCCACTTGGCATAAGGTTCTTGGGAAGCAACGGAATGTTTTAAGTCTTCATCATTGATGATCTCACCTTTTTCGGTGTCGATCATCAGCATCCGACCGGGCTTTAAACGCTCCTTGCAGACAATGTTTTCAGGTGGAATATCTAAAACGCCGACCTCCGAAGATAGGATAACCAGGTCATCTTTGGTGACATAGTAACGGGACGGTCGCAAACCGTTGCGGTCAAGGACTGCCCCCAGTCGAACACCATCGGTAAAAGCGATCGCAGCCGGACCATCCCAGGGTTCGAGCATCCGCGAATGGTAATTATAAAAAGCTTTTTTTTCTGGGCTCATGGTGGTATGTTTAGACCAGGGTTCGGGAATCATCATCATCGCGCTATGGGCCAGCGAACGGCCGGTTAAACTTAAAAATTCAAAGGCGTTATCAAAGATCGACGAGTCACTGCCGTCGACATCAACCACCGGAAAGGTTTTTTGCAGTTCATTGCCAAAGAGCTCGCTTTGTAGCAGCGATTGACGGGCATACATCCAGTTGACATTGCCGCGGAGGGTATTGATTTCACCGTTGTGAATCACATAACGGTTGGGATGGGCTCTTTCCCAGCTGGGGAAGGTATTGGTGCTGAAACGGGAATGAACCATGGCGATGGCAGTGGTTACATCGGGATCCTGAAGGTCGAGATAGAATTGACCGACCTGATCTTCAGTCAGCATCCCTTTATAAACGATCGTACGGGAAGAAAAGCTGGCCGCATAAAAAGATAGACCTAGCTTTTTAGTTGCTTTGTCAACTTGTTTACGGATGGTGTAGAGTTTTCTTTCAAAAGCCATCGAATCGGTGAGTGTCGGATTTTTCTTGATAAAGACTTGTTTAAGAAATGGCATGCTTGCAACTGCAGTTTTACCAAGATCACAGAGATCGACCGGGACATCCCGCCAGCCCAGTAAGTCTTGTCCTTCTTTCTTGATCGTCTCTTCGAGAATGCTTTCGCATTGCTTTCTTTCGTTGGCATCGGTGGGCATAAATAACATCCCCAAACCGTAGTCCCCAGGTTGGGGCAGGGTAAAGCCTTCTTTAATGGTTGCTTTTTCCATAAACTGGTGGGGGATCTGAATTAGAATCCCGGCGCCGTCACCGGTGTTTTGTTCGGAACCGCGTCCGCCCCGGTGCTGTAAATTAATCAGTGTTGTTAAAGCCTGCTTGACAATATCGTGGGATTTTCTTCCTTTGATATGGACAATCGCTCCAATTCCACAGGCATCGTGTTCAAAAGCGGGATCGTAAAGTCCCTGTTTTGGTGGTAAGTTAGTGTGTTTCATCGTGTTTTACCTTCCTCAGTAAATTCGTGTTATTAAATTAAGGGAATCAATTCAAAGGATTTAAAGTAAAGCTTTATGCGTGTGATTCTGCCTGATTGCAAGATCGTCCTTTGATCATCAATATCGACCAAAGGAAAAAGACGGTGTCATCCTAAATAAAAGAAATGATGATCAATTAAAACTTCCCTATTGTATTTAATCGGATTGAGTTTTATAATTATACTACAAAGTGTAATAATTACCAGCAAAATTTCTCGACAAAAGTAAGTAAAATCAAGGTATAGCGGTTATGTATTTAGCAAATCAGTGCAATTACTGTTCTTGTATGGCGCTCAATTGTTTTTCTAAACCGCACAGTCAAGCCTTGTATGCGGTTGCATCAATCGTTGAGCAGATATCAACGATTGGTCAATTAAAGGCTAATGTTTTTTTTGTAAAAGAGGCGATAAAAATAGCTCTATCTTAATTATAACCGGAATAACGGTTTAATAGAGATAGAGCTTGATGGCGTTTAGCTTGGAAGCATTAGTTGTTTTATTTAGCGGTGCAGTAATTTAAGCCTCGAGCCTGCTGCATTTAGATAAATATCACGTCTAGATAAATAAACGCTTGGTCTAGAACATTTCCTTACTGAGCTGATCAATCACGTCGCTAGTCGCTTCATATACACCAGGGAAGGAACTAATATTTAAGCCCTGACTTAAGCATGGAATAAAATAAAGTTTGCCACATTCTTCACAGGCTTTTTTGGTATCCTCATAGATTTTTTCTCGGGTCCAGCCGGGGAAATCAACCCGGCCACTGTCGATATCACCCATAAAGGTAATTTTTTCGCCGTATTTCTTGATCAGTTCTGGCACATTGTTGGTTGTCATAACACCCTGCCAGATATCAATGCCCATTTCAATCATAAAGGGAACCAGATTGGCAGCATAGGAGTCGCTGTGGTGAATAATCAGTTCGACACCATTGGCTTTCCAGAATCCATAGACCTGCTTGTAAGCAGGAACAATGAACTCATTAAACATTTGTGGGGAAATAAAAGAAGAAATCTGGCTGCCCCAGTCATCGTGATGGAATAAAGCATCAGGATGAATGTGTTTAATCACTTCTGCGGCGTAGGCCAATTCATATTCAACAACATAATCAATCAGCTCCTTCATCGCTTCAGGTTCTTCATATAAGGCCATCAGAGCATCTTCCATACTCATTAAATGATGGGTCATTTCAAAAATCCCGGGGGCGCAAAATGCGGTGACAAATTTGTCATTACGGTCGACTGACTTTGCATGCGCTTCGGCTGCCGCCCACTCTTCATCGGTATAGAATACGGAAGGTGCTTTGACTTGATTTTTCCAATCGGTGATGTCTTTTAAAGCCTTGTGTTCTTCATCATGCATCGGAAAAGAACCAATTTGATCGGCGGGCCAATCAAAGGTGATCCCCCATTTATTTTTAACGCGCGTGCCAGGAGCGGGAGCCAGCGGAAGATCCATCGGAGCTTCCATAATCAGTTCCATAAATTCGTATTGATTGACAAATCGATCGGGTGTGCCACCCTTAATAACTTCCATCAAATTTTGTCTTTTAGTTAACATCGCAATACCTCCTAAAATTTTGGTCTGTTCATTTAAACAATTGAATTTTATTTTAAAATCAGTTTGCTATGATTGGTGGGAATATAAAATTTAAGCGGTGGCCAACTCGCGGGCTTTGACGGCTGCACTACCGGCATCGGGAGCATATCCATCGGCGCCAACTTCAGCTGCGTATTCCGGGGTTACCGGAGCCCCGCCGACGATCACTTTGACATCCGGAAAAGCCGCTTTGACAGTTGCCACTGCTTCTTTTAAGGCGGGCATGGTGGTGGTTAGCAGACCGGAACATGCGACGATTTTGACATTGGTATTATCTTTAACGGCCTGAACGAAGGTGTCAGCTGGCACATCAACACCCAGATCAACCATATCAAAGCCAGCACTTTCGATCATCATCGAGACCAGATTTTTGCCAATATCATGGAGATCACCGGCTACGGTACCGATGACACAGGTACCCAGGGAGGTAGAACCATCGCCAGCCATCAGTGGTTTTAGAACCTCGACCCCTTTTGACATGGCTTTGGCGGCGATTAACATTTCGGGAACAAAAATTTCTCCAGCTGAGAATTTATCTCCAACCACACCCATTGATTCGACCATTGCCTGAAGGACTTCGGCAGGTGCGCTGCCCTCGTCTAAGGCTTCCTGAACTAATCCGGGAACCAGTTTCGACTTTCCTGCTTCGACCTTTGCTTTGACTTCTTCAATTTTCGACATCTTTTTTTCCTCCTGTATAATGTGATTTGTTGTGATATCAGCCGATATCAACTATGTTAACGATGTTTACGTGTGTGCGTAAGCAAATCGTTAAGAACTTTTAAAAACGAATGAAGGCATCCAATAAAAACGTTTGCACGTTATATTGTAATTGCTTGTAAGCAATTACAATATATAATAATCTAAGCAAAAAGTCAATTAAATTCGTAAATTAAAAGCATAATGCTAAAATATCGATTAAGAAAACGATTAAATCATAATAAAGATTAAAAATAAAAAGATGCTGCTATTGTTCGCAAACAATAGCAGCATCTTCGATGTACAAATAATTTTTAACTTCTTTTAGTTGGGGATATTCTTCAAGGAGTCGATCGACGGTGCAGTTAGCTGAACTGATCAAAGATTTAAGGAGCAGGCTTTGATAATCTATTTTCAAAGAATAGAACATCTGATTGATGCACAGATCAAAAATCTCGTCTTTCGAAATGAGGATTTCTTTTTCATATTGTTTCATGGTTAAAGCCCGGATCACCCCAAAGGATGCCGTAACCGCACAACTACAAAGGAGTTCTTTTTCAGATTCATCTATTTGATCGTTCTGATTTACCAGGGTTTGGTAAAGTGAGTAGAGATTGCCGTCGCGGGTAGCTTTTTCAAGCAAATCGAACTTATTCATTTCATAAATAAAGCGGTCGTAGTGGGGATCGATTCCAGTTAACTGAAAATGCAGTTTAAAAAAAGTTATTAATTGTAATAGCTCATCATTGGTGGGAAGATACTTGAGCAGGTGCGAGTATAGGGTTTCATAATTATTATTAAGCATATCGCTGGCGATGATGTCTTTTGTTTTGAAATAGTAGGTAACCAAACCCAGATTTACACCTGCTTCTTTGGCGATCAGGGTGTTTGGGGTGTTAGCGTAACCATTTTCCAGGTAGAGCCGCTTGGCAGCATTGTAAATTTTATCTCTCGTATTCATGACGATTGTCCTCGTTCTCTTTATTATAGGAATATAATAGCATAAAAAATGAAAAGCCGTCCATGCCTAAATTATTTACCGACAAAATAGCCAAACAAGTAGTTGGAAAAAAGAGCATCTTAAATAGGATTACAGACCAGTGGTCACTAAGACATAAAGAAGTTGATTAACTTGTCCCTACCAGGGTATTAAAACAAGACTAGTAAGGGATCAAAACTGATTCTTATTCGAATAATTTGGGTTAAGAAAGATGAGGATGATAGTATGAAAAGGTTAAAGTTATCAATAGTGATGGGAATCGCTGCAACGCTGATCTTAGTCCTGACCGGTTGTGGCGGCAGTGAAAATGGTGGTAGTGCTACCGGTCAGTCTGATCTTTCAAGAGATACCGTTTATGAGTTTTATGATGCGGTGGAGTTGGATCAGACCAAGGCAGAGGTGGATGCAAAATTACGGGTGACACCAACTGAAAGCGCCCAAATGGGCAACATCTTTACGTACGTGAATGAGGATAGCGGTTTTGGGGTCAGTGTTATGTTTGATGAAAATGGAATCGCCACAAGTAAAACCTTGTTTTACTCAATGACGAAAGATTTGGCTTTTTTAACAAAAAAAGCTGTGACCAAAGAACAGGCTGAGAACATTCCTGATGGCGCCACCTATGATGATGTTAAAAATATGCTCGGCGGTGACGGAACCGAAACCAGTGTTACCCAGATCCCTTTTGAAGACAACAAGCTAAGCTACATCAGGGTATGGATCAATCCCGATGGCACGATGCTTCAGGTCGTCTTTTTAACGGATGGAACGATCGGCAAGGTGATGTTTTTTGATTAGTCAGAAACCGATAAGCGAAACCAATATTAAAATTCTTAAGTATTGCCTGAAATGAAGGGAGAATATAAAGTATTTATGTTATAGTAATATATCGTAAATGGAATGGTTATAATAAAAGCAAAGGATTACATATGAAGGATAATACTACAAAGATGATACCGCAGTGCGAAGGGAGGACAGCATGACTACTAAAATAAGAAGAATAAGACGATGGCTTGCAATAATGATGGTTTTCTTCTTGCTGTTTCCAGCAGGGAGTTATGCAGAAGATGTAGTTTATCCTGGCGATCAATCGATTGAGACAGCGATACAAGATAATAGCAGTACCGCGATAAATGAAGAGCCGGGGCAGGGTAATGAAACACCGGCTGAGATACAAACCCTTGATGCGGTGCCAGCGGTTAATATCAACGAGAACCTCGATCAGCAGATCATTATCATCTATAAAGATAGCGGTGAAGATAATGTCAAAAATCTGGCTCTGACTGATGAAGAGGTAGTTTCTGGGGAACAGGTTTCAAATCGGGTTGATCTCATCGAAGTTAGCGAAGATACCAATATAGAGGCCTTGATGGCCGAGATGGAACAAAACCCAAATGTCTTGACAGTCGATAAAAATGATAAAATTGAAGTGACTGCCCTTCCTAACGATCCCTATATTGTGAGTGGTGCCGCCTGGCAGTTTCAACGGGTTGGAGCTGACCAGACCTGGGATCAGGTAAACAATGCTGCTCCAGTTGTGGTTGCGGTCATTGATACGGGCCTAAATGTTAATCATCCTGATCTGATCGGCAATATCGTGGCCGGGTATGATTTTGTTACTGGAAAACCCAATGTTATCGATTTGGCCGGTCATGGCACCGCCGTCAGCGGAACCATTGCGGCTGTCGCCAATAACGGGATTGGTGGCGCTGGAATTTCGGGATTGGCCAATATAAAAATTGCCCCTTATCGGACTGGCGGTGCCTATAGTGGCGATACCCAGCTGGATGTGGCTTATATTTGTGCGGCACTGCTAAAAGCGGCTGAGCGGCCAGAGGTGAAGGTAATCAATATGAGTTTTGGTGGCTACGGAACCTTTTCTTCATTGGCGGTGGCTGTTAATGAGGCCGTCAACGCCGGAAAAATTGTGGTCGCTTCTTCAGGCAATGAAGGGGAATCCTGGAATGCTCGGGTCGGCCAGTATTCCTATCCGGCATCCTATGATCATGTTATTTCGGTCGGAGCCATTAATAAGAACAATGTCCGGGCATCATTTTCACAATACAATGATCGGGTCGATTTAAGTGCCCCGGGTCAATCGGTATTAACGACCTCCAGAAGTGGTGGTTACGAGTATGCCAGCGGAACTTCTTTCTCCAGCCCGATCGTAGCCGGAGCCTGTGCGGTACTAGTCGCAGCAGATCCCAGCTTAAATGCACAAGAGGTTGAGGCGATTCTCAAAAGCACTGCCTTGGACCTGGGAGCAGCAGGCAGTGATCCTTACTATGGCAGCGGTTTGATTCAGCTGAATACGGCGGTGGCTTCAATTAATTCCAATCAAAAAACTGGCATTACCTATCGTACTCATGTCCAGAATGTCGGTTGGCAGGGTTGGAGGAGTGATGGCCAGAGCAGTGGTACTTCCGGCCAATCGCTACGGCTTGAAGGTATCGAAATCAAGACTGATAAATTAACCTATAATCTTGGTATTGAGTACCAGACCCATGTCCAAAATATTGGCTGGCAGGGTTTTAGGAGCGATGGTCAAACCAGCGGAACCTATGGTCAATCATTGCGATTAGAGGCCATTCAAATTCGTCTCACCGGCCCCGATGCACCCAACTATGATGTTTATTATCGGGTGCACAGCCAGAACTATGGTTGGCTGGACTGGGCTAAGAATGGCGCAAATTCAGGAACTCAGGGCAAGGGCTTAAGGCTTGAAGCGATTGAAATAAAAATTGTCCCTAAAGAAGACGCACCACCGGGCTCAACCAATCGACCGTTTATTATTTAAAAATAATAAACGGTCAAAATTTTGATTAAAATTGATGAATTGGGGTAGATTGATTATTAGAGAACATGTAATGATTAATAAAAAAGGAAGGAGTAATTGGAGATGATAATTAGCTGGGACAATATCAGCGAAGTGAACCGACGCATTAAAGAACGGGATCTTGACTATAAGGTCCATTTAAGTGATTCCTGCGGTGGCCAAAGCATGTGGATTGAAGCCTTAAGCAAGGACAATCGTTTTGACAATCTGGATGATTTGAACGGTTTGATACAGGATTATTTTTCGGAGATTCATGCCGATGTCGAGTTCAGCTGGGATAAAAAATCCTTTTGGTCAAAAGATCGTTCCCTGGTATTCTAATAGGGAGTATTTTTAAGCTTAAGTGAATGGGACACCCATATAAATAAAACACCATAAACAGGAGCCTTGCAGCCCCCTGTTTATGGTGTTGTTATTTTTTGATATACTTATTGACCAGACGATAAGCGGTGGTCTGGCTTAAGCCCAGAGAATCGGCCAGATCGCTCATATTGTCATAAATCTCATAATAATCTTCAATAATTCCGCGTTTATAGTTTTCCACCAGATCATCGAAAATGATTTTCTTTTTGGGGATGCTTTCTTTCGTTGCAAAAGCAGCTACCTGTTCAGGTAATTTGTCAATGCCAATGACGCTGCCAAGACTCATCACCGCCATTTGTTCGACGGCATTTTTTAGCTGACGGACATTTCCCGGCCAGTCGTATTGGATTAGGGCTTCAATAACCGGGTTAGAAAAAACCTTATTTTGTTTGTACTTCTTATTATATTCCTTCAAATAATATTGGGCAATCGGAAAAATATCATCGCGGCGTTCACGCAAGGATGGCACTGTTTGGGTGATCCCATTGATGCGCCAATACAGGTCTTCGCGAAAGGTATTCTTGGCGACCAGTTCTGTCAGATTTTTATTGGTAGCAG
>Ga0194137_10001799_pt1 | contig 12901 bp, 10 predicted proteins | sample TARM_MetaG_T3_14_FD_134025 | JGI IMG/M metagenome (GOLD analysis project Ga0194137, IMG submission 134025) | Freshwater microbial communities from Pennsylvania, USA, analyzing microbe dynamics in response to fracking - TARM_MetaG_T3_14 (version 2) | ecosystem: Environmental > Aquatic >... | reverse complement strand
CAATGATGGCGACAAAAGCTTCAAAAAAATTGCTTGAAAAAACAGGAACAGATCCAATGGCGCTGGATATGATTTTGTTTGCAGGTGAAACCTACTGTGAATACGTTTGTTGGACTGCGGCTATTAAAATTCAAAATGAACTCGGAGCAGATCGGGCATACGCATGGGATATGGGATTTAGATGTGCTGCGACACCATTGGCACTTAAAGTAGCAAAGGATATGATGTTAGCGGATGAAGAACTCCGTACGGTCCTAGTGACAGGTGGAAATACAAATGCATACCTCATTGATTACAAGGATAAAAATCAGTCGTTTATGTTTGACATGAGTCCAGCAGGTCTCGCTATTTTATTAAAAAAAGATCATGATGAAAATATTATATTAGAGACGAGCATCAAAACGGACCATGTTTTCTGCGATGATGTTATCGGTAAATGGGGTGGTACACTCTTTCCAATAACAGATGAAATAGCAAGCGATCCAGAAGCGCTTAGAAAAGCAAGACTTATTCATTTGTCAGATCCTGAAGGCATGAAAGTCAGACTTGGCGAACGTTCGCTACCGAATTTTGTCGAAGTGACAAAAAAAGCAGTGACAGCTTCAAAAATAGAGAACCCTCTATCCTTTCTAGCGATTACACATATCAATCCCAAAGCACATGTCGCTATTCTGAATTCAGTTGACATGACAGAAGATCAAAGTGTCTATTTAAAAGATGATGGACACTGTGGTCATGCAGATCAGTTCTTGGCACTACGCTATGGTCTTGAGGGTGGAAAAGTCAAATCGGGTGATTATGTAGGATTACTAGGAGCTGGTACAGGCTATGCTTTTGCATGTACCGTTGTAAAGTGGGGAAAATAGGATGGATAAATTAAAAGAACTTAGAGAGAAAACAGTGCCTGTTAAAGCAGCACTTGAGACTATTAAGGACAATGACTTTATCGTGATCGGATTAGGTGGTAGTGAACCCATAGCGATTCTTAATGAACTACACTTATTAGAAGAAATGGGAGTGAGAGGATGTGCACTTAGCAATACGCTCCCAATGGGGAACTATCCATTTTTTAATATGCCCTCGTTTAAGGAAACGGCGCATATCAACAGTTGGTTTTACAATGGTGGACTTAGAAAAGCACATACAGAGGGACATATTTCGTTCCAGCCACAGCATTTACACAGGGCGCTTGACAAGCGACTTGACGCAATGCAAGGTAGACGAAAGGTGTTATTAACTTCCGCAGCCCCAATGGATGAACATGGGTACTTCAGTTTATCTGTAGGCAACACGTATGAAATGCAACTGATTAGATCAGGAGATGTTCATGTCATTTTGGAAGTGAGTCCACATTTTCCAAGAACATTTGGTGATAATCAAGTTCATATTAGTGATGTTGCATGTGTGGTTGCAACTGAACGATATCTTCCTGCGCTACCGTCTTCAGAACCGAACGAGAAAGACAAAGCGATTGGCAAATATATTACAGATTTAATTGATGATGGCTCTACGATACAATTAGGTATTGGCGGCATTCCAAATGCCGTTGCAAAAGCTTTAAAACATAAGAAGAACTTAGGCATTCATACTGAAATGTTTACAGAGGGAATGATTGATTTACTTGCCTCTGGAGCTGTTAATAATAAGGAAAAAACACTTTATCCAGGTAAGACGATTTGTACTTTTGCCCTTGGTAGCCAAAAGTTGTATGACTATATTAACAATAACCCATCGATTTGGTTTATGCCAGGTAGGTGGACGAATGACCCTTATGTGATCGGCCAAAATCACAAAATGGTTTCAATTAACACCACTATAGAAATAGACTTAACAGGTCAATGCTGTTCTGAAAGTATTGGGCATAAACAGTTTTCAGGTACAGGAGGACAAGCTGATACGGCAATAGGTGCACAGCTTTCTAAAGAGGGAAAATCATTCATTGCCCTCTATGCAACCGCATCTGTAAAGGATAATCATGGGGAGAGAGTCTTGCAATCAAAAATTGTCCCTACTTTAAAAGAAGGGGCTATTGTCTCTTTGTCACGAAATGACGTAGACTATGTGGTAACTGAATTTGGAGTGGCACATCTTAGGGGGCAGTCTGTAGGGGAACGCGCTAAACGCCTCATTGCTATTGCGGACCCTGCCTTTAGGCCGATGTTAGAAGAAGCGATTAAACAGTACCAGTTCTATTAAGATTTTCAATACAATGATGATAAGCCGTTAGCATTAGAGGATGATGCTAGCGGCTTGTATTTTTTGCAGTATAGTTTGCCGGCGACGTGTGTCATTGTATGAATATAGTTATTTTTTGTAAAAAACTCTATTTAAAATGAAGATATTTGATATAATGAGGGTGTCGTTTTCACATTTAAAATAGGTTTTAAGCGTAAAAGCGCAAGGGGATAAAATGTCAAATCAACATTACTTAGTCAGGAAGCAACTCGACCAAGCTTTTGAAAACATCCTTCATTATCCATTGACGGTTGTCGTAGCAGCTATGGGCTATGGGAAGTCCACAGCGATTAAAGCTTTTTTAAAAAGAAGCGTTAAATATTCCATGTATTTAACCTTTGAAGGAGAAGAAATATCGTATCAATATATCTGGTCGATGTTAACACGTCAATTAGCTAAGACTTATCCTGTACTTGGAGAAAAACTCAATGCACTTGGCTATCCTTCAAATTCATCTCAGTTTGACCATGTTAAGGAGATTTTGATTGAGGCAATCGGTGATAAAACGGTGGTAATGATTGTAGACGATTACCATTTTTGTCATTCAGATCAGTTTGATCAACTCGTAAAACGTTTTATACGTTCTGATATCCCAGGATTACATACAGTGATTGTTAGCAGGACCATGCCTGAAATAGATATTCAAGAGCTCTTACTGAAAGATTATGCCTATCAAATACCAAGTTATTTATTTGAAATGTCTAAACAAGATATTGACACCTATTTTAAGCTCTATAATTACGAGCTAACAGGTGAACTTATCCAAACGGTTTATGATGCCAGTGAAGGGTGGATTTCAGGCGTTTATCTTATGTTGCAACACTATTCGGAAACAAAGTGTATTAGAACGGGGTGGCATATTGAACGCCTCATTGATTCATCGGTATCGGTGAGGTATTCTAGTGAAGAAATAAAGTTATTGAAGACACTCTGTTTTTTAGAGACGATTGCCCCAGAGCAAGCAATCGCTGTAAGCGGTAATCAAAAAGCTGCACATATCATTGAGAGATTGAGCAATGGCAATGCTTTTATCAGATATGATGAAGAGGCAAAGATTTATAGAATTCATAATATTTTTAACAGCTATCTTCGTAAAAAGTGTATTGAAGAGCCACTTGTTGATTCTAATCAATTGATCTACAAACGTGCTGGTGAATGGTGCTTGAAAACGGGTGATGTGCTCATGGGGCTAAGTTATCTATTAAAGGCCGAAGCCTACGAGACCATTTTAACAGAGTTTAAAAAAATTCATTTTACAAAGATTATTGATAATAATCCAACCTTTATTATTAACTTGTTTTCAAATATACCAAAAAAGCAGTTGTTAAGTCATCCCATGGCTTATTTGGGTTTTGTTGGTTTTTATGTGACCAATGTAGATGCGCTTAGTGGTATTCAACTTTTAGATGAAATAACGCAATACACCCTATCCACAGCGGCTCTGGAGACGGCGATTAAAAACCGTATTTTTGGAGAAGTTGAGCTCATCAGAGGTTATCTTTCGTTTAATGATGTCATTAAAATGCATGAACGCTTTAAATCAGCTCATACCATGCTAGGAGGTATATCAGAAGTTACAAATCACAATAAAATCATTACTTTTGGCGCACCTAGTTTTTTATACATGTATTACACGACGCCAGGAAAATTTGAATGGACAAAAAAATGGGTCCATAAACTATTTTACTATTACACCGACCTTGCAAGAGGATGTGGAAAGGGAGCGGATTATCTACTAAATGCAGAAGTCTATATAGAGGGAGGGCAATTTGAAGCGGCAGAAGTTCAAGCCAATAAGGCGATTTGCCGTGCGTCGTCTCTTGATCAGACGTCCATTATTTTAAATGGCAAATTCATTTTAGCGAGGGCCGCACTCGGGAGAGGGGATATTCTCAAAGCGCGTGAAATTGCAGAGACGCTATATACGGAGATTTACAAACTCAATAGTCCTATTTTGTCCAGTACACATGCCCTTATCTTGGGGTATATTGGTGGGATTTTAAAAGATGAAAATTATTTTGAAACATGGTTGAAAATAGGTGATATAGAGAGTTGTGATGTACTGTATCAAGGCAGAGGCTATTTTTATATTGTCTATGGCAAGTATTTGTTACTTAAAAGAGATTACATCACATTAGAACATATTTGTGAGATGATGATAGAGGATTTTAAAGTGTTTAATCAACAGTTTTTACTGTGGTATAGTCATCTTTTTAATGCCATTGCTAAATATCACTTAAATGAATGGCAAGATGCTGAAAATCATCTTTCTGAAGCCATCTCAATTGCCCGTAGAGATAATCTTACACTTGTATTCATTGAACTGGCGGACGATCTCTTGCCAGTGCTTAAGATGATTACTTTAAGGGACGAAGCGCTTGAGTTTATAGAGCGTATCAAACAAGTAATGCTAGATTATGCAAGGATGATAGATGATACCATAAGCCCAAAAGATATCCTGTCTGAACTGACTTCAAGAGAACGCGATATCTTAACACACCTCGTCAGCGGTAAAACCAACAAACAAATTGGAGAAGAGTTGTTTATCGCAGAGGTGACAGTGCGTAAGAATATTACATCAATCTATAAAAAAATGGCTGTTAGTGGCAGAACGGCAGCTGTAAAATTAGCAGTAGAGTTAGGTTTTAAATAGAATCATAAAGTATATCGCATAGGATAATAATATTATATAAGAAACCCTGTTATGATGGTAACAGGGCTTTTTATATTGTAAGCCCTTGTTTGGGGGATGTCATAATTCTTGTGTTAGAAAGAGGTGTCGTTTGATAAAGATTGTTTTAGTTTTGCCCAATGATAATCACACATTGTACATTGTCCTCAACAACAGGCAATGTATTATCTATGATTTGAAACCACAGCTTGAGACTATTCGTTTTAGTATTTTAAAGGATCTGGCCTTTTTCAATACGGTTAAGGTTAAGTATGGGAATACACTTGTTTGGGATGATGTATGCCAATTAACCATTGATGAAATAATGAAGACTGTCAAAAAATAGGGCACTAGAGGATAATGTTTTTATTGGCGATTTATTGGCAAAATATCATAATAAAATAAAAAAATGCCTTATAAAAGTGGATATAATAGTTGAAAACTCAGCTATTGGCAATAAATAGGCGTTATGCCTCGACGTAATCATCACACTTTTTTATGCGATTATAGGTGCTTGCCATGAAAATCAAGTTAGTGTACAATAGCTTTATTACATTCAATTAAATAAAAACAATACTAAAGTCCGAAGAAGGGGTTGTTTCCTTTTTTGGATTTTTTCTATTGTTAGGACGATGGTATTCGTGATATGGAATACGTGATAAGGAGAGTATGCCTATGAAACTTGAGACAAAACGTCATATATCGAAGAAAACAACCATTGCAACATGGGCATTGCAAATTGCCAGCTTACTACTGATCCTGGGGTATAGCCTCTTATCCTATGTTAACGGTGAAAAGTTGATGTTGATACTTGGTGGCCTTACATTTGTTTTGGTGATATTAACCACACTATTACTGCAATACTCACGCGTTGAAAAAGAAGAGACAGCGGCATCGCAAATGGAACAAGAAAATCATAAAGCACTTTTAAGAAACATTTCATCGACCACAGAGACGGTATCAAGGGCTTTAGGACAAATTGTTAAGACGATCAGTGAGTCGCACTTTTCTTTTGAAGAACTTGCTAAAACCATTGATAACATATCAGAGAGCACAGATGAACAAGCGCAGTCGACAAAGAAGGGTGAAGATATTGCAAGGGTCATGGGTGCTGAAATCGATGCACTTCACGCACATATTGAGGCCATACAAGAAGATATAAAATCTATGTTAACACTAAAAGAAGAAGGCACTATTGCCATTTCGGATTTGAAAGAACAAACCTCGCTTAGTGCGACGTCTATTGAAGAAATCAGCGCACTTACAAAAAAAACAAATACTAATGCATCAGAGATAAGTGAAGCAATCAATATGATTAAAGCCATTTCAAATCAGACTAATCTACTCGCCCTAAATGCTTCTATAGAAGCCGCTCGCGCTGGTGAAATGGGAAGAGGATTTGCCGTTGTTGCAGAAGAAATCAGAAAACTTGCTGAGCAAACGACCACTTCTGCAACCCAAATTGATACTATTGTCACCTCCTTGCAGCTAAAATCCGATACAGCGGTGAGGACAGCTGAGCAGGTTAACCTTGTCTTTAATACGCAGTTTGAAAAAGTTGATCAAACAGCAACAAAATTTACAGGTATTAATGATGATATTGATCGCATAAAATTTTCTATAGAAAAGGTGGTCGGTATTAGCACAGAGATTGATGCCCATAAGCTTGAAATTTTAAATATGTTTAGTGCATTGACACGTGTTGCAGATGACAATGCGGCAGGTACAGAGGAGGCAGCGGCCTCTACAGAGCAACTTACCCGTGCCATGTTTGAGATCGTAGAAGACGCTAAAACAACATCGCAGTTTTTGATTAAATCCATGAATGACATTGCAAATGCTGGTAGTGCAAATGGCTGTTTCTTCTATCGACACGATACAGAGGGCGTATTTACGTATGTTAGTCCCACGGTAAAGGATGTCCTTGGATACACACCGGAAGAATTTATGACGGACTTAACCGCTTATTTGACCGACAATCCCATGAATGTAGAAGCAGAGGCCTTTACGACGCTATCGATTAAAGGAATACAGCAACCACCGTATTCTCTTGAACTGAAGCTGAAAAATGAACAAGTAAAAGTCTTTGAGGTCACAGAGTTCCCAATCTTTGATGAGAGAGAACACGTGATTGGCGTAGAAGGCCTTGCCATTGAGGTCAATGCGGCGTAAAAGGGTGCCTTGAAAAAAGAAGGGAACTTTTTGCTGTCATTTTCGTCTTATCGTTAGAAAGGCGTTAAAAGTAACGTTTTATGACATTTAAGATAGACGAAAGGATGATGATGTATGAAAAAAAGAAATAAAAAATTTGGAATGATGGTGACTTTGTTACTAGCAATAGGCGTTTTGACGGCCTGTTCTCCAAAGGTAGAGGAACCAGTAGATGACCAGAACACTGATATTGAAGCACCTATCGAAGTAGAGGGTGGCGCAGAGAACGAAAATGATGGAACGTTTGAAACCTCATTGACTCTATCTGAGGTGACAGATGTGCTGAACATTCAGTTCACATTATCAAATCCCACAGCAGAAGAAAAGACGATTACTTATCCATCAGGACAGACATTTGATTATCAAATATTCAATGAAGCTGGCGAAAACGTCTACACGTGGTCGGCAAATAAGAGTTTTATACAAGCCCTGTCAGAGGTTAGTCTAGCAGCTGACGAAGATATCGTTTACGAAGATCAATTTGACTATAAAAACATGAGCGGTGAAGCTTTTGGAGCGGGAACCTATTTACTCGTATTCAATACAAGCTTCTATTTAGACGAAGAAATGCAAACTTACGTTGAAACAGAGTCATTTTTGATTAAATAGAAAACATGATAAAAATAATATTTAAAGACAACTGCTTTTAGCAGTTGTCTTTTCGCTTTCATTTAAAATAGGGTTACTGTTTTGTGCGTATTGCTGTGGACAGAAGGGTATGTTACACTTTTAATGACATATGGTAAATTGACAGCGAAGAGAAAGGAAGTAGATAAAATGAAGTGGGATTGGAAGATGACCCTTGTAAGTTTGATGATGATTATATTTGCCTTTATGATGATAGACACGATGTATTTAAAGGCAATCGGCGACTATATTCTTGAAGCGGTGGGTTTATCAGCTTGGTCAAATGGTGATATGGGCGTTCACTTAACGATAGTTTACTTTGGTATACCTTTTCTGGTGTGTTTCTTTTGGTTGTCACATCGTTTGAGACGAGCAAATAGAAAACCTGTTGTATTTGTGATACTTATTGTTGGCTGTATTGTATTAAGTTTCTTGACCACTCAAGGGGTTCTTCTTTCAAAGACCTTGTCCAATAGCTTATACGCGCTTACTTATGACAATGAAAATGCTAATATTCAATATCGCGTTGAAAATGATAAGCTTAAAGAATTCCGATGTGAAGTGACACTTACAAACCATGGCAGCCAACCACAGCAATTTGAATTAAGTATCAAAGGATTACAGGTATTTATATCTGATGAAACACATTTGACAATCCTAGATGAAACAGGGAATCCAGCTACTTTTAAATTAGATGGAAAAGAAACGAGGACATTTGTTATAGAATATCCTGAATTTGAACCCTCATATAGGTTAATGTATAACAATGGAGGATTCGGTGGCACGATTCAAACCATTTTACTCAAAGATGCAATTTCAGGAGAAACATATGAATTCTCAGAGCGTTTTCAAGGCTTAATGTTTGGAAAATAAAAGATAGGAGAAGTACGATATGAGGCGTTATGCCATACATTCGGCGTATAATTTAAGAGATCTTGGTGGTTATCCTACTAAAAGTGGCATCTATACAGGGTATGGAAAGCTCTTGAGAAGTGAATGCCCTGAAAGCTTAATAGAAGAAGACTTGGAGCAACTTAATACCCTGGGTGTTGAGGCTGTAATAGATTTAAGAGCGCCACGTGAATGTGCATCTCGACCAAGTCCTTATCGTCTACTAAGTGATGTGGCCTACCACCACATTGGTTTTAAAACAGGCGATTTAGCTCCTGTAACTGAGGAAGATATTCCAAGGGGGTATCTCGCAATGATGGAAGAGGCAGAAACGGTTGTCAAGGTGTTAGAGATCATTGTAAATACGGAAAGAAGTGTCCTCTTCCACTGTGCTGTCGGCAAGGATCGTACAGGCATTATCACTGCAATTGTCTTATCGCTGTGTCAGGTACCCATGCCAGATATTTTAGCAGACTATCAAGTTTCATATACGTATCTCAAACCGCTTATTGAGGCTTATAAAAAGATACATCCCACTATGCCTGAATGGGTCGGCATGTCCAAAGAATCTTATCTTATAGATACATTTTCTTTAATCAACCAGAAATATGGTTCTTTTGAGGGATACCTCAAAGCGATTAAACTTGAGCGTGAAGTGATCGTGAAATTACAGCAAAAGATGTGTTTTTAGGGGGTGCTGATACAAATAGCATAAACAAATCAAGGTTTGAACTTTGATGCTTTAAATGGCGAGACGTTGAATTATCAGCAAATCATAATGAATATTTTGAGACTTGCATGTGTATCGAGAAAGGATTTAAAATGAAAAATTACGATATTATACTCTTTGATTTAGATGGCACGCTTACCGATCCTAAAGAAGGAATTACAAAAGCATTTGCCTATGCCCTAAAAGAGACTAAACAACTTGAAGTACCCTTAGAAGAACTGACAAAATGTATTGGACCACCACTTAAAACATCGTTCATGACTTTTTTCGATTATACAGAAGAAGAGTGTGAAGCAGGGATACGTGGCTACCGCACTTATTTTGAAGATAAGGGGTGGCATCAAAATATTCTCTTCGACGGTATTGAAGAGATATTAAAAAAGCTTAAAGCGAATGGAAAAACACTGTTTGTGGCTACTTCAAAAGCAACGGTATATGCTGAAAAAATTGTTGCACATTTTGGTTTGATGCCATATTTTACGGCAGTGGTAGGGAGTAATATGGATGGCACGAGAACCCACAAGGACGAAGTCATTCAAGAAGTCCTCAATCGTTTAGAAGGTATAAAGCCTGAAGACGTTCTTATGATTGGCGACCGTGAACACGATGTGCTCGGCGCTAAAAAGCTAGGTGTCCCCGTTATTGGTGTCACTTTTGGTTATGGTTCAAGGGAAGAACTTGAAAAGGCGGGTGCTACAGCTATTGTTGAAAGCATGTCAGAACTAAGTGAGGTATTAGGCGTATGAAGATGAAACCAAGTATTACCATTGTGCTTCAGTTTGTTACAGCAATTGTCTTTATGGTGTGTGCCATCCTTTATTTGACGGCGGGAAAAATAGTCATGGGCGTTGTTTTTGTTGCGGTAAGTATAATGTATTTGGCGCTGGGGTTGTTCTATAAAAAGCACTACAAGGATTGATCTTAGCTACAAAAAAAGAAAAAAATAATAGAAAGCAGTGTAAAAATTCATCAGGAGGATTCAAATGAAATTACCAGAACTGAAAAAACTAGGCTTTGGCTGTATGCGATTACCTGTTTTAGAGAAACAAAGTCAAGTAGACATTGAAGCACTTAAAGTAATAATAGATTACAGTTTAGACGAAGGCTTTAATTATTTTGATACAGCACACCCTTATCATGGTGGAAAATCGGAGACAGCTCTAAGAGAAGCACTTGTAAAGCGTTATCCCAGAGATGCATTTTACCTTGCAGATAAAATGCCACCATGGGAGATTAAGACAAATGCAGATTATCAGCGCATATTTGATGAACAGTTAGAACGTTGTGGTGTCACTTATTTTGACTTTTATCTTCTTCATAACATGGGCGTTGAGAATTATGAGCTCATGATAAAAACAAAGGGTTTTGAGTATTTAAGATCACTTAAGGAACAGGGGAAGGCAAACTATATTGGCTTTAGTTTCCACGATGCGCCAGAAGTCCTCGATCGTATCTTAACAGAGCAAGAAGGCATTGACTTTGTACAACTTCAGGTAAACTATGCTGACTGGGAAAGAGAAAGCATACAAAGTAGAGCTTGTCTTGAAGTAGCCAATAAACACGGTAAACCAATCATTGTGATGGAACCCGTGAAAGGTGGTGCATTAGCAAGGCCTGTTGACCCTATAAAACAGATTTTTGCAAAAATAAATCCAGAAGCATCACCTGCTTCTTGGGCGGTGCGATTTGCAGCATCGCAAAAAGGCGTATTTCTAGTGTTGAGTGGTATGACAGAGTTGTCTCAGCTTAAAGACAATACAGCGTATATGAACCATTTTAAACCACTGATAGCTGAAGAATATGATGCCATCGATGAGGCAATGAAGATTATTAATGCATCGACGGTTATTCCATGTACAAACTGTCAATATTGTGTGGATACATGTCCTCAAAATATTAATATTCCAGCACTTTTTTCGGTATTTAATATGCAGGAGCAATTTGGCAATATGAATTTTCCGCAGATGCACTATGCAAGAGCTGTTGCAGGGCGTGGAAAAGCTTCTGAATGTATAGCGTGTGGTCAGTGTGAGTCGCATTGTCCTCAGCATATTGCCATTATTGAAGACCTTAAAAAAGTCGCAGAACGTTACGAGAAAAAAAGAGTGTCTTTATAGAACCATTAACCCCTTCGAATAATCCTATGCGAAACATATGATATAGTTTCTTAATACTTTAAATGTTATTCTTTAAGATGTTTATTGTAAAATAGAAGTATCACGATGCAATGCTATTTAAGAGGAGGAGATTGATGGGACTTTTTGGAGCTTCAAGAAAAGAGTCATGGGAATCATTTGCAAAAGAAATGAATGGTGAAGTGATCAAGCTTGGAAAATTAAAAGGTGATGGTGTTTTAGTGCCTTATAAAACATTTGAAATACTACTGGACACGTATACGGTGTCAACAGGCAATGCTGCTATAACCTATACACGACTGAGGACGACTTTTATAAACCCAAGAGCTATCGATTTTAAAATTTATCATAAAAGTTTTTTCTCACAGTTTGGCAAAATGCTAGGGATGCAAGATATAGAAATTGGAGATATGGCTTTTGACCATGATTTTATTATCAAAGGGAATGCTACTGGTGAAATCGTCAAATTGTTTAATCGGTCACGGATAAAACAGCATATCCTAGCAGAACCGAAATTGACATTGCAAATAAAACATAAAAATGAGTGGCTTCAAAAGCCATTAAAAGAGAATGAAAGCATCATAGAGTATCAGTCGGTAGGCGTCATAAAAGATAACCCTAGGTTAATTAATCTCTGTGAACTATTTAAAGATATACTAGATGCTCTCGTGGAAGATGAGATTGCTAACCCAGAAAAAAGTACAACGTCGCTTTATGACTAATTTTCTGTAGGATATTGACTTGTTTATTATCGTGTAAAAGGGCTCTTGCAGGGTATATTAAAGACATAATAGAATCATGGAGGCGATGATGATACAACTTAAGATACTTTCAAGATTAGATGTTGAAACGTATATATCCGTATTAAAGACGTTAGACCCTAAAATGCTACTACAAATGGCGGGGACAGGCTATAGTTATCCTATTAAACCAGAACAGATTATTAATGAGATGCTTGCCCCGACCCATATCCATTTTAAATATTATAATGAAGGTTTAGAGTATATTGTGGGCTATTGCCAGCTGAAAGACATAGATGAAAAAGGCAAAACAGCACGTATGGCACGGGTTATGATTTTGCCTGAATATCGCGGACGTGGCTATTCCAAAGCAATGTTAGAGCAACTTTTAACGTATAGCCGTGATGTCCTTAATCTTGAGAAAGTAACCTTACGCGTCTTTGATTTCAATTTGCCGGCATTAAAAGCGTACACATCTTTGGGCTTTCATCAACAATCCGTCGAAGACATATATCAAAAGAGCATCAATGAGACTTGGACCCTTTTGACACTAGAAAGAACATTGTAAAATAATGTAATTAATCGGATTAAATGGTATAATGAAACATGACAGTATATTAACGACGTTAGTGACGAGGAGGAAATTATGAATTATATGGCT
>Ga0194137_10001798_pt1 | contig 12904 bp, 11 predicted proteins | sample TARM_MetaG_T3_14_FD_134025 | JGI IMG/M metagenome (GOLD analysis project Ga0194137, IMG submission 134025) | Freshwater microbial communities from Pennsylvania, USA, analyzing microbe dynamics in response to fracking - TARM_MetaG_T3_14 (version 2) | ecosystem: Environmental > Aquatic >... | reverse complement strand
GGCTCTTTTTACAAGCTTTTATCTTACCCCGAAAATCCAATATTATCAAAATGCTAATCTCGATGCCATCAACGAACTCAGATCTTTATTGATTGAAAAGGAAATGCAGCTTCGGATTTTTGAGAATATTGATCGGCAAGGCCAGGATAGAGAACTTTCCTCTACTGTGGAAGATGCCTTGGAGCGAAATTTAAGAGAAACCGAAAACATTATTGAGAGGGCGAAAAATCCTTTGTCGGTTCTACATAACAACTATAAATTCCTTGAGAGTCTACCCATGAACGGATTTGCAGATAATATCCGGGAGTTTCAGGTAATCCGTGAGGAGTTGGAGAAATTACAGGAGTCCATGAGAAACCAAATCAATAACTATGAGTTCGGGGAGAGTGCATCGCTCTTTGGAGATCATGTTACGGATTATCGTTATAATATCGAGGACTTGGAAGAGAACCTGCGGTCTACCAATAATAAGATGATTACCGATCTTAACTCCTTGGGAAATATACCCATTATCCTGCTGAACGGGTTTTTGTTATTGATGAGTCTTTTATATTATCGAATTTACCGTATAAATCTCCCTTTCTTTCAAAAAATATTAACACAGATTGCCTATAAAGGTTATGATTCGGAAAGAATCCCCTTAATGAAACCTCTATTCAAGGAAGAAAAGGACACGGTGGACGTGGTGAACAAAATCCTGGAGGATAAAGCCTTTTCCAAGGATGTTAAAGATCTCGTCTCCGAACAGTTTTTTCTGGAAAATGTTATGGAGATCCTTTTTCTAAAAATTCGTAAAAAAATTGATATTGATCGTATCGGTGTCGGCTTTGTGGATTACAATTAGGGTAAAATTATTGCCGAGTATGGGATTCTTAACGGCAAAGAAATTCTACTGGGTCCCGGTTTTGATGTATCCATAGAAAAAACCTCGCTGAAATCTTTTTTAACAAATCCGAGGCCCGAAATCAACAACGACCTGGAAGCCACTTATCAGCAACGTCCCGATAGTGATTCCTTAAAACTTCTCATGGAGGAGGGAATAAAATCCAACATGATCTTCCCTCTGATGATGGGACAGGGAGTTTTCGGTATGGTTTTTTTCAGTTCCAAAAGTAAAGGAGTATTTAAAGAAGAACATTTGGATCTCGGAGAAGAACTGGTTAAAGAAATCGCCCCCCTGGTTACTCGGGGTTACTTTGCGAAAATTGTTTTTGCCCAAATCACCCAAAGCTTTTCAGAACTGGTCGAAGGAAAGGACTCTACCACCGGAGAACATATTAGCCGAATGGTGGCTTACTCTTCAACGATGGCCAAGCTCTTACAGCAATCCGAGAATAAAGAATATCAACTGAATGATCGGGAAATTCTATCCATAGAGCGTTACGCTCCTTCCCATGATATCGGAAAGATCTCGGTTCCCGATTCAGTACTTAAAAAGCAAGGGCCCCTTACTTCGGAGGAGTGGTTGCTAATGAAGGAACACCCCGTTGTGGGAGCCGATGTTTTTAAACATTTAAGAGAAGGATTATCGATTTTTAGCAATGATTTTTTCATAACTGCGGAAAACATCGCCCGTTACCATCACGATAGATGGGACGGAACGGGCTACCCTGAAGGGCTTTCCCGGAAAGAAATACCACTGGAGGCTCGTATCGTAGCTTTTGGAGACGTTCTTGATGCCCTTTGCAGCGAAAGACCCTATAAGAAGGCCTTTTCCCTAAAGGAAGCGGCGAAGATTATTGAAGATTCCTCCGGTACCCATTTTGATCCCCTTATTGTAAAAACTTTTCTTGATCACTATGAAGTGTTCGAAGAAATCCACAGCGGAGAGGCTCTTTAACAAAGCTTCCCGGCGTAACGTTTCATGAGATTTTTCTTGTCATTAAAATAATTGAAGTATTTTCTCTTATGTACGATGTGTACCATGGGGTCCGACCCCATGGTACATTTTTTTTAATCAAGCAAATCGAAATTTATCAATCTCCGTTCATACTCAGTTCATAAACATCCATTATAATTACCATTATTCGCCATTCTATTTTTCTGTTTTTTGCTAGGCGATGTTGCACTTTTTATAAAACTTAAAGTAAGGCAGGTGGTACTTATGATTATTGGAATACCCAGGGGATTTTTATATTACAAACATGAAGCTCTTTGGAAAGGATTTTTTGATGCTCTGGGAGTGAAGTATATTATCAGCCCCGAAACGAACCGGGAGATTTTAGATCGAGGCAGTAAATACGCCATTGATGAGGCTTGTTTATCCTCAAAAGTATATCTTGGACATGTGCACTGGCTGATAGGCCGATGTGATAAAATTTTCGTTCCCCGGATTTCATCCTACGGTTTAGACGGTGAAGTATGTACGAAGTTCCCGGCTCTGTACGATTTAGTCAGGAATACCTTTGTAGATCAGGACCTTGAATGGATCCATTATAATGTGGATTTTCCCAGTGTGGACGGGGAGACAACGGGTTTTATTAAACTGGGAAAGCAGTTGGGAAAAAGCCGAACCAAAAGTCTTCGGGCGTACCTTATTGCCAAGCAGGGTCAGAAAACACAGCAGATTCTGGAAGAAAACAACGTGCGGGAAGCTATGGAGAAGAAAGGTTTAAAAATTCTGGTGGTAGGTCATGCCTATAATCTACACGATCTTTACTTAGGGACACCGGTGTTTGAGATGTTGAAAAAACTTGATACAATACCGATCTCCGCCGCCCGGGTGCATGATAAGGAGATTCATCAGGCCTCTCATAAGATATCCCGAAACATTCCATGGATATTTAACAGGGAACTTGTAGGGACCATCGCGCACTATCAGGATCAGATAGATGGTATTGTACTGCTTACGGCTTTCCCCTGTGGTCCCGACTCCCTAATTAACGAGTTGATCCTTCGCAGGGTTAAAAAGCCCCCGGTGCTGCAGTTGATTCTGGACGGTCAGGAAGGAACTGCGGGCATGGAGACCCGACTGGAAAGCTTTATCGACATTATTCGATTTCAAAAGGAGGGCTATTATGACAAAATATAAGGTCAGCTTTCCCCATTTAGGCAATTATTATGTGCCCCTGGAGCGACTTTTTACCCGGGGACTGAATGTAGACTACGTGGTACCTCCTTTAATTACTAAAAAGAGACTTTGGAGTTGGGAAGCCTTAATAGCCCCGACTATATCTGCGCGCCTTTTAAGTTTAATCTGGGCAATTATATCGAAACCATTGAAAAGGGTGCGGATACGCTGGTACAAACGGGAGGTCTTTGTCGTCTTCGGTATTACGGAGAATTGCAATCCCAAATTATTAAAGATTTAGGCCACGACGTCCGCTTTGTTACCCTGGCCCAAGGGGCGCTTTCCAAACCTGTAAACCTGTACCAAAGTTTCAAAGAAATTAACCCGGCCCTGTCCCTAAAACAGATCGGCGCTACCCTTCCAATGGTAATGATGATGATTGAAACCATGGATAAGGTGGAGGATTACGTTCGAAAAAACAGCGGTTTTCAGAACTCTCCCGGGAATTTGGAGGCGGTTCGGGAAGACTTTTTGCAACGACTTCGATTAACGGATTCAAAGAAAGAAGTAAAAAAACTGTATAAAAAAACTACTGAAAATCTTTTGGATATCCCGTTAAATAAACCGACCAATCCCATTCGTGTAGGAATAATCGGGGAGTACTATACAATCATGGAACCCTTCAGCAACCACGACATTGAAAAGGAACTGGCGAAAAAAGGAATTGTGGTAGATCGGTGGATTAATCTGACCAACACCATACTCCGTAAAGATTGGAAACGGAAAAAAAGAATTAGACACTACACAAAGTATTCCATGGGGGCCACCAGCATGTTTACTGTGGATCAAGCCCTTCGTTTGGCAAAACAAAAATATGACGGGATCATTCATGTAAAATCCTTCGGCTGTACGCCGGAGATGGATGCAATGCCCGTGCTTCAGAATATCAGTCGGGACTATAAAATACCGATTCTGTACTTCAGCTTTGATTCTCAAACCAGTGATACCGGGATCCAAACCCGTCTGGAAGCTTTTTATGACATGATTATGATGCGTAAAGGAGGATTACTATGAAAACCGCCTATTTAGGAATCGATGTGGGATCCATTTCCACCAAAGCCGTAATTATTGATCAGGATAACAGGATTTTAGCGAAGGATTACCTTTGGACTGAAGTGAATCCCATCGGCACCGTAAAAAAACTGCTTCAGTCCCTTTCCCGACAGATGGACCGGATCAATAAAAGTCAACCGCCGGAATCTTATCAGGTACAATCCGTAGGGACCACCGGAAGTGCGAGACGATTGATCGGGAGCATTACCGGAGCCTCGGTGATAAAAAATGAGATTACCACCCATGCCATCGGAACCATTTCACGGCACCCTGAAGTTCGCACGATCTTTGAGATCGGTGGACAGGATTCGAAAATTATTTTAATCGAAAACGGTATTGTGGTGGATTATGCCATGAATACCCTTTGTGCTGCAGGTACAGGGGCTTTTTTATCCGGTCTTGCCCAACGGTTAAACGAAAAGGTGGAGGATCTCGGAGAAATAGCACTCACCTCGGACAACCCAACGCGCTTAGCTGCACGCTGTAGTGTTTTTGCGGAATCGGACATGGTGCATAAAAGTCAGATCGGCCATTCAAAACCCGATATTATTGCCGGAATCTGTCAGTCCGTGGTGACGAACTACCTTAATAATGTGGCTAAAGGAAAACGGATTTTCCCTCCCATTATTTTTCAAGGGGGTGTCAGCAAGAATATCGGCGTTGCCAGAGCTTTTACCGAAGCCACGGGTCACGATATCCATGTGGATCCGGATTCTCACTTGACCGGTGCCTTGGGTACGGCGATTCTAGCCAAAAGCTCGGAAAACCGGCAACCCTTCGATTTTCAAATATCGGAAGCGGATTTTCAGACGAAGGGAGTAAACTGCGAGAAATGCGCAAATCATTGTGAAATCATTAGGGTGTATCGGGATAAAGAGTTGATTGATGCCTGGGGCAATAAATGTGATCGGGGACAGGCTGATATTTTTACCGAGTAAAAAAACCGTTGATTCCCCGGAAAAAATTTGTTATGATAAACACAGAAAAAAATTAAATATGTGGTTGATTGGTATTTGGAGAATGGGCAAAGCCCATACCGTAGGAGAAAGGCACACCGAGCCCAAAGGTGTACCGAAGCTTTCAGGTTATGTACAAATACCGGGACACAGCTCTGGAGAGCACCCGAAGGGGTCATCGACGAAGCAAGTAGGGGGTTTTGAGTATTTCAATTTCACCCTTATGAAACTTTCAGATACAAAGGACAGAGAACAATAGGCACGTTTTTTTCGTGCGATTGTTTCTCCGTCCTTTTTTTGTTGCCTATTTATTAAATTGCAGTACCCGGCTATTATATTAATCTGGAAAAACCGGAACAAGGAGGAATGAACATGGAAATTTTACTAGGAACCATGATGTTAATTGCAATGCTCTTAATTTTTTCGATTTTTAGTCTTAAGGCCCCTAAGGGACAACAGGCCATGTCGGGACTGGCCAGTGCGGCAATCGCCACTTTTTTGGTGGAGGCCATCCATTTGTATATTACCGGAGACTTTTTACAGATTGCCTTTCTAGAAGAAGTGGGCAGTGTTTCCGGAAGTATGGGAGGCGTCGCCGCGGTTACCCTTACTATGATCCAGATGAAAGTAAATCCTATATTGGCAGTATCCGCAGGGGTAGCCGTGGGAGGGGTGGGGATTCTTCCCGGTTTTATTGCAGGGTACCTTATGGGATTACTCACTCCCCATATTGAAAAACGTATACCTGCAGGAATGAATGTGATATTCGGCGCCTTGCTGGTGGCTCCTCTGGCAAGGATGATTGCGGTGATCAGCGCTCCCTTGATGGACTCCACCCTGACGGGGATTGGGCAGATGATTTCCGTGGCCGCTGTGCAGTCCCCGATATTTATGGGGATTATTCTTGGGGGACTGATGAAGGTGATGTGCACTTCCCCTTTAAGTTCCATGGCCCTTACAGCTATGCTGGGTCTTACGGGACTACCCATGGGCATTGCAGCCATTGCAACTTTCGGGGGTGCTTTTACCAACGGAATTGTTTTTTCAAAACTGAAACTCGGGGACCGTGGCCAAAGTTTGGCCATTATGCTTGAGCCTCTAACCCAGGCGGATATCGTAAGTGCCAATGGGATTCCCATTTATGCCTCCAACTTTTTGGGCGGGGCCCTTGCAGGACTTTCCGCCGCTTATTTCGGCATCATCAACAATGCTCCCGGTACCGCATCCCCAATTCCCGGTCTCATCGCGCCTTTTGCTTTTAACAGTCCTTTGACCGTTCTACTGTCTTTATTCTTTGCCATGGTAGGGGGAATCCTTGCAGGAGTCGTCGGTGCGAAACTCTTTAAAAATTATCAACCCCGAAGTCCTAGGGAAGAAGGGGAGAAATCTAACAAGCCCATGGAAGCTCCGGCGGTATAAGTCGGAGCCTCTCTGTTTGAATAATGTGCGTATTTCGAATATATTCCTAGCCCTAGCAATCTATTATCAATGTATGTATAATAGTAAATGCAATTCATAAGTCCTATATTTGCATTCGGTAGGATGTTTATCGGACGGGGTATTTCGTAGAAGGACAGTATAACTACATAAGAATCCCGTATGGAAAAAGGCAAACTTATTGAAAAATAAGGACGCAAAGCTATGGGTCTAACGGATCGGATATCCCAGGACTGCCAGGTTACCAAGGTACAAAGTTAAAGCATGAAAGCTGAGGAAGAGGTTTTCGTGTTTTGCTACTCGACACTTGGTCTGATTTATTAAAGGCAAGTGTTTTTTTCATGTAAAAGATTTATTTCGCAAAATAGAAACGAATCACTGCATGTACAAAAAACGGAAAAAATATGGAGGAGTGGACAATCAATGGGTAACACAGAAGAAACGAAGAAGAAGAAAAATAAGAACGTTAGCAAGCCAAGGAAACAGTCAATCAAATGGAGATTAATTGTACTGCCCTTACTTGTGATTTTGGTGGTTATTTCCATAATCGGAGTTAGATCCTCAATTTTACTACGAGACAGCCTGTTAGAGCAAATGCGGGGCGACGGAGTGGAGATTGCAAATCAGGCGGCCAATCAGCTGGAAATGGCTACGATTTCCATTGATACCGTTAATGATACCGTGGAAAAGGAAATTCGAACCGTTGCAAGATCGGTGATCTCGGAGCAGGAAGAAATGAGCAACGAGAAGCTGATTGAGCAGGCGGAGATTTTAGGGGTTCAGGAAATCAATATCTTTGATGAAGACGGGGAAGTGATCTACTCAACTTTCAGTGAAAATCTCGGATATGTTGTGGACGACACCCATTCCTCCTATCCTGTGTTAAGCGGAGAACGGGAAGAATTTATGGAAGAAATCCGACAAAGTATCACCTCCGATGATTATTATAAGTACGGGTATGTAAGCAGTCCTACGGGGGATGTGATCCAAGTCGGGGTTCTGGCCAATGTGATTCATGAGTTATCGGAAGATTTCAGTTATCAAAACACGGTCGAGGCCTTGGCGGAAGAGGAGAATATCGTATACGCACTATTTAGTGACAAAAGTCTTACTGCGGTTGCCCATAGTAATCAGGACCGAATCGGATTGGACTTAAGTGACGATCAAGGAGCCCAAACGGCGGCAGGAGAAGGTGAAATTTATACCTCGGAGTACTTTTATGAAGCGGAGGATATTGATGTGTATGATGTGCTTGTTCCCGTTGTGGTAGAGGGGGAACATATCGGAGCCATTAATCTAGGGCTTTCCATGGAGAATGTATACGGAGCCGTATCGGATAATACGCTACAAGTGGGAATTTTAGGTGTGATTTCCTTTGCGATAATCGGTGGGATATTATTTTTCCTATCCAATAATGTCATTAAAGTGATCACCGATGTAAAAGAGCAGTTGAACGGGATTGCTTCCGGAGATTTAACCGGGAGGTTCTCCGAAAAGCGTCTTGGCCGAAAAGATGAATTCGGGGAAATGATCCGATCTATCGTGGATATGCAGGATTCCATTAAAGCCATGATCGAGGATATCGCCCATTCCTCCCAGCAACTGGCAACATCTTCGGAGCAGCTGACCGCAACCAGTGAGCAGTCCGCCACAGCCGCCGGGGAGGTAGCCAAAACCATCGAGGAAATGGCAGGAGGAGCCGGGAACCAGGCGGAGCAAACGGAAGAAGGAGCCCAGCACATCAATCAGTTAGGAACATTAATCGAACTGGATCTGCTTTCCGTCGAGCATTTAAATCAATCCGCTGAAAAGGTTAATCAGTTGAAAAATGAAGGGCTGGAGATCTTAAGGGATTTAGTGGAGAAGTCCAATAGCAACAATCAATCTACCAAAGAGGTATATGCGACAATTGTTAACACCAATGAGAGCGCAGAGAAGATTGAAAGCGCCAGTCAGATGATTAAAAGTATTGCGGAGCAAACCAATCTCTTAGCACTGAATGCTGCGATTGAGGCGGCCAGAGCCGGAGAATCCGGTAAAGGGTTTGCGGTTGTAGCGGAAGAGATTCGAAAGCTCGCGGAGCAGTCCAACACCTTTACGGAAGAAATCGGAGGCATCATCGGGGAGCTGACAAATGAAACCGGTAATGCCGTAGCGACCATGGAGAAAATGCGGGAACTGATGGCCTCACAAACCGAAAGTGTGGAGCAGACCAATGATAAATTCACCGGAATCGATCAGGCCGTTATAAAAATGCGGGAACTGGTTACCGAAGTCAATCAATCCGGAAAGCAGATGGAAGGCAAGAAGGACGAAATCATCCAGATTATCGAAAGCCTGTCCGCCATAGCCCAGCAGAATGCCGCCGGAAGCCAGGAAGCTTCCGCATCGGTGGAAGAACAAACCGCATCCATGGTGGAAATCGCCAACGCCAGCGAATCCCTCTCCCGATTATCGGAAGAGATGCAAAAATCCACCCTGAAATTTAAATACTAAAAGCGGGGGAAAGATTAAGTTTAGAGATGAGAGAAAGATCGGGGATAAGACAAAGATCGGATATATGATAAATATTGAAGCAAAGGGAAACTCCGAATTTATTTTCGTCCCTTTGCTTTTTTTTATTCTGATTTAAAATCAAGAAAATACTGATAATATTATTGTATGTAATATTTGGTAATGATAAAATGGTATGGAAATGAATAATTCAAAATATATATAACCCGGTAGTGAATATGAAAGGAGGGGTTCTATGGGAGGGGCGGAATGGTTTTTATTAATTGTGTTTTTAATACCTGTATACGGTTTGTTGATCTGGTCTTATATATATCCCGAGGACAGTCATTTGCTTGGGAGAAGATGGATGTATAATGAGGATCCTGAGCTGAATGAAGTAGCGATTTCACTACATAAAAAAGCATCACTGATTGCGCTTATTGTAATCACCTTAATGCTTTTACTATCGATTTATCGAAGTTTTTAATAACAATTTAGGAGCTGATCTAGTTGAGCATTGAAATTTATATAGGCATGTGTTTGATAGGCGGAATACTTATGATTAACGGACTTAGGAAGATTCGTAGAAGGGATCTATTTACTTCAAGTCCGCTGGTGGGATGGATGATGGTTTTCGGAACCTTTGCTTTGCAACTGTCTCAATTGGACCTTTTTGTTCACGACCTTCAAGGATCCTGGTTCCTTTATATGATTCTGGGAATTGGGGCAATTGTAACCCTGGTGCTTTTTGTCCGATCGATCCGGCGGGAGATGAACCAGACCAAGCTTCGAATCCATAACATGGAGCAGAAGGAAGCGGAGGAAATGATCGTTGCCCAACTTGAGGAAAAAGAAGTGGATTACAGCGTGGAAACCGGTGGCGGGAAAAGACGGATTTTCAGCTTTCCCATTTTTTCGGGAGAGATCAGCCTGGAAAGCGATTATTTCTCGAAAAATCATCAACTGATTAACTTCAAACAAATTAGTGAGATTCCCCTGGGCAGGGAAATCATTGAAGACATCAAAGAGGAGAGCGAAAAACGAGAGCGCCCCCTCTCCATGGCTATCGGTGTGCCGGATCTTCTCATCGGCAGCACGATTTTTCTTATGGGAATTTTTCTAATTCAAATGTAAAGAAGCGAAGGTACAGGGACTTGTCTGTTGTTACCCGTAGTTTGGACAAGTTCCTGTACTTCAGTATTGTTATCTTTGTTTTTGAAATCTTTAGTAATAATTAATCATGAAAGGATGGTCCCAATGTATAACTGTGCACTTTGCTCTGTTGTAGCATGTAGCGATGAAAACCCGGAATGTTTGCCGAAAAACTGCCCCATGAATAGGGAGGCGCTTTTGGAGGAGGGTTTTTTAGAGTATGAAAAGGATGAAAATCGAAAGTTTCATAGTAAATCTACGGAAATTGAAGCGGATGGCTATTGTCAGTGGCCCAGAATCAGAGAAATCATAGAGTTTTCCAAAGGTATGAATTATAAAAAGATCGGGATGGCCTTTTGCCTCGGCCTTCATAAGGAAGCGAAGATTGTTGATAAACTTCTAAGGGAGGCGGGTTTTGAGACGGTATCGGTTATCTGTAAGACCGGAGGGTTTCCGAAGGAGCGAATCGGAATCCTTGATGAAAAGAAAGTCCGTCCCGGAAACTTTGAGACAATCTGTAATCCGGTGGGGCAAGCGAAACTGCTAAATGAACAGCATACGGACTTTAACATTGTAGTAGGGCTTTGTGTGGGACATGATTCCATGTTTTATAAATACTCGGAAGCGATGGTCACAACCCTGATCGCCAAAGATCGGGTGTTGGCTCATAACCCGGCGGGTGCCCTGTATTGTTCCGAAGGTTATTTTAAAGATAAGGTGTCGGATCGAAAATAAAGACTTAAAAGGACAGCGAGGACAGCGGGACGTATCTTTTGTCCTCCCGGGTGAGAGGACAAAAGATACGTCCCGCTGTCCTTTCCGCTGTCCTCCTTGTGATTATTAAGGGGTTTTTACGAAGAATTCCTTAAGCGGTTGGGGCGCTTCCGAAGATAAATGAATATGATTGTGATTAACAAAGCAACAACAGTTGTCAATTTGTTGCTTACACTCCTTTTTATATTGGCCGATATCTTGGGAGAGCATATAGAGGGATTCGTAATCCGAACTGTTGACACAAACAGCGGAGAAAGTCAAAAGAGGAAAACTTTCTTCAATTCCATGGCGATTTTTGGCGATAATATATCCTTTGTCGATATCTCTTTGGTTATAGAAGTAGATTACTCTGCGCTCAAATTCTGAGATCATATCCGACAAGATTTTCTTTACGTCGGCCCTTGTATCATGAACCACTGCGATAAAGTCATCGCCACCGATATGTCCGATGAAATCCTCTTTATCAATGTGGGTTTTTAATAGTTCGGAAAAAAATTCGATTACACGGTCTCCGTTCTCAAATCCGTAAACATCATTGTAAGCTTTAAAATTATCAAGATCAAAGTAGATAATAAAGGATTGAATCCCTGAAAGGATATGGGATTGAAGTTCTTTTTCGATCAGTACATTCCCCGGAAGCTCGGAAAGAGGATTCAGATGTTTTGCATTGGAGACTTCCATTTCAATGGTTTTTTCCAAAAGATCCTTTACCGTAACGACTCCGTAATAGCGTTCGTCTTTAGTGACCGTTATAAAATCATAAATCTTATTCATATCTCTTTGCATGGCTTTTTTGCTGACAACGGTGGTTGTTGTTTGATGGTCCACGGTTAAAAACTCGGTGTCCATAATACTGCTGATGGGTTTCTTCTTATAAAGGGGATATCCGTATAATCCGCTGATGGTTTTATAAAGCTCGTTTTTAGTGATGACACCGATAACCTTTCCATCTACGGTAATACAAAAACCATGGCATAGGGAATCTTTCTTCATAAGATCATAAACCTTCTCCACATGCATCGTCGGAGAAATTGTCATAACCTGTTTCGATAATTTTTCTATGTACATATCCGCCGGCTTCATCCAGTGAAGCTGGTTTTTCTTGCGATTGGTTTCTTTGATGACATCCATGACCTGTTGTTCGATAAAATGAATGCATGATAAGGGTTTTTGTATGAAATAGCCTTGACCATAATGGACGCCTAATTCAATCAGCTTAATAAGTTCATCTTCCTCCTCGATGCCTTCGGCGATAAGGCGGGTATTGGTGAGAGAACAGAACTCGCTCATGCTTTTGACCAAAGATTGCTTCGTGACGTCTTTGTGAATATTTCGAATGAGCTTCATATCCAGTTTGATAAAATCCGGTTTAAGATCAGAGATCAGGTTTAACCCTGAATAGCCGGCTCCGGCATCATCGATGGCAATCATATATTGTTGATCCTGGTAATTGTTTACGATCTCAGTAAAATTGGAAATGTTTTGTGCCGCTTCCTTTTCCGTAATTTCAAAAATAATGTTTTCGGAGTTCAAGGAAATTGAATCAAGGTATTCTTTTGTGAATCCTTTGATGAATTCGGGGTCTTGAATTATATTCGGGCTGACATTAATAAAAAGCTTGGAATCAAATTGAAGTGCCCCGGCTTTTTCCAAGGCTTTTTTTCGACATAGGGATTCAAGAGCCCAGGTGGATTCGTATTTATCCGCATATTCAAACAGGGTGGTGGGGAAGTGAAAGGAACTTTCCTTTGGCCCGCGACTAAGAGCTTCGAATCCGTATACGGAAGCATCCCGTAAGGAAATGATGGGTTGCAGCAAGGTTTCAATATTCTTGTCGTTCAAAATGGTAAAGAATTCATCCCGTAGCATATCATCCCCGGGGGGATCCGATAAATGTTTACTCCTATGCTCCATGTTTTTTCTCTCCTTTACTCCTGAATTTATGGAGTAATACTTATTTTTTACAAGC
>Ga0194137_10001795_pt1 | contig 12912 bp, 12 predicted proteins | sample TARM_MetaG_T3_14_FD_134025 | JGI IMG/M metagenome (GOLD analysis project Ga0194137, IMG submission 134025) | Freshwater microbial communities from Pennsylvania, USA, analyzing microbe dynamics in response to fracking - TARM_MetaG_T3_14 (version 2) | ecosystem: Environmental > Aquatic >... | reverse complement strand
CGCGAGTACCGGCTGCACAGCGCCGCCACCGGCTTGCTCTACGCCCGGCTGCTCGATCCGGGCATCTTCGACTGGCTCGCCGGCTACCCCGACCTGTGGGCCGCGCTCCTGTACGTGCTGGCCGGCCAGTACGAGCATGCCGGCACGCTCGGCGAGCTGGTCGTGCAGGCGGACCAAGCCTCGGTAGCCCAGGAACTCGGCGGCGATCCCAGCAAGGCGCTGGTGGCGCCCAAGCATGCGCTGCAACGCAAATTGCTCGACGGCTTGCGCTACCTGCTCAAGGAAGCGTTCAAGCTGAACCAGGCCGGCCCGGCGGACGGTTGGCTGACCCAAGATGGCTTGTGGCTGGTGAGCAAGACCGTCTCCGACAAGCTGCGCGCACATTTGCTGTCACAGGGCATCGACGGCATCCCGGCGAGCAATACGGCGGTGTTCAACGTGCTGCAGGATCACGGCATCGTGCAACCGACGCCGGATGGCATGGCGATCTGGAAGGCTACCGTCACCAGCGACGCGGGCTGGTCGCACGCATTCACCTTCCTGAAACTCTCGCCGGCGATGATCTGGGATGCCGCCGACCGGCCGGCGCCGTTCGCAGGCCGTGTGCAGCTCGAAGAGGAACAGGCGGTGGCCGATGGGCCGCACGTGGAAGGCATCGAAGCTGCACCCGCGAGCACGGCGCCGATCGCATCCGCAGCCACGGACACCGGCGTGGCCGCGCTGCTCGACCTGCTGGGCGACACCGCTCCACCCACGGCACCGGAGACCCCGAGTTGCCCTGTTGCCGAGGCCGAACCGGCCCCTTCGACCGTGCCCCCGCCGCAGATGAGCCTCGCGCCTGCCCAGGATCGCGCGGAGTGCGCATGGGCTTCCACTCGAAACCCGCCTTCGTGCGCAGACCAACCCGCTACGGTGCTGTAGGGGCTTGCCCCCATTGCGGTACGGTCATCAACAACCTGGACGGCGAGCCGATCAACCCGCTTGATCTGGAAGCAGAGGAATCCCGCCGCAAGTGCAATGTCTGCGACGGCGCACTGTGGACGCTGGTTCGTCCGCGAACCTTGTCCGGCAGCGATCAGTCCTCCGCCGTGCTGCGGGCCTTGAAGCGTATTCCGACGATCGGCGAAGTCACTGCACAGAAGCTGATGAAAACGTTCGGCGACGGCTTCCTGGCCTCGATGCTCGGCGACAACCTCCACAACTTCATCAACCTGATGGATGACCGGGGGGAGTTGGTTTTTTCCGACCGGCAGGCCCAGCGCATGGAACGCGCGATGTCGAGCATGGAGTTCGGTTTTGGCGAAGGGGGTTACCAACCCTCGGAGTACGTCAAACGCTACCTCCCGCAATGCACGTTCGATCTTCTCATTGCCGACGAAGCCCACGAGTACAAAACGGGCGGGTCGGCACAAGGCCAGGCGATGGGTGTCTTGGCAGCCAAGGCTCGCAAGACTGTGCTGCTCACAGGTACCCTGATGGGCGGCTATGCCGATGATTTGTTCCATTTGCTGTTCCGGGCCTTGCCTGGGCGCATGATCGAAGACGGCTACCGTCCGAGCGGCACTGGCAGCATGAGCGCCGCGGCAATGGCGTTCATGCGGGATCATGGTGTCCTCAAGGACATCTACTCCGAGTCCGATGGCCCGGCGCACAAGACGGCCAAGGGCAGCAAGGTCACGGTCAGAACGGTCAAGGCGCCGGGCTTCGGCCCCAAGGGCGTGCTGCGCTGCATCCTGCCGTACACGGTCTTCCTGAAACTGCGCGACATCGGCGGCGTCCTGCCGCCGTATGACGAGGAGTTCCGGGAGATCGCCATGGATGCGGAGCAGGCTGATGCCTACCGTGATCTGTCCGTGCGGCTGACCGCCGAACTCAAGGAGGCCCTGCGCAAGCGGGATACCACCTTGCTGGGGGTCGTGCTCAACGTGCTGCTCGCATGGCCCGACTGCTGCTTCAGGGCGGAAGCCGTGCGCCACCCGCGCACGCGCCAGACGCTGGCCTTCACACCGGCTCAGTTCAATGAGCTGGAAATCATGCCCAAGGAGCGGGAGATGCTCGACATCTGCCGCGCCGAGAAGGCCGAGGGTCGCAAGACACTGGTCTATTCGGTCTACACCGGCACGCGCGACACCACGTCGCGTTTGAAGGTGCTGCTGGAGCAGGAAGGCTTCAATGTGGCGGTACTGCGCGCAAGCGTGGATGCCAGCCGCCGGGAAGACTGGATCGCCGAGCAGCTCGACCGGGGCATCGATGTCCTCATCACCAACCCCGAGCTGGTCAAGACGGGGCTGGACTTGCTGGAGTTCCCGACGATTGTGTTCATGCAGTCGGGGTGGAACATCTACACCTTGCAGCAGGCCGCACGCCGTTCCTGGCGCATCGGTCAGAAGCAACCCGTGAAGGTGGTCTACCTGGGGTACGCGGCCACGTCGCAGATGACGTGCCTGTCTCTGATGGCCAAGAAGATCCTCGTGTCGCAAAGCACGTCGGGCGATGTCCCGGAATCGGGGCTCGACGTGCTCAACCAGGATGGCGACTCGATCGAGGTCGCCCTGGCGCGGCAGTTGGTTGCGGCTTGACGTTCCTCCACCAGCCGGTGTCCCGATGGGACACCGGCATTTCTACGCATATTTCACCTTTTCATGACCGCATGATTCGGCCGATTGATTGCAAGACGGGGGGAGCAGGCGTCGACCTAGTAGTTCGTGCGAACGAATGTTGACGACCCAAAGCTGAAGTAGCTTTTCTCAGCCTCTACGCCAGCAATGCAGCGTTTGCGGCCATGGGCCTTCGGGAATCCTATTTCAGCACCTCGCCATCAGTCGTCATTTGGCTTTCCCGACTGAACGTCAGGACCAGACTTCTTGTTGCCCGGTGACAAAGGCATACTCAGTGTCGCGGCCACATTGAAGCCGACCTGATTGTTGATACCAACAATATGGCCTCAGCCGTAAACCTTCGTCGGCTACTTGTGCAACCGCAGGTCGCCGTTCGTTGGCGCGCGCTACCGGTATCTCCAGAACGGACGGGTTCATTCAAGCATTAATTTTCGCTTCACTTGACTTTGTTTCAGCATCTCATAGACTTCCCAGCATCAAGGGGAGTAGCTTCATCCGTTCGGGTATCGTCATCACGGCAGACCGATCATCAGATCGCCGCCCGGTGCCCGAAGCGACGGAAATTACCGTTGCAAGCGAGACCTTGCCGCTAGGCAAGGTCCGTGCTCGCAAACAGCATCAAGGGTCTGTGCCCATCGGGATCAGACCCTTTTTGTTTGTTTGGAGCGTGAAATGACTTCATGGCTATGGATCCGAAAACTTGAGCCCGCGATCGCCAATGTCAGCGTGATCCATCCTTATCGCGGCGTCCGGCAGGCATTTCCTGCGCTCATCGGATCGAAATCATGATCATCAAACTTCAGCATTTTGTGGAATCGCGAGCATTCCAGAACTTCATCATCGCGGTGATCGTGGTCAACGCCATCACGCTGGGCCTGGAAACCTGGCCCACCGCCATGGCACATGCAGGGTCGTTGCTCCTCGCCCTCGATCAGATCGCCCTCGCAATCTTCGTCGTGGAGATCGTTTTGAAGTTGGTGGTGTATCGGGCGAGCTTTTTTCGTAGCGGATGGAACGTCTTCGACTTCACCATCGTGGCGATCACCGTCGCGCCGGTCGATGAGGGACTCGCGGTACTGCGCTCCCTGCGCATCCTGCGCGCACTTCGCCTGATTTCTGTGCTGCCGTCGATGCGCAAGGTCGTCAGCGCATTGTTGCGCGCCCTCCCGGGCATGGGTTCGGTGGTGAGCCTGTTGCTGTTACTGTTCTATATCGCATCGGTCATGGCGACGAAATTATTCGCTGCTGATTTTCCTGACTGGTTTGGTTCGATTGGCGCCTCGCTCTATACCCTGTTCCAGATCATGACCCTGGAGTCTTGGTCGATGGGCATCGTCCGCCCGGTCATGGAGGCTCATCCCTTCGCGTGGATCTTCTTCATCACCTTCATACTGCTCACGACCTTCGCCGTGCTCAACCTGTTCATCGCGATCATGGTGGATGCGATGAGTGCCACGGAACATGTAGAGCAAGAAGAAACGCGAACACTTGTGGTCGAGGAGCACCAGGCAGTGATGAGCGAGCTTCAGGCGATTCGCGCCGAACTCGCGGTCTTACGCGCCGCGCAGTTCCCGGCTCAAAATAGCAGTCACACGACGTGACACCACAACATCATTCACTTTTTGACAAATGACTATGGCGACCCAGACTTCCAAGACCTATCGCGCTGAACCCTTGATTGGCGACACACCGTGGATGACCAAGACCTGCATTCATGCGCTGGGTCGTTTATTGCAAGACAGTCGTTGCTTCCTAGAGTATGGGGCGGGCGGATCTACGCGTTTCGCTGCCGCTCATGAGGTCAAATCCTTGATCTCGGTCGAATCCGATGTCCGTTTTCTCAACGCTGTAGATGGTTGCATTCAAAGGGATTCGCCAAACCTGGACTGGCACCCCATTCACGTCGATATTGGGCGTGTCGGACCGCTTGGCTATCCCTTGCAGTTAAAAAGCATGCGCCGTTGGCTGCGCTACCCATCACGCCCCTGGGTGGCGGGACATCAACCTGATCTGGTCTTGATTGACGGGCGATTCCGGCTGGCATGCGCTTTGGCCACGGCCTACTACGCCCAACCTGGCACAACCATTTTCTTCGACGATTATCTTTACCGCCCTTGGTATTGGACTGCCGAACGATTCCTGTCGATGGTTGCAAAACCGGGTCGAGCACGTATCTTCAAAGTGCCTGACACCCACCGACCTCACCTTCGCGCCGCGCTGGTCTCTGCTTGCCGGGATCCGAGATAGGAGGCGAACGTCAATCAACGCCAACTCTATTTCATCAACTTCCGCGAGTTCACATTTGACGTGACGGTTTCGGCCAATGGGTCACGCATCCTTGAAGGGATGGCACACCATTTTTTCACCGCTGTTCCGGGTGACGCCAGTGCGCCAGACCGCTCAATCCCAACGCGACTCCGCCTCACGGCGCGAGAAGTTGACGTTCCGGCCATCATGGAGAAGTTGTCGGATGCGCCACGGCACGCCCTCCGCGTCGAGTTCGACCAGGCCGATACCGCTACCGTTGAGCAGGCGGCGACCGTGCGCGATCCCGTCGGGCTTGCGCGGGATGACGCGCATGTGACGACGGCGCGTGAGCCAGTTGAGTGGCGAACGCGGCGAGTACAGCCAGCGATTGCTGCGGTCGAGCACATCGAGCAGACGGGGCGGAAACGTGTTGCGCAGCCCACTGCTGGTGATCTGCCAGATGTCCGGACCGCGCACCCGACCGCGCAGCTCGACGTCATAGACGAAGGAGTAGTGAACATCGCCCGACAGCACCACGAAGTGCTGCGGGGTTTTCGGGTGACGGAAGATGTTGAGGATGGCGTTGCCCGCCCCCGGGTGGGCCATCCAGTTCTCGGCGTCGACCATCAGGGATTGGCCGAACCAGGAGAACACGCGCTGAATCGACTCGATCAGCTTGACGCCGAAGATCGGCGCCGGCGACACCAGCAATACCGCTGGTAATCCCTTTATGGTCTGCTGCAGATCGGTCAGCGCCTCCCAGTCCAGCAGGCCGGAAGGCTTGCGGGCGGCAGACTCCGATCGCCAACGGTGGGTGCGACAATCCATGACCACCAGCGGCGGCTGGGTAGGCCAGGTGTAGTGCCAGCGGTCGAAGCGCAACAACCGTTCGATCAGCGCGTCATGTGCTTCGGCTCCGGGCGTCTCGAGGCTGACCTGAACCTGATCCAGCAGTTGTGCATCGAAAGCGTCCGGGTGATTGCCCCAGGCCTGATTGATCAGGTAGCCGAACACGGCGTTGCCAATCACCCGCCGTGAGAACGGATGACCGTAGGCCACCTCCTCCCACTCGCGGCTCAGGTTCCAGTCGTCGGTGATGTCGTGATCATCGAAAATCATCGCTGTCGGCAAATGGGCAAAAAGCCGCCGCACCGCCGGCAACCCTGCGACAAACGCCTCAATCACGTCACGCTCCGCGTTGTAGCGCTTCAGGGAGTCGGCATCCAGATGGGCAGGCGGCGTGAGGTCGATCTGCGACCACAGGGCCGGCGACCACACCAACAGATACATTGCCAGCACCTCGCCGAGCGAGATCAGATGATTGTGGGCGCTGTCGGTGGTGAACACCGGCTTCTCCACGCCGCCGAACAACACCTCGACCAGTGCGTAGTTGCGCGCATGGCGCGGCAACAGGGTTTCGCGACGGTAAAATCCAGCCGGATGGCGGTAAAGCGCCTGCGCGCTGTCGGCGCCGCTCAGCTCACCGCCGGCCAGCGGCTCATCGGGCAGGCCGAGTCGCGCGATCACCTGATGAATCGCGTGCAGCATCGGGCCGGCTACATCGTCGGCATAGACCTGATCGCCGGTCATTATCAACACCGACGGCCAGACGGGCAGCGCATCGGGCGCTTCCGACGGCGCGGCGCCGTCTGTCGGCGACACCTTCCGCGCAAGCAGATCTTCCAGCAGACGATCAGCCTCGATGAGACCATCACCGCCGGCATGATGCGGCTTGCGGCATGATCCATGCAGCAGGCTGTGAATGCGCGAGGGCAGCACGAAGCCGGGGGACTGTTTGTCGGGGTAACACAGCTCGGTCGCCCAATCCACATGCTCAAGCCACGCGTCATCGACCGCCGTCAGGCTTTGCAGTGCCACCGTGTAGCCGATCCAGCAATCCTGCGGCAAGGGGGTATCGAAGTGCAGGTCGATCAACAGATAGTGGAGGTGCGTTCCGGCGGTCAGCAACCGGCAACCCGGTGCACCGGGAACGAGCACCCGTTCTTGTGACGCCCCTTCGTCGGGATCGAGACGAATGCGCAAACGGACCGGCTCGCGCACCGCCAGCCAGCACACCAGCCGAGTCGGCGCGCATTGTCGCAGGATCGGGCCTGCCAAGACCCACGGAATGGGTGACCCTTCATCGATCATGGTTCAACTCCACGCCAAGTTTGAGGTCACGAAACATCAGCACGTATTCCAGACAAGAAGAATCGCGCTCCAGGTGATTGATGGTAGTGCTCTGTGAATCCGTTGTTTGTCTGACTGCATGATGCCTTCTGATCAGGGAAGTTGATCTGTTGCGTGATTCGCCCCGGGAAACAACGCCACACGGGCAGATTCCATCACCGTCATGATCGCGGGGTGACTGATCCTTCGTTCGGCGGTAATGGCCCAGAATACTTCATGCAGGTCATCGACCCGGCCGATGCATCGGACCTCATAGCGCGCGCATATTTCATCAGCAAGGATGGCGGGTGCCGGAAAGAACCCGGCGCCGGCCTGCCCAAAGGCTTTCATCAGTGCGCTATCGTCGAACTCACCCATCAAACGCGGCATCAAACGCTGGTCATTTAACCAGTAATCGATATGACCACGAATCGCGGCGTGCGATCCGGGAAGGAGCAGCGGCGCGCCATTCAGGCAGCCCGGAAATTCACCCTGATCATTGCACAGCGAGTCGGTCCCGAAAAAAGCCAGCGCACTCTCGCCCAATTTGTGGCTATGACCCCGAATCGCCAAACCGGACGGCATCGGACGGTCTGCCACGACCATGTCGATTCGCTGCAAGGCCAACTCGGCCAGTAACACGTCCAGACTGCCTTCCCGGCAAACCAGTCTCACCGGATCCGGCAACTTGCCCACGGGTGCCAGCAAGCGGTAGGCAAACGACTTGGGAACGACATCCGTGATCCCCAAACGCAGCACCGGCATCGGACTTTGCAGCGACGCGGACAAGGCCTGCTTCATTTCCCCGCCGAGCTTCAGGATTTCATCGGTGTAAGACAGGGCAAGGTGCCCGGCCTCGGTCAGTTCCAGACCGCGACCGGCCGGACGAAACAGAACGGCCCCCAATTCCTTTTCGAGGTGACGAAGATGACCACTGACGGTTTGTGGCGTGAGACCGAGTTGATCCGCCGCCCGGCTGACTCCTCCGAGACGGGAAACCGTCCAGAACACATGAAGATGCTTGAGGTTCATATCAACCTATCGGAATTATCCGAAATATTATTAACCATAATTCGTCTTTATCAAAACCCGGGCACGCTTTAAGGTGGGCGCCTGTTTCAACCCTTTGTTCAAGATGGAGTCACAGCAATGAACGCATTCGCACACCCGCTATTTCGTAACCTTTTGAGCGGCCTGTCTTCCATCAGTCGCAAAACCTGGATTCTCATCGCCGCCTTCCTGCTCTTGTTGATGGGACTCCTCGCCTGGGCAGCGATCAGCATCGCTGGCTGGCTTTTTGGGATGGCGCAGCAAGGCGTGGATGCCGCACCCGAGACGGTCCGGTCGATTTCGTCCCAGGTCGAGCAATTCATGCCAGGAGCCCAGGAGACCGTGCGGTCGGCGACGGCGCAAGTCGAGCAGATCATTCCGGGTGCCCAGGAAACGCTGGGGGCATTGCTACCGGCGCTTTCCGCGAACACTCTGCCAACCAGCGACGTATCGGGAACCGACCCGGGACCCGTCGCTCGTTTTCCGGGTCTGGTCCGGGTCCAGTGGTTGCGTACCGACCAACATGTTCAGGTACGTTATCAAGGTCAGGCTGCGCTGCCTGAAGTCATCGGCCATTATGCGGGAGGCTTCGCCGCACAGGGCTATCAGCAGAACCTCCTGTCAGCCACAACCACGGAGGAACGTCATGAATACCTCAAGGATGGAGCACGCTTCGGTTTGATCGTTTCCATTCAGAATCGGAATCAGATCACGGTCGATCTGGTTGCCCCCGCTTCTTAAAGTTTCGTAGTAGGGAACGCGGGCGCAGGCTCGTGAGGACAATGATTAGAGGATCGACATGTCGGAAACCCACAAGGGTGCGTTGGAATGGTTGAAAGCCGAACTCGACGATGAGTCTGACGAAGACTTCGAACTCGAACTCTCGGAATCTGTCCTGTCACTCGAACTGCGCAAGGTCTACAAGAAGCAGCATGCCGACACTCTGGACCGTCGCACATACTTCACTGAGCTGATCAAGCTGCAGGCAGAACTCATCAAGCTGCAGGACTGGGTTGAACACCACGGCGAAAAAGTGGTGGTGATCTTCGAAGGCCGGGACGCGGCAGGCAAGGGAAGCGTCATCAAGCGCATCACCCAACGTCTGAACCCACGCGTCTGCCGCGTGGCGGCACTAGCCAAGCCAACCGAGCGGGAAATGACCCAGTGGTATTTCCAGCGCTACGTACCTCACTTGCCCGCTGCTGGAGAGATCGTCCTCTTCGACCGTTCTTGGTACAACCGTGCTGGCGTCGAGCGCGTAATGGGCTTCGCTTCACCGGACGAGGTGCAACAGTTTTTCGAAGACGTTCCCGAATTCGAGCGCATGCTCGTGCGTTCAGGCATTCGTCTAGTCAAATACTGGTTCTCCCTTGCCGACGAGGAACAACAGCTGCGCTTCCTGATGCGCATTCATGATCCGCTGAAACAATGGAAACTCAGTCCGATGGACCTGCAATCCCGTGTTCGCTGGGAGGACTATACGAAGGCGAAGGAGGACATGCTCGCACGGACGAACATCCCCGAGGCACCGTGGTACATCGTCGAGGCCAACGACAAGAAGCGCGCCCGCCTTAACTGCATTTCACACCTGCTTGAGCACATCCCCTACGAGGACGTTCCACAAACCCCTGTCGTTCTGCCCGATCGGGTTTTCAACCCGGACTACGAACGAAGCGTGATGCCGCCGGAGTTGTACGTTCCGAAGCGATACTGAGCCAGCCTTGACAAAGGCGCGGCGGTCGCACTGGCTGACAGACGGCTTTTCCAGCGAATGCTTGCAGTGCCTATGGCAACCGACGATGCCGCAGCGATCCGCCAGCGGTCTATGCGTTCCTTCAATAGCCAGCTGAATCACACCGCTTCCAGTAAGATTGAAGCCAGTTGAGTGGCGGCTGTCTGGCTCATTACCGCCATATTCCGGTCTGACGCACAAAGTCCGGATTGGGTCGAGAAAACTCAGCCGGCCCCGAAGCCTGAGCGACAGCAATCAGTCTGCTCCTGACGTTGAACCGGGAAAGCCCAACGGCAGCAGGTGGCCGACTGCTGTCACTTGGGCAAGAGATTGTTCTCTACCTGAAAGCTGACGCTTGGCCTGCGCGCAACTGTCGGTGGCCCACGCTAATCTTCAGTGGCTTTCGCTGATCGACCTCCTCTAATGACTATCGCTGTCATCCACCCGTCCCGCTCAGTGCTCGAAGTGCGGCCTGCTGCGCGGCTGACGCCACCTGGTGTGCCGTTCTCAGATGCAGTGGCCGCTCATGCTCAGCGAAGGCACGGATCATCTGATCAATGGTTCTGGCGAATTCTTCGGGGGATGCCATCTCAGCCAAGCATCGAAAGTAGGCGGGGAATACCACTTGCCAGTTGACGCCAAGCTGCCATGAGCCGGCTTCCTCGGCGAAGTAGACCACATCATCGGGTGCTTCATCGATACGACGTAGCAGCCGGAAGAGGAACTCGAAGGCTTCGCGTACTGAGGCGCCCGGTTGACGCCCGACTGCTTGGACACACTTGCGTAGTAAGCGGTCGAGTTCGGCAACAAACGCGTCCGTGCCCCTTGAGTGTTCCTTGTAGTTCTTGGCATTGGCCTCAAACTGCTCGAAGTACCGGCCGTCGCAGCTCTCGCTGTAGAACTTCTGGATTTCTTCGATTAAAGGAACTGGCATTGTCCCTGGTGCCACCAGAACATCGACATGCATGAAGTCACTCAAAAGTGGCTTTAGATTGGCCTTGGACACGAGTTCGCCGGCGCGCTCAGCAATGATGAGCAGGTCGCATCGGCGCAGCCCGCGCAGTTCCTTCCGAAGTTTTGTCAGATCAGTCATTGAGGCATCTCGCTCTGCCGATGTCGGGGCGGCGCGCAGCGCGTCAGGATGCGTTTCCAGCCATTGCGCGCGACCACGGCCTCGCCGAGGATATCGAGGTACTCAGCGACATCCACCCGGTCGTCTGCCGGCATTGGCCCCTGCGCATATTCCGCAAGCAGCATCTGTCGTGCTCGTGGCCCCTTGCCCAACGGGTGAATGCGGCTGTAAGTCTCGCAGGCGTAAGCGAAGGTCTCGCGCTTGGCGTAGTCGATCTCCAGCAGCCACTCACGCTGCCGGGTCTCGCGTAACCCAATGGTGCGGCGCTTGCAGTTGTGAAAAATATGGGCCACCTCGTGCACCAGAAAGTCGTCGAAGCGCCCCGATGCGTCGAAGTATGCTGCCGAGAGGTAGCAGGTCGTCTCCTCGCTCAGACCCACAAGGTAGGGGGCATCGTCGGAAAGGATTTCGGCCTTGACGCCGGCGAGAAAGAGGTTTGCCAGAGTCCAAGCCGTGTGGAGCCATTGACTCTGTTCGAGCACCTGATCAATCATCACCGGCGTGAGAAAGACCAACGAACGCTCGAGCATTTCGAGGACGCACGCCTGTTCGTAGCGGGGAAAGAGTCCCTGAACCATGGGGAGTACCTTCCGGCGGGTGAGCGCGGCAACATCCAATTCGTCCAGGGCCGCTGGAGCGGAGGCGCACGTGGCTCGCTCGTGGACCGCCGATTTCAGCGCCTTACGCAGGGCCGCATCCCCGTGCTGGGCGCGGCCGAGGTAGCTGTCCCCTGACCATGCCCGGAAGTGCGTGTCGTACTCACCGCTTTGCACGTAACGCTTGATCGCTTGTTCAGGTGATTCCTGCATGGGACTCACCGGACGGAAGGCACAGGCCGCGAAGGGCTCACGACCAATCGTGTGTAATCCCCTTGCTCCAGCGCAGCATCGCGGATTCGAGACGCCAACGTCTGCGATGGGGTCCAGTGCCCCCCTTGGGCGACGAAGCGCGTTTTGGCGTCGACGACGGTTGATGTGCCGTCAAGCTTGGCGGACAGCGGCGCCAATGCTTGTTCGGCACGCGCCCATTGCTGGCGCTCGAACGTGCTTGGGTCAAAACACCCATCTGCAGTGAAGGTAAAAATGCCATAGGCACAGCGAACGACGCGAATCGGCTGACGATCCACAAGTTCAACCAGCAGGTCTGCCATGCGTACGCGCTGACTTGCGAAGCGGGTAATAGGGTGACTGCCCGGGTCTTGCCGCATCCGCTCGTACGTTGAGTGGGGCAGTTGGTACAGGCGATCGTCCTGATCCAGCAAAAACCTGCTGCTCGAGATTCCCATCAGGCGTCCGCCCTTCGTGTATCCGGCAGATGACCCAGCGGTCGACGGCGGTCAGCCTCATGCGGGACACCAGCCGGGGTGAGACAGCCAAGGATTTCTGTCATCTTCCGATGCCTCTCAATCAAGTCGTGTCGCACGATGCCGCTGACCAAGGAAGGCAGAAGTCATCCAATGTCCATCTCCGGATGTGGGCGCCATCGAATCAGACACCGAGCAACCGATAAGGCGTCTGATTGTTCTCCCGCGGTCGCCGATAATGCTCCGCGACGCAAATGCCGTTTCGCCAAAGCAACTTACAGGAGCTCCTTTCCTAGCGGCGCCATGTCGTCCCAGCCGGATACCCGCGGCGACGGGGCGTCTGATTTGCACTGGGCCAGCAACTTGTCGAGGGTGTATTTGCGCTGCTGCTTGGTATCCGGCGCAACGGTGGCATCAACTCGATCGCGCAATTCTTTCCCTGCCTTGAAATGCGGGACATGCTTGGCCGGGATCTCGACCTTTTGGCCGGTCTTGGGATTGCGTCCCTGACGCGGCGGACGGTAGTTCAGTGCAAAACTGGCTCTTCGCATTTAAGGGTGTAGAAAAAATCTGGCCAGCTGGAAAAGGAGTCGGGGAACTTGGAAAATGTAAGTTCCAACACAAACAAAAACTAAGCCCCCAACGTGAACAATCTTACCTT
>Ga0194137_10001793_pt1 | contig 12927 bp, 11 predicted proteins | sample TARM_MetaG_T3_14_FD_134025 | JGI IMG/M metagenome (GOLD analysis project Ga0194137, IMG submission 134025) | Freshwater microbial communities from Pennsylvania, USA, analyzing microbe dynamics in response to fracking - TARM_MetaG_T3_14 (version 2) | ecosystem: Environmental > Aquatic >... | reverse complement strand
GGCATGCGGCGCATGAGCGGTTCGGCCACCGAGAAAAATCCGCAGGTCGGTCCGCCGAGGGAGGAAGGGATGCCGAGCGGCTGGGCATCGCCGACGACGATGTCGGCGCCTAGCGCTCCGGGGGACTCCAGCAAGCCGAGGGAGAGCGGGTTGCTGCTCACGACGAGCAGCCCCTTGGCCTCGTGGATGATCGGCTCGATCGCCGCCAGATCCTCGATGCAGCCGAAGAAATTCGGCGACTGCACGAGCACGGCGGCAGTCTCGCCGCCAGCGACGGCGGAGCGGAGCGCTTCCAGGTCGGTGACGCCGCCTTGGAAGCCGACTTCGACGAGCTCAAGCCCGAGGCCGCGTGCGCTCGTGCGCAGAATCTCGCGCGCTTCCGGATGCACGGCGCGGGAGACGACGATGCGCTTGCGGCGGGTGTGGGCGGAGGCAAGAGCCGCCGCCTCGGACAAGGCGGTCGCGCCGTCGTACATGCTGGCGTTGGCGACAGCCATGCCGGTCAGCTCGCAGATGTAGGACTGGAACTCGAAGATCGCCTGCAGCTCGCCTTGGCTGATTTCCGGCTGATAAGGAGTATAGGCGGTATAGAATTCCGAGCGGGAGATCATATGGTTGATGACGACGGGAATATGGTGGTCGTAGAGACCGGCGCCAAGGAAGCTCGTCGTCGTTTCATGATCGGCGTTGCGGCCGGCCAGCTCCTTCAGATGGCGGAGGAGAGCCCATTCGTCGAGCGCGCCTGACATTGGCAGCGTGCCCTTGTAGCGGATCGATTGCGGAATGTCGCGGAACAGGTCTTCCAGGGTGGCCGCGCCGATCGTCTGCAGCATTTCCTGCTGGTCCTGCTCGGTCATGGGGATATAGCGATGCTGGGTCGTCATGAAGGGTTTGTCACTCCTTGGCTGATGCGGGCGATGCCGCATTTCGTTTGTAGAAAGGGGCTTTGACGACAGCGGCCTTCAACCGTTTGCCGCGGATGTCGACCTCGACCTCGGTGCCGACAGCGGCATACTCGGCCAGGATCAGCGCGAGTCCGAGATTGCGCTTGAGCGTCGGCGACTGGGTGCCCGATGTCACTTCGCCGATCAGCCGCTCTCCGGCATAGACCTGGTAATGGGAGCGCGGGATGCCCCGCTCCAGCAGCTCGATGCCGACAAGCTTGCGGGGCACGCCGGCTTCCTTCTGCGCTGCCAGCGCGTCGCGGCCGATGAAGTCGCCCGCATCCAGCTTCACGAAAAATCCGAGTCCGGCTTCCAGAGGGGATATATCGGCCGACAGCTCCTGGCCGTACAGCGGCAGCCTCGCCTCGAAGCGCAGCGTATCGCGCGCGCCGAGACCGGCGGCCTCGAGGCCGAACGGAGCTCCGGCTTCCATCAGCGCGCGCCACAGCCTGGCCGCGTCGGGAGCCGGCGCGTACAGCTCGAAGCCGTCCTCCCCGGTGTAGCCGGTGCGGGAGAGCAGCAGCTCGACGCCGCATACGGCCGCCTTCGGCAGAAACTCGAACGGCTTCAGCCCGCTCCAATCGGCCTCCGTGCAGCGGTCCAGAATCTCACCTGCGAGAGGACCCTGCAGAGCGATCAGCGCTGTGTCGTCGGAGCGGTCCTCCACCGTCACGTCTCCGATCAGATGCTCCCGCAGCCAATCGAGATCCTTGCCGATGTTGGACGCGTTGACGACAAGCATGTACTGGTCCTCGCTGATCCGGTAGACGAGCAGATCGTCGACGACGCCTCCGTCCGGATAGCACATGAGCGTATATTGGGCGGAGCCGTCTTTCAGCCTGGACACGTCGTTGGTCGTCACGCGCTGCAGGAAATCGCCGGCGAACTTGCCGGTGACGAGGAACTCTCCCATATGGGATACGTCGAACAGCCCGGCGCGCTGCCGGACAGCCTCATGCTCCTTCAGTATGCCGGTGAACTGAACCGGCAGATCCCAGCCGCCGAAGTCGATGCAGCGGGCTTCGCCGTATTCCTTGTAGAGGGAATGGAGCGGGGTCGTGCGCAGATTGGCCATGGTAGTCCTCCCTTTGTATGCTCGTACTCGAAAGTCTAGCCTGTTCGCTGATTGTTCATCTTCGCCTTGCGAGCCTTCAACGCCCGACTGATGAAGAAGCCGTCCTTGGTGCATAATGAAAGGGAGAAAAGCAAAAAGGACAGCGCAGGAAAAACGACGCCCGCCGGCTGCAAAAAATCCGCAGCCATGCTGAACGTGTCATCCATGCTCTGTCCTTGGTACCTGAGAGTTACCCTGCGCATTCGTCTCCGCAGGTTTCCCCTTTGGTGACGTCGGCAAAGCGGCGGGGCCGCAAGCTTCCGTTCTCTCCAGAGGCGCGTCCCGCAAAGGTCCTTCTGCCTGAGAGATTCCCCTGCCGGGCAGGGTTACTCCTTCGGCGCCGCTTCATGTACCGGCGATCTCTCCCGTTGCGTTCATCCGCATATTCAGTTACAACCAGTTTTACAGATGGGACAACCCTGTGTCAACAGAATTTCGGACTAAAAGACATGCCGAGTGAGTTATGTTGACACAGCCGCCCGATATCGTTTACGCTTTGCGCATAGATTGCCAAACCAGGCCATGATGGGAAAGGATGAGCGTCCAGTGAGTGAGATTCGCGCAGGATTGGGCTATACGGAGGAGCATGAGTGGGCGGAAGCGGCTGGAGAGACGATTGTTCGGATCGGCATTACGGACCATGCCCAGCATCAGCTCGGGGACATCGTGTTCGTCGAGCTGCCGCAGGCTGGAGACAGCGTTGAAGCGGGACAACCTCTCGGGACGATCGAGTCCGTCAAAACGGTGTCCGACCTGTATTCCCCCGTCAGCGGAACGGTCGTCCGGGTCAACGAGGAGCTGGGCGATTCGCCGGAGCTCGTCAACAACGATCCTTTTGCCGGCGGCTGGATGATCGAGATCGACACGGGCGCCGACGCCAAGGCGGCTGTAGCGGCGCTGCTGGACGCGGAAGCTTACGCCAAGCTGACGGATTAGGCTCCCATGTGCAGCGGAGGAGGGTGCGACTCCGCACTCTCCTCTTCGCGCTTGCGGATGTCCGCTTTTTCCCATGGGCGGCTCGGCAAAGATTTGGCTAAAGGCATCCGGTCCGTTGACCGGATGCCTTTTTTTATGGTTTCATTGACTAGACCGATCGTTCTAATTCGAAAGGAGCTCCTATGGTCGACCGCAATCATACCCGGGATCGGATCGTCGAGACGGCTTCCCGCTTGTTCCTGCTGCAAGGCTATCATGCCACCGGACTGAGCCAGATCGTCAAGGAAAGCAAGGCGCCCAAAGGCTCGCTGTACCACTTTTTTCCCGAGGGCAAGGAGCAGCTCGCCATGGAATGCATTTCTCTGTCCAAGCGCGCCGTGCTGGATTCGCTTCGGAGCTGCATGGAGAGCGAGCCTTCCGTATCCAAGGCTCTCCAGGCTTTTGTGCGGGGAATTACGGAAAGCGCCGGAGCGAATGATTTCGCCGCATGCATCCCGTTCAGCTTCTGGATGTTCGTGGAGACAAGCGGCATTAGCGACGGGCTGAGGCAGGCATGCCAGACGGTATTCTCCGAATGGCAGGGAAGCCTGGAAGCGGCTCTGCGGCAAGGAGGCCTGGACCCTGAATCTGCCGTCAAATCGGCGATTCTGATCATTTCCATGCTGGAGGGCGCCGTCATTCTCGCGATGACGAACAAGGATACCCGGCCGTTCCGGCTTGTGGAGGAATTCATGCCTGTGCTAGTGAATGGAACCGATGGAGGGGTCGGAAACTAAAAAGAGACAAAGGACGGGGAAAACCCCCGTCCCAGGAGGGAAACCAGATGGAAAAAACAATGGAAGCAGCCGCTGCTCCTCAAGAAGGAGCTTCCTTCAAGGTTGTTCCGATTATGACCGCTTTGCTGCTTGCCGGATTCATCGGGATGTTCAGCGAAACGGCACTCAATATCGCGCTGAATGAGCTGATGAGCACGTTCAACGTCGAGCCTGCCACGATTCAGTGGCTTACGACCGGATTTTTGCTCGTGCTGGCGATTCTCGTGCCGATCTCGGGCTTGCTGCTCCAATGGTTCACGACGCGGCAGCTGTTCGCCGCATCGCTCGTCTTCTCGATTGCCGGCACGCTGATCGCGGCGAGCGCGCCGAGCTTCGCTTTCCTGTTCATTGCAAGGCTTGTCCAGGCGGTCGGCACCGGCCTCCTCATTCCGCTGATGTTCAACACGGTACTGGTTATCTTTCCGCCGCACAAGCGTGGAGCGGCGATGGGCATGATGGGGCTTGTCATCATGTTCGCGCCGGCGGTCGGCCCTGCCATTGCCGGCCTGTTCCTCGAGTATGCCAGCTGGAGGACGATATTCTGGACGGCGCTGCCGCTTCTGGTCGTCGCGCTTCTGTTCGGCCTGATGTTCATGAAAAACGTCTCCGAGCTTGCCCGTCCGCGGATCGATATCTATTCGATCGCGCTCTCCAGCTTCGGCTTCGGAGGCGTCGTCTACGGCTTCAGCAGCGCAGGAGAAGGCGACCATGGCTGGAGCAGCCCGAAAGTCATTATCGGAATCGCCGTCGGCATCGTCGCCTTGATCCTGTTCACCGTCCGCCAGCTGCGGATGAAGCAGCCGATGATGAATCTGAGGGCATTCCGCTTCCCGATGTTCACGCTCGGCACGCTGATGATCTTCATCGGGATGATGATCATTCTTTCCACTGTCATTCTGCTGCCTTTGTATTTGCAGGCCGGCATCGGCCTGCTGCCGCTCGCGGCGGGACTGCTGCTGCTTCCCGGCGGACTGATCAACGGCGTCATGTCTCCGATCATGGGCAGGCTGTTCGATAAATACGGCCCCCGCTGGCTCGTATTGCCTGGCCTGGTGCTGGTGTTCGTCGTGCTTTGGCTGCTGACGGGCATCAATACGGGCACGTCCAAAGGCGAGATCATCCTCCTGCACAGCCTTCTGATGATCGGCATTTCCATGATCATGATGCCGGCCCAAACCAACGGGCTGAACCAGCTGCCGCGGGAGCTCTATCCGGACGGAACGGCGATCATGAACACCTTGCAGCAGGTTGCGGGTGCGATCGGCACGGCGCTCGCTATCAGCATCATGACGGCGGGCAGCAAGGCTTATTATGCCGACGGCAAGCATTCGCCTGCGGATCTGTCGACCGTTCCCGCGGCCATGACCCAGGGAGTTCAAAATGCTTTCCTGTTCGTCATGATATTTGCCGTGCTTGGCTTTGTATGCGCCTTGTTCATCAAGCGGGTGAAAGTCGGGAAGCAGGAGCAAGTCCATCACGCCGGACCTTGATCCGACCCGACATTCGTTCTGCCCTTGCACCCCGCGCGGAGACGCGCGAGTGTTCTCCTGCGCTCCTTGGAGCGCAGGATTTTTTTGCCTGGATGGATTGACAGAATGGATGGGGGAAGTTATTTTATTTATGGATTAATAAATGGCGGATACAGGGAAGGTATAGGATCTCATGACATCGAGAGAGGAACAGGCAGCAGGACGCAGAGAGCAGATTTCAAGCGCTGCCGCCGCGCTGTTTGCCGAAAAAGGATATTACAAAACAACAACGGCGGATGTGGCTTCCGCGGTCGGCGTTACCCAGCCGTACGTCTTTCATTTTTTCCGGACGAAGGAAGCTCTCTACATGTCCGTCCTGCAGAGGGCTGCACAGCAGATCCGCGGAGCATTCGAGGCGGTTCAGGCGCCTCCCGGCGAGCTCGAGCAGGCGATGGGCCATGCGTTCCGGGAGCTGCTGGAGGGCGGCTTCCGCATCGAGGTGCTGCTCTGCATGACGGCCCACTCCATACCGGAGCCGGGCATCCGCCAGTATGTCCAGGAGGAGTTTGCCTCCATTCATGCCGGCTTGAAGCTCCGTTTCGAACGGGCAGGCCTGGAGTTCCCGGGTTTCCGCGCGACCCAGTTCATCGGTCTCGGGCTGGCCATCGCCTTGTCCGAGCTGACAGGACTGAAGCAGCTGCTGCCTTGGGAGGAGAGCTTGGATTGCTAAGCTTGGCCGCAGTTCCCGAAGCACGTTGAGCATGGAGGAAATGTACAGCAAAGTTGGTTCCGGGAATGAGAAATGCCGCTGAAGGAGCGGCCTTTTTTACCCCTGATAATTTATTGACTGATAAATAAAAAGGAGAGTGGAAGGAATGGCTAAAGCGATATCGGGAAGGTTCACCGCGGAAATGGACGGCACATTCGTTGTGTTCGTCATTGGAATGAGGATCAACAAGCTGCTGGCCGTGCACAAGTGGCTGCCGGTAGTCCGCTCGATGGGGCCGATGATGCGGGAGCTGTACGGCAATCCGGACATGGGCTTCATCAGCCATGAGATGTACATGGGCGCGCGCGGCCCTGTGCTGCTGCAGTACTGGAGATCCTACGACCAGCTGGAGCGCTATGCGCGGGGCGGCATGCATCTGGAGGCTTGGAAGAAATTCAACCGTTCCGTTGGAACGGACGGGTCGGTCGGCATCTTCCATGAAACGTATGTGATTCAGCCCGGAAGCCATGAAGCGGTCTATGGAAACATGCCGGTGATGGGACTCGCCAAGGCGGGCAGGCATGTCCCCGCTACCGGCCGCAAGGAGACGTCGCGCCGCAGAATGGGCGGAGATTCCGCTCCAGCCGTGCCGTCCCCTCCCAACCCTCATGACTGAAGGGGACAGGGGGAAATTTCTGCGGCAGGCGCTGGTATGGGCCTTCCAGCACTTGCCCGGCCGACCGCTATTTTCAAAGATATAGTCATCCCGTAAGAGAAAGGATGATGATTGATGAAGAAGGTCGACCCCAGAAGAGGAAAGCTTGACAGCCTGAAAATCTGGAGCCTGATGCTGGCTCTGCTGATGGCTGCCTTGTATCCGGCAGGCCCGCGGGTGTACGCCGAGGATTCAGCCTGGGCGCCGGGCGCAGCCTATGCGGCCAAGGCGACCGTGACGTACGCAGGAGGGCGCTATGAATGCCTGCAGGGCCACACGTCGACAGCGGGTTGGGAACCGCCGAACGTGCCCGCCCTTTGGAGGCCGATCGCCGCTGCCCCATCGCCGACGGCAAGCCCGACCGCCTCGCCGACCCCGGTGCCGACCTCGACTCCATCTCCATCTCCTTCTCCGATCCCATCTTCCACTTCGATTCCGACCGCATCTCCTTCCGCGACCCCGTCTCCGACCTCTACCGTTCGGCCGACGGCGGCCCCAGGAGCCGGAGCGGCGACTCCGGTCCCGCTGCGCACGATTTCCTGCAGCGCTTCGTCCTGTCTCAGCAGCGCGCTTAAAAATGCGGCAGCCGGAGACCGCATCGAGCTTGCGGCGGGCACGTACACGGGGTCCTTCTCCAGCGGTTCGCAGGGGACGGCCGCCAATCCGATCGTCCTGACGAGCGCCGACGCCTCGAATCCGGCGATCCTGTCCGGCTACTCCGCCGGTTCGGGATATGCGCTGAACATCAAAGGGAACCGTTGGATCGTCAGCAGCCTTAAATTCACCAATGCCCAAAAAGGCATCATCCTCGATCAGTCCAACGATTCCTTGATTACGCGCGTGGAAGTGTACAACATCGGCTACGAGGGCGTTCACTTCCGTGACGGCAGCTCGCGCGGCCGCATTGAGGATTCGTGGATCCACGATACCGGTGTGACGGGGGCCGGTTACGGCGAAGGCGTCTATGTCGGCTCTGCGGAGGGAGCCAGCTACAATCAGGCCGTCTATGATACCGTCATCTCCGGCGTCCGCTTCGGTCCCAACGTTCGCGCCGAGCATGTGGACATCAAGGAACGGACGCTGCGCACGGTCGTCGAGAACTGCAGCTTCGACGGAACGGGCATCAGCGGCGCCAATTATGCGGACAGCTTCATCGATGTGAAAGGAAACGACGCCGTCGTCCGGGGCAATACCGGCTACCGGAATGGAAATGCCGCCTTGCTGGACGCCTTTCAGCTGCACAAGATCGTGGACGGATGGGGCGTGAACAACCGGTTTTCAGGCAATAAGGTGTACATGGACGGCCCGGCCGGCTATGTCATCAATGCCGCCTCCGGCACGCAGGCATACGCTTCCAACAATGAGCGCAGTCCTTCCGGCGATCTGTACGCCGGCGATGTGGGCGCAGGTTGAAATTGCCTATAATCAAACTAACCGGCTCAAGTCCATTGACTTTTTTGGCGGAGCGATGATACATTGGCAAAGTGGTCTTCGGTTCGGGTATGGACCGGAGCAAAAGGATGGGGCTGAACGCCCTTTGAGGAGGATTACGGATGCGAAGCATGGCACTTGCAATGATCAAACCTGACGATGCTCGCACCAAGCGTAATCCGATGCCTCGCTGATGATCCGTTAATCATCAGGCGCACGGTTACGTTCCTGTAATCATGCGCCTCTATACGTTCCGCGACCGGAATGGCCGCCGCGGCAAGGATTCCTTATCTCCTTGCCTACGGGCATCCGTCGGCGAAATGCAGGGCGCACCGCTTACAGGCGGCGCGCCTTTTTTGATGGACATCGGGCACTTTGCATCACGCTGGAGAGAGAAAATGACAGAGCTTGTTCAGGCACTGCGGGTAAGAGCGGATTGCGGCTCGAGCCTAAAGCGGCCCTTAACGGCTCAAAGGATTGGGGAGGTGTCCAATGTTCAGTGTAATAGGCAAGCTGGGCTGGTATTTCAAGATGGAGTGGCGGCGCTACTCTCTGGCTGTCGGGTTGTTGATCTTCGTCGGCTTTCTGGAGGTGATTCCTCCTCGTCTGCTCGGTTACACCATTGATGGAATCAGCCAGGGAAGGCTTGCGGATTCGACCTTTTACTGGATCGTGGGAGGCTGGCTGGCCATCACGATATCCAGCTATCTCATCACGTACGGCTGGATGTCCCGCCTGTTCGGCGGAGCCAACGTGCTGGAGCGGCTGCTTCGGGGCAAGCTGATGGGCCAGTTCATGAGAATGACCCCGACTTTCTATGAGCGCAACCGGACGGGAGACCTTATGGCCCGCTCGACGAACGATCTGTGGGCGATCTCGATGACGGCCGGCTTCGGTATCCTGACGCTGGTGGATTCCACGGTGTGGATGCTGACGCTGCTCGGCATGATGGTATTCCTGATCAGCTGGAAGCTGACGCTGGCAGCTCTGCTGCCGCTGCCGATCATCGCGCTGCTGATGGCCGTCTTCGGCCGCATGATCCATGACCGCTTCATCAAGGCGCAGGACGCCTTCGGGGAGCTCAATGACGAAGTGCTTGAATCCGTATCCGGCGTACGCGTCGTCCGCGCCTATGTGCAGGAAGAGGCGGACCGGGACCGGTTCCATGCCAAGACGAACGAAGTTCTCCGCCGCAACATCGCGGTCGCGCGCGTCGACGCTCTGTTCGAGCCGGTGAACAAGATCCTGGTCGGACTGAGCTACATTATCGGCCTTGTTTATGGGGGAGTACTCGTATTTCAGGGCGAAATCACGCTGGGCGATCTCATTTCCTTCAATATCTTCCTCGGCATGCTGATCTGGCCGATGTTCGCCATCGGCGAGCTGATCAACGTCATGCAGCGGGGCAGCGCCTCGCTCGACCGCGTGGAGGAAACGCTGCACACGCCTGCGGACGTCGAGGACAAAGGCGACCTCGTCCAAGTGGAGCAGCCGGGCGAAATCATGTTTTCCGACGTCACGTTCCGCTATCCGTCCTCCAAGGAGGATAACCTCTCGAACGTCAGCTTCCGGCTGCCTCGCGGCGGGACGCTGGGCATCGTCGGGCGCACGGGAAGCGGCAAAACGACGGTTCTGAAGCAGCTCATCCGGGAATATCCGGCAGGCGCCGGAGAAGTGGCCGTGAGCGGAGTCTCCATCGATCAAATACCGCTTGACCGCCTTCTGGGCTGGTTCGGCTATGTGCCGCAGCAGCCGATCCTGTTCTCCCGAACGATCCGCGAGAATATCCTGTTCGGTGCCCATGGGGCGACGGAGGAGGATTTGGAGCGTGCGCTCGTCCGCGCGTCTTTTGCCAAGGATGTGCTGTTCCTGCCCGATGGCCTGGAAACGCTCGTCGGCGAGAAGGGCGTCGCTCTCTCCGGAGGGCAGAAGCAGCGCGTCAGCATTGCCCGGGCGCTCATCGCCGATCCGGAAATCCTGCTTCTCGACGATGCCCTATCGGCCGTCGATGCGAAGACGGAGGCCGAGATCATCGAGGGCATCCGCACGGAGCGGGCAGGCAAAACGACCATCATTACGACGCACAGGCTGTCGGCCGTCCAGCACGCCGATCTGATTCTCGTTATGGAGAACGGCAGGATCGTGGAGGAAGGCACCCATGAGCAGCTGCTGCAGCAAGGCGGCTGGTACCGGGAGCAATACGATCGGCAGCAGCTCGAAGCATTCGTTGAATCATAATCGCAAAGAAGGTGAAAACAAGTGAATCAACCGAAAACAGGCAAGCGGCTGCTGCAGTACGCCCTCCTATTTAAAAAACAAATCGTGTTAGCCCTTATTCTGCTCACCTTCGCGGTCTGCGCCGAAATGGTCGGTCCGCTGCTCGCAAAGCGAATGATCGACAACAATATCCTCGGCATCGAGAAGCCTTGGATTTCCGTGGAATCGGCGGCAGACGGGAGCGTCCCCTACAACGGGAGCGTCCCCTACAACGGGAGCCTGTACGTCCGCTCCGACCGTGCGGACAGCCTCAAGAGCAGCGGCCCGCAGCTGAACATCGTGCAGGAAGGCAGCAAGTTCTACGCGATCGAAGGAACGCTGCCGGAAGGCAAGCGCAAAGTGGAAAACGGCGAGCTCCTGCTGACTTCGGCAGACGGGAGCAAGCACGCTTATCCCGCCGCCAGCATGTCCCGCGATGAAGTCTATGCGTTCTACAAGCCGGAGCTGAATCCGCTTCTCGTGCTTGCTGCCGCTTACTTCGGCCTGCTGGTCATCGCAGCCATCTTCACCTACGTCCAAAAGCTGCTGCTGCAGACGACTGCGAACCGCATCGTACAGCGCATGCGCGAGGATGTATTCGCCCATACGCAGCGTCTTCCGGTCCAGTATTTCGACAATCTGCCCGCAGGCAAGGTCGTGTCGAGAATTACGAACGACACGGAATCGATCCGGGAGCTGTTCGTCGCCGTGCTGGCCAACTTCTTCTCGGGCATCGTCTATATGGCGGCGATTCTGGGCGCCTTGTTCATTCTCAGCCCTACCGTAGCCTGGTTCGCCATACCGGTGTTTCCGATCCTCTTCATCTGGATCGTCTTCTACCGCCGCCTGGCCGGCCGCTACAACAGCGTCATCCGCGCGAAGCTCAGCGACATCAACGCCATGATCAATGAATCGATCCAGGGGATGAGCATCATCCGAGTCTTCCGCCGCGAGCGCAGCACGGCGCAGGAGTTCAAGGAAATGAACGATGAGTTCTACTCCTTCCAGATCAAGCTGCTCAAGCTGAATTCGTGGACCTCACACAACCTTGTGAACGTCGTGCGGAACCTGATCTTCCTGGCCGTCATCTGGATGTTTTGGGGAGGAGAGCTTGGAGCGGCCGTAACCGTGGGCATCATGTACGCCTTCATCGATTACATGAACCGCATGTTCCAGCCGATCGTGGGCATCGTGAACCAGCTCACCAATCTGGAGACGGCAAGGATATCGGCCGGACGGGTGTTCGAGCTGATGGACGAACCGGGAACGGAGGTTTCCACCGGTTCAATGCCCCGCTATCGAGGAGAAGTCGCTTTCGAGGACGTGACCTTCGCCTACAAAAAAGACGAGAACGTTCTGCGCAACATTTCCTTTACCGCCGCGCAGGGACAGACGGTCGCCCTCGTCGGGCATACCGGCTCGGGCAAAAGCTCCATCCTCAACCTGCTGTTCCGGTTCTATGATATCGAGCATGGCCGGATCACGATCGACGGAATGGACGTCCGCGACGTTCCGAAGCAGCAGCTGCGCCAGCATATGGGCATCGTGCTGCAGGATCCGTTCCTCTTCACCGGCACGATCGCTTCCAATGTCAGCCTGGGCAACCCGGACATTACGCGGGAGCAGGTCGTGCAGGCGCTGCGCGACGTAGGCGCGTACGAGATGTTCATGCGTCTGCCGCATGGCATCGACGAACCCGTCATCGAGAAGGGCAGCACGCTGTCTGCCGGACAGCGCCAGCTGATATCGTTCGCCCGCGCGCTTGCCTACAATCCCGCCATCCTCATTCTGGATGAAGCGACGGCGAGCATCGATACCGAGACCGAGGCGGTCATCCAGAAGGCGCTTGGCGTACTCAGCCAAGGCCGCACGACGTTTGTCATCGCGCATCGTCTCTCTACCATAAGGGAAGCCGATCAGATCCTCGTGCTGGACCGCGGACGCATCGTCGAACGCGGCAATCACGAGAGCCTCATGCAGCAGGGCGGCAAGTACTACGCCATGTATCAGCTTCAGTCGGGAAGCCCGGCTTCGGCGCAGGTATCCTGAGGTCTTTTCTTATAGAAGTTTTCGAATAGAAGGTGTTTTCATGCAAAAGGGGCGCTGCCCCTTTTTTTAATGCCGTTTTAAAGCTCGGCAGAGCAACTTGAAGCCGGCAAGTACAAGGACTGGAGCTTCTGCTGCACAGACCTCGGCAACTAATGAAGAAGGGGCAATATGGATTCCTAGGAGATGGATTTCGAATCTTGATTTGGATGAATGAATGGAAAGCGGGATATAATTTAAAAGCTTTTCGTCTTTTTTTAAAAAAAGGGGTTGCGCAATCGTAGGTGTCCATGGTATATTCTAATTCCGGCCGAGAGATACACGGCACGGACGCGAAAAACGGACAAGCAGTACCGGTGATCGCAACTGAATTTGTTCTTTGAAAACTGAACAACGAGTGAAGCAAGTCAACGTTATAAATGAGCAAGTCAAACACCTTGAAGCACTTCATCGTCCTTCGGACGCGAAGTCTTCTTTTATGGAGAGTTTGAT
>Ga0194137_10001787_pt1 | contig 12952 bp, 11 predicted proteins | sample TARM_MetaG_T3_14_FD_134025 | JGI IMG/M metagenome (GOLD analysis project Ga0194137, IMG submission 134025) | Freshwater microbial communities from Pennsylvania, USA, analyzing microbe dynamics in response to fracking - TARM_MetaG_T3_14 (version 2) | ecosystem: Environmental > Aquatic >... | reverse complement strand
GGGTCTACAACTCCTCCTCCCGCCAGCCGGAATCGCTGCCTTGTTTTGTCGCGGCATGGGAGCTCGGCCTGGAGTCGGGAGAGGACGATTATGCCGTCGACGCCGCTCATATGCTCGGAATCGCGGAGCCGGCCGCGGACAAGCGGGCCGAATGGAACGACAAGGCGCTCCGGCTGGCCGAGAGCAGTCCGGCTGCGAGCCGCTGGCTTGGATCGCTGTACAACAACGTCGGCTGGGCCAAGGTCGAGGCCGGCGAGCTGGAAGAGGCTCTGGAGCTGTTCAGAAAGGCTTTGTCCTTCCGCCTGGAGCAGGGGAGCCCCAAGCCGATTGCGATTGCGAGATGGTGCGAGGCCAAGGTGCTCCGCCTGCTCGGCCGGGCCGACGAAGCCTATCCGATTCAGCTGGATCTGCTGAAGCATAGGGATGCCGCCGATCCGGACGGGTACGTCTACGAGGAGCTTGGCGAATGCCTGCTTGCGCTTGGACGCTCGCATGAAGCCGCCGAATGCTTCGGCGAGGCGCATTCGCTCCTTTCCCGGGACCGCTGGTTTTCCGAGCCCGAGCGGCTCGAGAGGTTAAAGCGGCTCTCCCTCGCCAAGCCATAAAAAAACCAGGAGGCAGGCGCATCCGAAAATGCGTCTGCCTCCTGGTTTTCTTTTTCGTCCGGCAAGCGGCTCAAGCTCATTCTTGTGCCTGGTGCCTGCCGGGACTCCGATGCTGTCCTACTTGGCCAAATCCTCGATCGAGGAAATGTCCATATAAGAAGGAACGACGAGGCCAAGCTTCGTTCCCTTCAAATTCGCCCCGAGATCCTCGTACTTGTCCTTGTACTGCTCCGCATAGTCCTTGTGCGTAATCGGCAGCCAAGCCGCGACGATCGCGTCCGCGTCGCCGTTCGCCACTCCCGCCCACATCGGACCGGCTTCCACCTGCAGCAGCTCCGTCTTGTAGCCGAGGCGGTTCTCCAGCACCCATGCCACCACGTTCGTGCTGGCGATCTCGGAATCCCAGGCTACGTAGGCGAGCTTGAACGGCTTGCCGGACACCTTCTCGATGCCGTCCACCCAGCCGTCGATCAAGCCGGCATTGTCCTTCGCCCAATCGGCGGCGGCGGCAGCGGGATCGGCGCCTTCCTGAATGGCCACCATCACTTTGGCCATGTCGGCATCCGTCCATTCGAAGCGGTCGAGGAAATCATAAGCCGACGGCGCATCCTGCTTCAGTCCGCCGCGGACGATCGTATGGATTTCCTCGTCTTCCCCGAACGATTTTTTGGGATCGTCCAGATATTTCAGATCATACTTCGCGAACATCCAGTGAGGCGTCCAGCCGGTGACGATGATCGGCTCCTTCTTTTTGATCGCCTTGTCGAGCGCTACGGTCATCGCCGCTCCGGAGCCTTCGACCAGCGTCCAGTCCGACAGGCCGTAGTCCTCGACAGCACGGTTGGCGGCAGCCATCAGGCCGGCGCCGGGATCGATGCCGATGATTTTATGGCCGACAGCCTTGCCGACAGACGCCCCGCTTCCCCCGGAAGCCGTTCCATTGTCATTGCTGTTCGAAGAACAGCCTCCAAGCGCGATGGCTCCTGCAAGTCCGAGTACCCCAACCATTTTCCAAGAATTCCGAATCAAAATCTATCCTCTCCTGTCCGCATGTTTTTTTCCTTTGACGAGATGCTGCGTCAGCCGATCCAGGAAGATCGCCAGTATGACGATGGCCAGGCCGGCTTCGAAGCCTTTGCCCGTCTTGATTTGGCTGACGGCGCGGTATACATCCGCTCCGATGCCCTGCGCCCCGATCAGGGAAGCGATGACAACCATGGACAGGGCGAGCATGAGCGTCTGGTTGATGCCTGCCATGATCGATGGCACCGCGAGCGGCAGCTGCACCTTGAACAGCTTCTGGGAAGGGGTGGAGCCGAAGGAATCGGCCGCCTCCACCAGGTCGGCCGGCACCTGGCGTATGCCGAGATTCGTCAGGCGGATCGTCGGCGGCACCGCAAAAATGACCGAGGCGATGACGCCGGGCACAACGCCCAGATTGAAAAACGTCACGGCCGGGATCAGGTAGACGAACGCCGGCATCGTCTGCATGAAATCAAGGATGGGCGTCACGATGCTCTGCGTGCGGTTGTTGCGGGCGCAGGCGATTCCGATCGGCACGCCGAGCACGATGCTGACGATCGCCGATGTCAGCACGAGCGCCAGCGTATCCATCGTATGGTCCCAATAACCGAGATTGTCGATCAGGAACAAGCCGACGAACGTGAACAGCGCCATCGGCCAGCGCATGATCCACCAGGCCAGCGCCGCAAACAGAACGATCAGCACGATCGCAGGCGGAAGATGGAGCAGATAAGAGAAAAAGTCCACGACGCCTTCGATTGCGGCCGAAATCGGATCGAACAGGAAATTCAAGTTCTCCTCGATGGAATCGACCATGCGGTCCACCCATTTATCAAGCGGTAGTTTCGGCAGCATCCACGCTCACCTCCCGATTCGCGACATGTCCGGCAAGCGCTCCGAGCACGGCTCCGCGCACGATGACGCCGACGATGCGTCCCGCCTCGTTCACGACGGCGACCGGATACTTGCTGGTGCCGCATATATCGAACAGCTCGTGGAGCAGCATCTCCGGAGCGACGACCGGAGTATCCCGGATGACGATCTCCTCCAGCGGCTGTCCGCGCTTCACCGCCTCCGACGCGTCGTCGGCGGTGAGGACGCCGATCAGCTTGCGGCTGCGGTCCGTCACGAACAGATTGGAGATGCCGCTCTCGCGCATCAGCTGCAGGGCGACCCTGGCGCCGCGGTCGAGACCGATCGTCTCGGGACGCCGCATCACATGGGAGGCGGTCAGCACCTTGGACAAATCCACGTCCTCGACGAACCGCTCCACATATTCATTGGCAGGATTGACCATGATTTCTTCCGGCGTGCCGATCTGCACGATCGCTCCGTCCTTCATGAGCGCGATGCGGTCTCCGATCCGCAGCGCCTCATCCAAATCATGCGTAATGAACACGATCGTTTTTTTCATTTTCTCCTGCAGCTCCAGCAGCTCGTCCTGCATATCCTTGCGGATGAGCGGATCGAGCGCGCTGAACGCTTCGTCCATGAGCAGGATCTCAGGGTCGTTCGCCAGCGCCCTTGCCAGTCCGACCCGCTGCTGCATGCCGCCGCTCAGCTGCTCGGGATAACTGTCCGCCCTTTCTTCCAGTCCGACGAGCCGCAAGGCTTCCCTTGCTTTCGGTTCTCTTTCCTTTTTGGGCACCTTCTGGACCTCAAGCCCGTATTCCACGTTCTCAAGCAGCGTCCGATGCGGGAACAGCGCGAATTTCTGGAAGACCATGCTGATCTTTTTCTGGCGCACCTTCCTCAGCTGCTCCGCATTCAGGCGGGTAATATCCTGTCCCGCGATGCGGATGGCGCCTCCTGTCGGCTCGATAAGCCTATTCAGCAGACGCACGAGAGTCGATTTCCCGCTGCCGGACAATCCCATGATGACAAAGATTTCTCCCGGCTCGACGGCAAACTGAACCCGGTTGACCCCAACCGTATGCCTCGTTTCTTTAAAGATCCTGTCCTTGCTCCACCCTTCCTTCAGAAGCGGCAGAATTCGTTTTGGATCCTCGCCGAATATTTTCGTCACATCCGTGACTTCAATGATCGACAAGCGCTTCACCTCCTCATGGCCTCGCTTGCGGCCAACGCTCACTCGAACTAGTCTATCGAACAATTTATGACACCGTCAACCGTTTTATCCGTATAATAAGTACGTACGGTTTTTTCTGTATATAGTATATATGCCAAATGCTCCCGTATCCTCTCATATACTCGTTCATTAAGCGCTTTACATTGCCGGGATTGTTTCTTACAATTACTTTGTCAGCCGAGAAGGCGATGAAGGAGCGGACATGATGACCAATGATTTCGCCGGCTTGGAGGCCGCGCAGGAGCAGGCAATCCAGAAGGCGCGCAAGCGCGTGATCGAGTCCATCGGCAAGAACATGGACCTGTACGGCATTACGCAATCTACAGGACTGCTGTATGGGCTGATGTTTTTCCAGGACAAGCCGATGAATCTCGACGAGATGGGCCAAGCGATGGAAATGAGCAAAACGAGCATGAGCACCGGCATCCGCACGCTGGTTGATTTGAATATGGTGAACAAGGTATGGGAAAAGGGTTCGCGGAAGGACTTGTATGAAGTCGAGCGGGACTGGCACCAGACGTTCGCCGATTTTTTTGTCCTGAAGTGGAGAAAGGCCGTGGAGCTCAACCTGATGGCGCTTCGCCGCTCCAAGGCGGAGCTGGACAAGCTGGCCGAGAGCGGCGGCTCGGAAGCCCTGCACGCCCTGATCGGCGGCGATCTGGAGAAGATCCGCCAGGCGATCGACTATTATTTGTGGCTGGACCGGGTCATCGATCTCATGGAATCCGGCGAGATCTTCAAGCATGTGCCGAAGGAAGAGCCTTCAAGCTGAAACCCAAATGAAGCCTTCCCCGGCGGGAAGGCTTCTTTTTGGTTGTGCTGCTGAACTGCAGCCGACTGGACAAAAAAAGAGAGACAGGCGGCTCATGCCGCCTGTCTCTCTTCATCCTTCTGGAGCCGTCCGTCATTCCCCGGCGTCGTCGGCCGTTTCTTCCTCTTCGCTCACCATCTTGCTGTAATCCTCGCCCGTTGCGACGCGGCGCGCCGTAACGTAGCGCTTGGCATAGTAGGCATCGTCCAGATCCGTATACCGGACGCCCTTGCTCGAGGAGTGGGCGAACTTTCCGTCTCCGACATAGATGCCGGCATGCGAGATGCCGCGGCCGCTGGTGTTGAAGAAGACGAGATCCCCCGGACGAAGATCATCCTTGTCCACCTTCGTGCCGGCCTTGGCCTGGGACTGGGAGGAGCGTGGCAGCTTCACGTCGAACTGGCCGAAAATATAGCGGACGAATCCCGAGCAGTCGAATCCTGCCGTAGTCGTGCCCCCATACTTGTAGGGAGTGCCGAGAACCTTGCCGATGGATGACTTCAATTCGGTGCTCGCGAATACGCTGGATGATGCGAACACGGCAATAAGAATGAAAGCGGTAATGGACATGATGACTTTCTTCACTGATGGTTCTCCCTCCGGTGCCTACGAAGTTAGCTGATGGGTTCGGTAGAAGGTTCCCTAGAATTCTCTCTTGCAGAATTCATTCACCCCGAGTGGTTCCCCCGTTTTTCTTAGCGAAAATTCGGCATTTATTTGTTTCAAGCCTGTTTGCTATTGGTTAATATTCGTAGTTTTTTGTCGAACTCCTCCCTTTGGATTATTAGAAGTCTTTCATAATTCGACTCTTCCCGATCCGGAGGGCCATTCGACCTTGTTTTTATCGAGATAGAGATGTAATCCGACCCTATCCCGCCATGTAAATTCCTCTCTCCTTATCCTCTTAAGGTACTCTATTCCTATTCGCTAGAAATTTCTCCCTGTTTTCATCCAATTTTCCCCTTTTATCGATAAACACTTTCATTGATAATGAAAGTGCTTTCAATAGATTCGAAAAAAGGAGGCCGGATATCCCCTCTCATTCTTGCTTCGCCCCTATCATCCTATCCTTCAGGAGGTATCGTTCATGTTCAAATCGAACCGCCGCATCGCCGCTTCCGCGCTGAGAGTCTTGATGCTTGCCGTGCTGCTCGCCTTTTCGCTCCTTCCGCAAGGCGCCGCCGTCCAGAAAGCCAGCGCTGCGGATGCATGCAGCGGAGTCGCTGCCTGGAGCTCGTCATCCGTCTATACCGTCGGGCAGAAGGCGGTCTACTCCGGCACGCTCTATGAAGCCAAATGGTGGACGCAAGGCGAGCGTCCGGATCTCGCCGGAGAATGGGGAGCCTGGAAAGCGCTCTCCGTCTGCTCGGCATCCCCTACGCCGACTCCGACGGTAACCCCTGCTCCTTCGGCTACGCCTAAGCCTAGCGCCACTCCGACACCGACGCCGGCGCCGACCAAAACGCCGACGCCGACGGCCACTCCTGTCCCTGCCGGAAAAATCATCGGCGCGTATGTAGCCGACTGGCATTTCCCCGTCATCAGCACCGTGCCGGCCGAAAAGCTGACGCATGTGTTCTACGCCTTCGCCGACGCGACCTCTACCGGTGTCAGCGGAGGGGATACCGGCAAGCTGGCGCAGCTCGTCTCGCTGAAATCCAAAAATCCGAATCTCAAGGTTCTCGTCTCCGTCGGAGGCTGTGGCCGCTCCGCGAGCTTCCCGGCAGCAGCGGCTACGGAAGCTAGCCGCACGGCGTTCGCAAACAGCGCCGTATCCTATATCCGGGCCAATAAGCTGGACGGCATCGATATCGATTGGGAATATCCGGGCTCAGGCGACCGCGCGAACTATACTTTGTTCATCCAGAAGCTCCGTTCGGTTCTGGATTCGGCCAGCTCCGCCGATGGGCGCTCCGCCAACAAATACCAGCTCACAGCCGCCGTCGGCGCTTCCGATTACGGTCTCGGCAACATCGATATCGCCGCGGTCATCCCTTCCTTCGATTTCCTCAACGTCATGACATACGACCTGCAGAACGGCGCGAATACCCATCATACCGCTCTCTACAACTCCCCGATGGCCAGCTACAGCGTCGATTCCGCCATCAAGCTGCTGAAGGGCAAGGGCGCTCCGGCAGCGAAGCTCGTCGCCGGAGGCGCCTTCTACTCCCATGGCTCCGGCGATTACACCTATGATGAGCTCAAGGCGAGCTATATCAACAAGAACGGCTGGACCCGCCAGTGGGATTCCACCGCAAGAGCCCCGTACTTGACGAATTCCAGCGGCGGCTTCCTCAGCTACGACGATGCGGAATCGCTGACGGGAAAAGTAAATTACGTGAAATCCGGCGGTCTCGGCGGCATCATGTTCTGGGAGTACGGCCAGAACATGAACGGAGAGCTGCTGGAGGCCATCTATCAAGCGATGAAATGATCGGCGGAATGCAGAACGAAAAAGAGCCCATGATGCCTGGCCGGCATCATGGGCTCTTTTTCGGCTTGAAAGCGGCTCGTTAAAGAAGAGATTGAAACGATTGCCGGATGACGTCGCCGCGGCTGATGATGCCCGCAAGGACGCCGCCCCGGTGGACCGGCAGCTTTTTGATCTGCTTCTTGCCAAGGATGGCGGCGATCTGCTCGATGTCGTCCTCCACGGAAGCGGTAACCACTTTTTTCTTGGCGATCGCCATGACGTTCAAAGGAAGGAGCCGCTTCAGCCTCTCCTCATATTCATCGTTGTCGCCATTCACGACGGCCGTGAAATAAAAGGCATCGACAATGATGTCTTCATGCTTGCCGATATATCGCATGATGTCGCCGTCGCTGACATATCCGACGATCTCGTTGCGCTCGTTGACGACAGGCAGGCCGCTGATGCGGTATGCAAGAAATCTCTCGATGACATCCCTCACCGTATCGGTTTCCTTGACTTTATAAACCTTGGAGATCATAAAATCCTTGGCTTTCATCCTCATAACCCCTCGATACCGATTTGCGGATGCCTCAAACAAGTTGTATGATGAAAGTATATACTTGTATTATACAACTACTGGACATCCTGTCAATGGTTATCCCTGCCGCCGACTGCTCATCCAGCTGTTGGATGCGCTGCCCCACCCATGCCGAATGATAATGAGGAATTGCCATGAACGAACTTCCTTTCGAGCATATCGAGCTCGAGCTCTCCATCCTCGCCAGGCTTGTCGCCTCCGCCACGACCTACAAGGAGGAAGGAATGCTGGATCGCTCCGCTTATTTGCTCCTTCAGCAAATTTCATCGAGGAGGTCGGCCGGCGTCAAGGCGCTCGCAGATGATTTTCGTCTGGATATTTCCACCGTAAGCCGCCAATCCGCCGCCCTGGAGCAGAAGGGCTTGGTGTGCCGGATTCCCAATCCCCAGGACGGCCGTTCCTATTCCCTGGAGCTGACGGAGACCGGCGCGCTCGCACTGGAGGCGAACCGGAAGGTAAGAGCCGGTTATATCGCCGAGCTGCTGACGGAATGGTCCGATGAGGAGCGGGAACAATTCGGCGCGCTCCTGGAGAAGTTCAACCGGGCCGTCCTGCACGAGACTCAAGCAGCGAAACGAGCTTGATCCTCCACGGGATCAAGGCTGCTTTCATTTCCGGGGGGGTTAATGCCTGCCTGCAGAATAAAAATGGACACATTTCCGGCATGAATATCCTCTTCTTTCCTCTTGCCTTTTGTATCGCTATATTCTAATATTGCGATATTAAGACGGGATGGGAGAATCAGCATGATGGACATGAACACGAACGTAAAAGCTTACGAGCAGGCGGCCGAGCTGCTCAAGGCGCTCGCCCACCCGATCCGCCTCTGCATCGTCAGAGGACTGATCGGCAAGGGCTCCTGCAATGTGTCGTATATGCAGGAATGCCTCGGGCTGCCGCAATCGACCGTTTCCCAGCATCTGCAGAAGCTTCGCGCCGCCGGCATCGTCGTGACGAGCCGCAGCGGCCTCGAGGTCCATTATTCGGTGCCGGATGCCAAAGTCCAGGCGCTTGTCCATATGATTACCGGGGAGGAAGAAGCTTGATGGCTAGAAAAATACTGATTGTCGGCGGAGTCGCAGGAGGCGCTTCGGCAGCCGCTCGGCTGCGCAGGCTCGACGAGGACGCCCACATCGTCATGTTTGAACGGGATGCCTACATTTCATTCGCCAACTGCGGCCTCCCTTATTATATCGGGAATTCCATCAAGGACCGCTCCAAGCTGCTCGTCCAGACGCCGGAAGCGATGACCCGGCGCTTCGGGCTCGATATCCGCACCGAGAGCGAAGTGATCAGCCTCAATGCGGACGCCAAGACCGTCACCGTAAGATCGGCTTCGAACGGGCTCTATGAGGAAAGCTACGACGCTCTGATTCTGTCGCCCGGCGCGAAGCCTCTGAAGCCGGATATTCCCGGCATCGGCAATCCGAAGGTGCACACCCTGCGCAATATTCCCGACATGGACCGCATCAAGGAACAGGTCGGCCGGGACGGCGTACGCGCGGCCCTTGTAGTCGGAGGAGGATACATCGGCGTGGAGATGGCGGAGAATCTGCGCGAGCTCGGCCTCGATGTCACGCTCATCCAGTCGGGAAGCCAGATTCTAGCTCCGTTCGATCCGGAGATGGCTTCCGCACTGGCCAAGGAAATGGAGCAGAACGGCGTCAAGCTGATCATGAACGATTCGGTTCGAGCTTTTGCGGATGCCGGAGAGCGGATCGAAGCCAGCCTTGCAGGCGGATGGAAGGTTGCCGCCGACATCGTCATTTGGGCCGCGGGCGTCGTTCCCGACACGAATTTCCTGAAGGACAGCGGTCTTGAGCTTGGAGAACGGGGCCATATCCGGGTGAACGAACGCCTCGAAACAAATCTGCAGGATGTGTTCGCGGTTGGAGATGCGGTCGAGGTCGTGGATTACGTCAGCGGACGGTCAGCCGCCATCCCGCTGGCCGGCCCTGCCAACAAGCAGGGAAGGATCGCCGCCGACAATGCCTGCGGACTCCGCAGCTCCTACAAGGGCACGCAAGGCACCTCGATCATCAAAGTGTTCGGCCTGACCGGGGCAGCTACCGGACTGAACGAGAAGATGCTGAAGCGGTTCGGCATTCCCTACCGGGTCACCGTGGTCCATCCGAGCTCCCATGCCGGCTATTATCCGGGCGCCTCGCCCATGACGCTCAAGCTTATCTTCAATGATGAAGGCCGCGTGCTGGGAGCCCAGGCCGTGGGAGCCGACGGCGTCGACAAGCGGATCGACTCCATCGCCGCTGTCATCCGGCTTCGCGGAAGCGTCGCGGATCTGACCGAGCTGGAGCTCGCCTACGCGCCCCCCTTCTCCTCCGCCAAGGATCCCGTCAACATGGCCGGATATACAGCCGAAAACATCCTGACCGGCAAAACGAATGTGTTCACGGCCGATGAGCTCGGTTCCCGCAGCGCCAGCGGAACGATGCTGATCGATGTCCGCACGGTATTGGAGCATGAAAACGGCCATATTCCGGGCTCGCTCCATATCCCTGTGGACGAGCTGCGCGAGCGCCTTGGTGAACTGGACCCGGCAAAGGAAATCTGGGTGTACTGCCAGGTTGGGCTGCGCGGTTATACCGCTTCGCGCATCCTGCTCCAGAAAGGCTTCTCCGTACGCAACCTGACAGGAGGGTATAAAAGCTATCAAATGGCACAATATAAACCGAATCCGCCCCGGCAGCCGCTCGTCATGATCCCGCCTGCCGGAGCCGAATCCGCTGCCGCTGCCGAAGCGGTTGCCGAACAGGCTCCGCTGCCGAAGGAAGCCATCGCTCAAGTCCACGCCGAGCTCGATGCGTGCGGTCTCAGCTGCCCCGGCCCGCTTATCGAGGTCAAGCAGAAGATCGATGCGATGCAGGAAGGACAGGTGCTTCGCGTCACCGCGACCGACCCGGGCTTCTACGAGGATATAAGCGCTTGGGCTGCCATGTCCCGCAACGAGCTGCTGCGGCTTGAAAAGAAACCTCGCGGCGTCATCGAGGCCTATGTGCGCAAGCCTGCCGCCGCCGAAGCAGCGGCAGCCTCTCCCCGTTCGGGCGAGGCGCCCGAAGGCAGCTCCCTCATCGTCTTCAGCGGCGATCTGGACAAAGCGATCGCCTCGTTCATCATTGCCAACGGCGCTGCGGCAAGCGGCAAGAAAGTAACGATGTTCTTTACGTTCTGGGGACTCAACGTCATCCGCCGTTCCGAGAAGGTGGCGGTAGAGAAGAGCTTCATCGGCAAGATGTTCGGCCTGATGATGCCGCGAGGCAGCCGCAAGCTGGGCATGTCCAGGATGAATATGGGCGGCATGGGCGCCAAGATGATCCGCGGCGTCATGAAGGGCAGCAACATCTCCTCCCTCGAAGAGCTGATCCAGACCGCGATCGGGCAAGGCGTCGAGGTCGTCGCCTGCACGATGTCGATGGACGTCATGGGCATCAAGCGCGAGGAGCTGATCGACGGCGTCAAGCTCGGCGGCGTCGGCTATTACCTCGGCAAGGCCGATCAGTCCGGCATCAACCTGTTCATTTAAGCTTATCCCCGTACCGGTTTGGACCGGACGGGGATTTTTTTGTCTATCTAATTAAAAAAAGACATTCCGGACCAGCGGGAGAAGCTCCGCGATTCGAAATGCCTTCATGCAGCCGGTTAGATGATCGATACGCCCGCGCTGGCAAAGCCGGTGACGGCTTGAACGAGGTCAAGTCCGGTGGCGGTGATCGTGTAAGCCAAGAGCAGGCGGGTGCCCGCAGCGACAGGTACCGCCAAACCCGTTGCGGAGCCGGTGCTTACGGAGCCTACAGCGACGATTCCCGTGAGCGCGGGAGCGAGATTGACAGCCGTTCCAGCCAGAGGAGAAAATACCGTGCTGCCTACCGGCGAGCTGTACAGCTGCGCGGTTACCGTGACGGTCGTGCCGACGAGAGCCAAGGCCAAGACGTTGCTGAAGGAGGCATAGATCGCGTTGATCGTACCTGCCCGCGGAACGACGAAGGCTTCGTCGAGCGTCGTTCCGAGAGCTCCGCCCGTCAGATCGATCGTTCCGCCGACAACGGCAACAGATGGAACTCCGGTACCGAATGCGACAAGTCCAGCAGTCCCGACCAGGCCGCCGACAACAGAACTCATGACAATCGGTATTCCCGAAGCGTACGGAATGATCGCTCCGCCGGCAGCCGCGCCCGTTGCTCCCGTTGCTCCCGTTGCTCCCGTTGCTCCCGTTGCTCCAGTCGTTCCGGCTGCTCCTGTCGCTCCGACTGCGCCGGCTGCTCCTGTCGCTCCGACTGCGCCGGCTGCTCCTGTCGCTCCGACTGCGCCGGCTGCTCCTGCTGCGCCGGTTGCGCCTGCTGCGCCGGTCGAGCCCGTTGCGCCCGTTGCGCCCCTTGCGCCGGCTGCTCCCGCGGGACCGATCGGACCGATCGGTCCCGGAATGCCTTGAGGACCTTGCGGTCCTTGCGGTCCTGGTGGCCCTGGCGGCCCTGGAAGTCTACCCATGAAAAAATACCCACTCCTCTAAGCTATATCCATACAGTTGATTCAGAAAAAGGAAGTATTTACCATCCCACAATCATCTTATTCCGCTTTGATCTAGGGAGTTACGGCTGACAGGCGCACATTTTCCCCGACGGCGCATCGCTGTCCAAGCACAACCGGCAGACAAGGCATACTCTAACAGGGACAGCCCATGACAACCCGAAGGAGGCTGCTGAAGAACGCCGATGAGCACGAAAAAACTGCTCGGCATCCTCGTGCCGAATGCAAAAACGGGAAGAGCGCTTCTCGCCCTCTACCGGCGCCATAATCCGACCGGATTGAAGCTGATCTGCTTCACCCTCTCCGATATCGACTGGAAGCGCAGGCGGGTGAGCGCCCTCCATCGCCGGAGGCGAAGATGGGCGCATTCGAAGTTCCCCCTCCCCCGCGTCATCTACAACCGCTGTTACGAGCCGGACCCTCTGCTGCTCAAACGGCTTGAGGCCGAGATCGGCGCCGGATTCCTCTTCAACAGCATCAACCGCCTCGACAAGATGGACGTCCACCGCATCCTGAGCCCCGCGCTTGCTCCCCACCTCCCGGACAGCGAGCCTCATGACGAAGCTTCGGCCGACAGACTTCTCGATCTTCACCGCATCCTCTACTTCAAGCCCATCCACGGAAGCAGGGGCATCGGCGTCTTCCGAGCCGAGCTGAAGGCTTCGGGCGAGATTCACCTCGGCAACCACTATCTCCTTCCCAGCCACATCTTCGAAGACCGTACCCGGTTTCATCATCAGCTCCGGGATCTACTCGGCTCCTCCCCCTGCATGGTTCAATCCGGAATTCCCGCCCTCACCTTGTTCGGCCAGTATTTCGACATTCGCGTGCTGGTACAGAAAAACGGCAACGGCGAATGGACCGTCACCAG
>Ga0194137_10001784_pt1 | contig 12955 bp, 11 predicted proteins | sample TARM_MetaG_T3_14_FD_134025 | JGI IMG/M metagenome (GOLD analysis project Ga0194137, IMG submission 134025) | Freshwater microbial communities from Pennsylvania, USA, analyzing microbe dynamics in response to fracking - TARM_MetaG_T3_14 (version 2) | ecosystem: Environmental > Aquatic >... | reverse complement strand
GGTGGCCAACACCTGGGGCGAGCAGAACGTCGCCGCGGGCGACGAGATCGTCGTGTCCCACCTGGAGCACCACGCCAATATCGTGCCCTGGCAGCAGCTCGCCGCCCGCAAGGGCGCGCATCTGCGCGTGATCCCGGTGGACGACAGCGGCCAGGTCATTCTGTCCGAGGCGCAGAAGCTCATCGGCCCGAAGACCAAGCTGCTGGCCGTCACCCAGGTCAGCAATGCGCTGGGCACGGTGGTGCCGGTGCAGGAGCTGGTGGGCATGGCCCAGCGCCAGGGCGTGACGACGTTGGTGGACGGCGCGCAGTCCGTGTCCCACCTCGCGGTGGACGTGCAGGCCATAGGCTGCGACTTCTTCATCTTCAGCGGCCACAAGATCTTCGGCCCCACGGGCATAGGTGCAGTCATCGGCCGCAAGGACGTGCTGGACGCCATCCCGCCCTGGCAGGGCGGCGGCAACATGATTGCCGACGTGACCTTCGAGCGGACGGTCTTCCAGCCCGCGCCGGCCAAGTTCGAGGCCGGCACCGGCAACATCGCCGACGCGGCGGGCCTGGGCGCGGCGCTGGACTATGTGTCACGCATCGGTCTGCACCACATCGCCCGCTACGAGCACGACCTGCTGGCCTACGCCACCGAGGCCCTGCGCCCCATCCCGGGCGTGCGGCTGGTGGGCACGGCGGCCGACAAGGCCAGCGTGCTGAGCTTTGTGCTGGTCGGCCACGAGACGGCGGCCGTCGGCGCGGCCTTGGCCGAAGAAGGCATTGCCGTGCGCTCGGGCCACCACTGCGCCCAGCCCATCCTGCGCCGCTTCGGCCTGGAAGCCACGGTGCGGCCCTCCTTCGCCTTCTACAACACCTGCGACGAGATCGACCATTTCATCGCCGTGGTGAGGCGGCTGGCGCGCGCCTGAACCGGGCCGCTGCGCGGCCTGGCGCGACCCAACTGCGTGGATCGCATAAGGGTCGTTGATTTGCTTCGTTGGAAGACGGGCAGGGTCCCTCTAGCCTTGCTCGTTTTCCTCAGAAGAAGCGCATGAGTGCAACGATTTCCGAGAAATCGCCCCCGCAGGCCCTGTCGACGCAGGACGGCATCGACATCCGCCCCCTGCCCGACGGCTTCGCGGCCGAGGTGGTGGGCCTGGACCTGAGCCAGCCGCTGGCCGACGACGACTTCCGCCGCATCCACCGCGCCCATCTCGACCACCATGTGCTGGTGTTTCGTGACCAGCACATCACGCCCCAGCAGCAGATCGCCTTCAGCCGCCGCTTCGGCCCGCTGCAGATCCATGTTCTGCACCAGTTCCAGCTGCCCGGCCACCCGGAGATCCTCATCGTCTCCAACATCGTCGAGAACGGCCAGCCGGTCGGCCTGGGGGATGCCGGGGCGTATTGGCATTCCGACCTGTCCTACGTCGAGAAGCCCAGCCTCGGCTCCATGCTGCTGGCGCAGGAGCTGCCGGCCGAGGGCGGCGACACCCTGTTCGCCGACCAGCACGCCGCCTGGGACGCCCTGCCAGAGGCGCTGAAGGCCCGGGTGCGCCACCTGCGCGCCGAGCACTCCTATCTCGCCAAATACGAGGAGCTGCGCGCCCGCAGCCCCTGGCGCCCCAAGCTCAGCGACGAGCAGATCGCCCAGGTCAAGCCGAGCGTGCACCCCGTCGTGCGCCAGCACCCGGAAACCGGTCGCCTGGGCCTCTTCGTCAGTGAGCACTTCACGACCCGCATCGTCGGCCTGCCCGAGGACGAGAGCCGCGCCCTGCTGGCCGAGCTGTTCGAGCGCAGTACTCAGCCGGCCTTCCAGTACCGCCATGTCTGGCGCGATGGCGACATGGTGTTCTGGGACAACCGCTCGGTCGTCCACCTCGCCACCGGCTGCCCCGAAGACCAGCGCCGCCGCTTGAACCGAACCACCATCGAAGGCAGCGTCCCCCAATGACCGCGATCCTGCGCCGCCTGGCGCTCTCCGCCCTCATCGTCCTGCCGCTCGTCGCCCAGGCGGAGGGCCGCATCCGCATTGCCGAGCAGTTCGGCATCGTCTATCTGCTGCTGGACGTGGCCAAGGACCAGCAGCTGATCCAGAAGCATGGCAAGGCCCAGGGCCTACCCGAGGTGCAGGTGGAGTTCGTCGAGCTCTCCGGCGGCTCGGCCGTCAACGAGGCGCTGCTGTCCGGCGGCATCGACATCGCCGGTGCGGGCGTCGGCCCGCTGCTGACCATCTGGGACCGTAGCCATGGCAGGCAGAACGTGCGCGGCGTGGCGTCGCTGGGCAACTTCCCCTATTACCTGACTTCCACCAATCCGGCCGTCAAGACGATTGCCGACTTCACCGACAAGGACCGCATCGCCACGCCGGCGGTGGGCGTGTCGGTGCAGTCGCGCATCCTGCAGCTGGCCTCCGCCAAGCTCTGGGGCGATGCGCAGTTCAACCGCCTGGACAAGCTGCAGGTCGCCCTGCCCCACCCCGAGGCCACGGCGGCCCTCATCAAGGGCGGCACCGAGATCAACGCCCACTTCGGCAACCCGCCCTTCCAGGAGCAGGTGCTGGCCGGCAATCCGAACGCCCACATCGTGCTGAAGAGCTATGACGTGCTCGGCGGCCCGGCCTCGGCCACGGTGCTGTACGCGACCGAGAAGTTCCGCAAGGACAACCCCAAGACCTACCGCGCCTTCGTCGATGCGCTGGCTGAAGCGGCACGGCTGGTGAAGGCCGACCCCGAGAAGGCCGCCGACATCTATCTGCGCACCAACAAGAGCAAGGTGGACCGGGCGCTGCTGCTGAAGATCATCAAGAACCCCGAGGTGGACTTCAAGCTGACGCCTGAGAATACCTATGCGCTGGCGGAGTTCATGCATCGCGTCGGCGCGATCAAGAACAAGCCGGCGTCGGTCAAGGACTACTTCTTCGACGACGCCCACGTCGCGAACGGGAGCTGAGCATGGTGGCCACGGGCAGCCAGGAGCATGCCGCCGTCGCCGCCGCGGCATCTCCCCTGCTGCAGGTGCGCGGCCTGACCCTGGAGTACCGCAGCGAGCGCCAACGCATCCGCGCCACCCACGAGGTGAGCTTCCAGGTGCAGCAGGGCGACCGCTTCGTGCTGCTGGGCGCTTCCGGCTGCGGCAAGAGTTCGCTGCTCAAGGCCATCGCCGGCTTCGTGCCCGCCAGCGCGGGGGACATCCTGCTCGATGGCCAGCCCGTGCGTGGCCCGGGGCCGGACCGCGTCGTCGTGTTCCAGGAATTCGACCAGCTGCCGCCCTGGAAGACGGTGCTGGACAACGTCGCCTTCGGCCTGCTCGCCTCGCGCCAGTGCCCGCGCGACGAAGCCCGCCGGCGCGCCACCGAAGCCCTCACCACGGTGGGCCTCGCGCGCTTTGCCGACGCCTACCCCCACCAGCTCAGCGGCGGCATGAAGCAGCGCGTCGCCATCGCGCGGGCCCTGGCCATGCGCCCCCGCGTGCTGCTGATGGACGAACCCTTTGCGGCGCTGGACGCCCTCACGCGGCGCAGCCTGCAGGAGGAGCTGCTGCGCCTGTGGCAGGAGCTGCGGTTCACGCTGATCTTCGTGACCCATTCCATCGACGAGGCGCTGCTGGTGGGCAACCGCATCCTGCTGCTGTCGCCCCACCCGGGCCGCGTGCGCGCCGAGCTGGACGCGGCCGACTTCGGCCTGCACAACGCCGGCGGCGAGGCCTTCCAGGCGCAGCAGCAGCGCATCCATCACCTGCTGTTCGACCAATGAGCACCGTCTCCCGCCCCGAAATCCTGTTCGAACTGCCGCCGCTGCCCGCGCAGGCGGCGGAAGTGAGCGAGCCGCTGGCCCGCCGCCTGTGGCAGCGCGACGGCGTGCGCCAGGCCGTGGTCCTCGTCGTCATGGCCGGCCTCTGGGAGCTCGCGGCCCGCTGGGCGGGCAACGACCTGCTGCTGCCCGGCTTTCTGCAAGCCGCCACTGCCTGGTGGGACGACCTGCGCAACGGCGAGCTGCTGGCCCGCACCGGCATCTCGCTGGCCCTGCTGCTGCAGGGCTACGTACTGGGCATCGCGCTGGCGCTGGGCCTGTCGGCCGCGGCGGTGGCCACGCGCACCGGGCGCGACGTGCTGGGCGCCCTCACCGCCCTCTTCAACCCGCTGCCGGCCATCGCGCTGCTGCCGTTGGCCCTGTTGTGGTTCGGCCTCGGCGCAGGCAGCCTCGTCTTCGTGCTGGTGCATGCGGTGCTGTGGCCGGTGGCCCTGGCCACGCTGTCGGGCTTCCAGGGCGTGCCCGAGACGCTGCGCATGGCCGGCCGCAACTACGGCCTCACCGGCTTGCGCTATGTGCTGAACATCCTCGTGCCGTCGGCCCTGCCCGCCATCCTGTCGGGCCTGCGCATCGGCTGGGCCTTCGCCTGGCGCACGCTGATCGCGGCCGAGCTGTTCTTCGGCGCGTCCTCGGGCCGCGGCGGCCTGGGCTGGTACATCTTCCAGAGCCGCAACGAGCTGATGACCGACAAGGTCTTCGCCGGCCTGGCCACCGTGGTGCTGATCGGCTGGGTGGCCGAGCGCCTGGTGTTCGACAGCCTGGAGCGCGTCACCGTGCGGCGCTGGGGCATGCAGCGCTGAATCCGAGGCGGCCGGCGCCATGGCCGGGGCCTCATATGCATCGACGGAATCCTTCCTTCTCCTGCGGCGCAGGCTTGCCTAACCTGACGGTTTGCTTCACACCGTCGCATGAGCACCGTCCTGCAGTTCACCGCCACGCCGTCGCGGCCGTCCTCGTTGTCGCAGGCTGACGCCCTGGCCCTGGCGGAACCCGTGGCGCAGGCGCTGGCTGCCAGCGCCGTCCACCGCGACCAGACTGGCGGGCACGCCGCGGCCGAACGCGAGCGCATTCGCGAAAGCGGCCTGCTGGCGCTGAGCATCCCCAGCGAGTTCGGCGGCCTGGGCGCCAGCTGGCCCACGTTCTACCGTGTGCTGCGGCGGCTCGCCCAGGCCGACAGCGCCCTGGCGCATGTGTTCGCCTTCCATCACCTGCAGCTCGCCGGCGTCCTGCTCTATGGCAACGCCGAGCAGCAGGAGCGGCTGTTCGGCCAGACACTGGCGCAACGCTGGTTCTGGGGCAATGCCTTGAACCCGCTGGACAAGCGGCTGGCCGCGGCCGACAGCCCGAGCGGCTATCGGCTGGACGGCGTGAAAAGCTTCGCCTCTGGCTCGGTGGGCTCGGACATGCTGACCGTCTCGGCCTGGCACACGCCCACGCACAGCCCCCTGATTGCCGTACTGCCGACGCGAGCCGATGGCATCACGGTCCATGCCGACTGGGACGCCTTCGGCCAGCGCCAGACCGACAGCGGCACAGTGAGCTTCGAGGCCGTCACCCTGCCGCAAGCCGACGTGCTCCAGCGCCCCGGCATCACGCCCTCCCCCCGTGCGACGCTGCGCTCGCAGATCGCGCAGCTCATCATGGCAAACCTCTACCTGGGCATCGCCCAGGGGGCGCTTGCCGCCGGCCTGCGCTTCAACCGCGAAGAGGCGCGCCCCTGGTTCCAGTCCGCCGTCGCCGCGTCGGTCGACGATCCCTTCGTGCAGCACCGCTACGGCGAGCTGCGCCTGCTGGTGCGTCCTGCCGAAGCCCTGACCGATGCCGCGGCCGACACGCTGCAGCAGGCCCTCGACCAAGGCGGCGCGCTCACTGCCGCGGGCCGCGGCCAGGTGGCGATCGCCGTTGCCGAGGCCAAGGTGCTGGCGCACCGTGCCGCGGTGGAGGTCAGCAGCCAGGTGTTCGAGCTGACCGGCGCCCGGTCCACCTCGGCACGCTACGGGTTCGATCGCTTCTGGCGCAACGCCCGCGTCCACACGCTGCACGATCCGGTGGACTACAAGCTGCGCGACATCGGCCGGTACGCCCTGAGCGGCGAGTGGCCCGAACCCACGGCCTACTCCTGAGCGCCGCCGTGCGTCGCCCGCTGCGCTTCAACGCGTTCCAGATGAACACCGTCGGCCACCAGTCGCCGGGGCTGTGGACGCATCCGCGAGACCGCTCCGACCGCTACCACGACCCCGAGCATTGGGTGACGCTGGCGCGCCTGCTGGAGCAGGGTCGCTTCGACGGCATCTTCCTCGCCGATGTGCTGGGCGTGTACGACGTCTACCAGGGCAGCGCCGAGGCCGCATTGCGCCATGCCCTGCAGGTGCCGGTGAACGACCCGCTGGCGCTCGTGCCGCTGATGGCGCAGGCCACCGAGCACCTGGGCTTCGGCGTGACCTGCGCGCTCACCTACGAGCATCCCTATCCGTTCGCACGGCGCATGTCCACGCTGGACCACCTCACGCGCGGCCGCATGGGCTGGAACATCGTCACCGGCTACCTGGACAGCGCCGCACGCAACCTCGGCCTGCCGCGGCAACTGGCGCATGACGAGCGCTATGACGTGGCCGACGACTACCTGGCCGTGGTCTACAAGCTGTGGGAACTGAGCTGGGAAGACGATGCCGTGCGCCGCGACAAGCAGACCGGCGTGTTCACCGACCCGGCCAAGGTCCATCCCATCCGGCACCAGGGGCCGCACTACCAGGTGCCGGGCATCCACCTCTGCGAACCCAGCCCGCAGCGCACGCCGGTGCTCTACCAGGCCGGCAGCTCGCCGCGCGGCAAGGCCTTCGCCGGGCAGCACGCGGAGTGCGTGTTCGTCAGCGGGCCGAGCACCGCCGTGGTGTCGCGCTACGTGCGTGACCTGCGTGCCGCCGCCCAGGCTGCCGGCCGGGACCCGCATGAACTGCTGATCTACGCCCAGGCCCTCGTCATCACCGGCGAGACGGAGGCCGACGCGCGCGCCAAGCTTGCCGACTACCGCCGCCACATCGACATCGAGGCGGCCCTGGCCCTGTTGTCGGGCTGGACGGGTGTGGACTTCGGCCGCTACCCGCGCGACGCCACCGTGGAATACCTGGATACCGACGCCGGCCGCGGCGCGCTCGCCTCCTTCAGCCAGGCCGACCCGAACCGTCGCTGGACGGTCGGCGAGGCGGCCGAATTCATCGGCCTGGGCGGGCGCGCGCCGGTGTTCACCGGCAGCCCGGTGCAAGTCGCCGACGAGCTGGAAGCCTGGGCGCAAGCCACCGGCGTGGACGGCTTCAACCTTGCCTACGCCGTGGCGCACGAATCCATGGCGGACGTCGTGCACTGGCTCATCCCCGAGCTGCAGCGCCGCGGCCGCTACCCGCGCGAGTACCAGCCCGGCACGCTGCGGCGCAAGCTCTTCGGCCAGGCGGACCGCCTGCCCGCAACCCACCCTGCACGGCAACTGCGCCTGGACGCCGTCGTGCCATCCCCCTGACCCCTCGGAGAGACTGACCATGCAACGACGTCATCTGCTGCAAGCCGCTGCCGCCGGCCTGGCCGCCCCCGCCCTGGTGCACGCGGCCGGTGACAAGCCGCGTGAACTCCGGCTCGATTTCGCCACCTACTCGCCCTCCAGCCTCGTGCTCAAGCGCTTCGGCTGGCTCGACGAGGACTTCAGGCGGCGTGGCATCCCGGTCAAATGGGTGCAGAGCGCCGGCAGCAACCGCGCGCTGGAGTACCTTGCCGGCAACAGCATCGACATCGGCTCCACCGCCGGGCTTGCGGCCTTGCTGGCCAAGACGAACGGCAACCCGATCCGGGCGCCGTACATCTTCTCGCGCCCCGAATGGACGGCCCTCGTCGTGCCCAAGGACAGCCCCATCAGGACCCTGGCCGACCTGCGCAGCAAGAAGATCGCCGCCACCAAGGGCACCGACCCCTATCTCTTCCTGCTGCGGGCCCTGCATACCGTCGGCTTGAAGCGTTCGGACATCGAGCACGTCAGCCTGCAGCACGCCGATGGCCGCACCGCGCTGGAGCAGGGCCGGGTGGATGCCTGGGCGGGGCTCGACCCGCTGATGGCCGCGAGCGAACTCAACGGCGGCGCCCGCCTGCTCTACCGCAACGTCGCCTTCAACACCTACGGCTTCCTGAACGTGCGGGACGAGTTCATCGAGCGCTACCCCGACGAGGTGCGGCGCGTCATCGGCCACTACGAGCGGGCCCGGCAGTGGGTCCGCGCGAACACCACCGAAGCCGCCAAGATCCTGGCCGAGGAAGCCAAGGTGGACCTGCCGGTGGCCCTGCTGCAACTCAAGCTGCGCACCGACCTCAGCAACCCGCAACCCGGCGCCGAACACATCAAGGCCCTGCAAGCGGCGGCACCCATCCTGGTGGACGAGGCCCTGGTCAAGCCGGGTGCGGACCTGCGCAAGGCCATCGATGCCCTGGTCGACACCCGCTTCGCCAACGGGCTGATCCAGGCCTGAGGCATGGCGGCGGAACCCCAAGCCCTGGCGGCCGTGCCCGTCGCGCCGCTGCGGCCGACGCTGGCACGATTGCCGCGCCGCGGCCTGGGCCTGCTGCTGCCGGCGCTGCTGCTAGCCGGCATCGAAATCGCGGTGCGGGCGGGCTGGGTCAATGGCCATCTGCTGCCTGCGCCGAGCGACGTGCTGCAAGCCCTGCTGGGCCTGGGCAGCGCCGACGTGGCCGGCCATGTGCTCGCCAGCAGCCTGCGCGTGGCCCTGGGCTTCGTGGGCGGCGCGCTGCTGGCGCTGGCGGTCGGCACGCTGGTGGGCTTGTCGCGCACCGCCGAGGCGCTGCTGGACCCGAGCTTCCAGGCCTTGCGGGCGATACCCTCTCTGGCCTGGGTGCCCCTGCTGCTGCTGTGGCTGGGCATCGACGAGGCCCCCAAGATCACGCTGATCGCCATCGGCGCCTTCTTCCCGGTCTACATGGGCACGCTGTCGGGCATCCGTGACGTGGATCGCAAGCTCGTCGAGCTCGCCCGCCTCTACGGCCTGTCCGGCGCCACGCTGGCGCGGCGCGTGCTGTTGCCGGCAGCGGCACCGGCCGTGCTCAATGGCTTGCGCAACGGCTTGAGCCTGGCGTGGATGTTCATGGTGGCGGCAGAGCTGATCGCCGCGACGCGCGGCCTCGGCTACCTGCTCACCGATGGCCGTGAACTGGGCCGCGCCGACCTGGTGTTCGCCGCCATCCTGCTGCTGGCCACGCTCGGCAAAGTCAGCGACAGCCTGATGCGGCGCTGGGAAGAACACGCGCTCGCCTGGCGCGACAGCCTGGGAAGCACCCCATGAACAGTCCCGCCCGCCTGTCGGCCAGGCCTGTCGCGGAACTCCGCCAGGCACAGCCTGCGCCTTCGCCCCTGCTGCACATCCAGGTGCTGTCCAAACGCTTCGGCGAGCGGCAGATCCTGGGCGACGTGTCGCTGTCGATCCAGCCCGGCGAGATTGTCAGCCTCGTCGGCGCCAGCGGCTGCGGCAAGAGCACGCTGCTGCGCATCGCGGCCGGCCTGGACAAGGATTTCACCGGGCTCGTGCGCTGCGGTGGTGGCCGGCGTCCGCGCGGGCCGCACGACATCGGCGTTGTCTTCCAGGAGCCGCGGCTGTTCCCGTGGCTGAGCGTGGCGCAGAACGTCGCGTTCGCCGCCGGCTCGCCGCCGCTGGCCGACGCACGCGCACTCGCCCTGCTGGACGAAGTCGGCCTCGCGGCGCAGGCCCGCTCGCTGCCCAAGCAGCTCTCCGGCGGGCAGGCGCAACGGGCCGCCATCGCCCGGGCGCTGTACACCGAGCCGCGCGTGCTGCTGCTGGACGAGCCCTTCTCGGCAGTCGACGCCTTCACGCGCATGAAGCTGCAGGACCTGCTGGCCGACGTGGCGCGGCGCCATGGCGTGACCCTGCTGCTGGTCACGCACGACATCGAGGAAGCCGTGCTGCTGGGGGACCGCGTCGTCGTGCTCGGCACCGCGGCCCGCGGCATCGTGAGCGAGGTGGACGTGCCGCTGCCCCGCCCACGCGAGCGGCGCGACGCCGACCTCGCCGCGCTGCGCACGCAGGTGCTGGATGCGCTGCACGCCGCGCACGCGCTCTGAGCCCCGGTCGTCGACCGCATGAGCATCTGCGCATTGCGCAGTTCACGCCGGCGCCCCCGCCTCCTAGCCTGAGGGTCTGCTTTCACCGGAGACCCCCATGACCCAGCCCAACGCCCGCGACAGCTGGCGCTTCGAGACTCTGTCCGTGCACGGCGGCTACACGCCCGACCCGACGACCAAGTCGGTGGCCGTGCCCATCTACCAGACGGTGGCCTACGCCTTCGACAGCGCCCAGCATGGCGCCGACCTGTTCGACCTGAAGGTGGCCGGCAACATCTACAGCCGCATCATGAACCCGACCAACGATGTGCTGGAGAAGCGCCTGGCGGCACTCGAAGGCGGCATCGGCGCGCTGGCCGTGGCCTCTGGCCAGGCGGCCGTCACCTATGCCATCCTGACCCTGGCCGAGGCGGGCGACAACATCGTCGCCTCGAGCGCTCTCTACGGCGGCACCTACAACCTGTTCGCGCACACGCTGCCGCAGTACGGCATCACGACCCGCTTCGCCGACTACCGCCAGCCCGACAGCTTCGCCGCCCTCATCGACGGCAGGACCAAGGCCGTCTTCGTCGAGTCCCTGGGCAATCCGCAGGGCAATGTGGCCGACATCGAGAAGATCGCGGCCATCGCCCATGCCCACGGCGTGCCCCTCATCGTCGACAACACGGTGCCCTCGCCCTACTTGAGCCGCCCCATCGAGCATGGCGCCGACATCGTCGTGCACTCACTGACCAAATACCTCGGCGGCCACGGCACCAGCATCGGCGGCGCCATCGTCGACTCGGGCAAGTTTCCCTGGGCCAAGCACAAGGACCGCTTCAAGCGCCTGAACGAGCCCGACCCAAGTTACCACGGCGTCGTCTACACCGAGGCCCTGGGCCCGGCGGCCTACATCGGCCGCGCGCGGGTCGTGCCGCTGCGCAACACCGGCGCGGCGCTGTCGCCCTTCAACGCCTTCCAGATCCTGCAGGGCATCGAAACCCTGGCCCTGCGCCTGGACCGCATCAGCGACAACGCCACCGCCATCGCCCAGCACCTCAAGACCCACCCCAAGGTCAGCTGGGTCAACTACGCCGGCCTGGAAGACCACCCCGATCACGGCCTGGTGCGCAAATACCTGTCGGGCAAGGCCTCGGGCATCGTCACCTTCGGCGTGAAGGGCGGCCGGGAGCAGGGCGCGCGGTTCCTCGACGCGCTGCAGCTCTTCACGCGCCTGGTCAACATCGGCGACGTGCGGTCTCTTGCCACCCACCCGGCCTCCACCACCCACCGCCAGCTCTCGCCGGCCGAGCTGGACAAGGCCGGCGTGGGCGAGGACACGGTGCGCCTGTCCATCGGCATCGAGCACATCGCCGACCTCAAGGCCGACCTGGACCAGGCGCTGAACCGGGTCGACGCATGAGCTTGAGACTTCGCTTCAAGGCAGGCGCCCTGCCCGCACTGTTGCTGCCCTGCGCCGCCATGGCCACCAACGGCTATTTCTCGCATGGCTACGGCACGCAGTCGCTGGGCCAGGGCGGCACGGGCATTGCGCTGTCGACCGACGCGCTGGCCCCCGCCACCAACCCGGCCAACACCGGCGCAGGCGGCGGCGACCGACTGGACCTCGGCCTGACGCTCTTCCTGCCGCGCCGCAGCGCCGGCATCGCCGGCAATGCCTTCGGCCCCGACAGCCAGCACGATGGCGACAGCCGCAAGGTCTTCGCCATTCCGGAGGCCGGCTTCTCGCAGACGCTGTCGCCCGCGCTGAGTTGGGGGGTAGCGCTGTACGGCAACGGCGGCATGAACACCGGCTACGCCTCCAACCCCTATGGCCGCTACGGCGCCCAGGGCAAGGCCGGCGTCAACCTCGAACAGCTGTTCATCACGCCCGCGCTGGCCTTCCGCCCGAGCCCCGGGCAGTCGCTGGGCGTGGGGCTGAACCTGGCGGTGCAGCGCTTCTCCGCGCAGGGCATCGGCCTGTTCGACGGCTTCTCCGCCGCCCCCGGCCATGTCAGCGACCAGGGCACCGACACCAGCGTCGGCGCCGGCCTGCGCCTGGGCTGGACGGGCTCGCTGGCCCCGGGGTTCACGGTGGGCGCGACCTGGTCGCAGAAGATCCGCGGGCGTTTCGACAACTACCGCGGCCTGTTCGCCGATGCCGGGCGCTTCGACGTGCCGGAGAACGCCGGCCTGGGCCTGGCCTGGGCCGCGTCCCCGGGCATCACGCTGCTGGCGGACGCCCAGCGCATCCGCTACAGCCGCGTCGCCGCAGTAGGGGACTCGGCCGCCCTGCTCTTCGGCGGCACGCCGCTGGGTGCGCCGCGCGGGCCGGGCTTCGGCTGGCGCGACGTCACGGTGCTGAAGCTGGGGGTGCAGTGGCGTGTGCGGGGCGACGTCACCTTGCGCGCCGGCTACAGCCACGGCCGCCAGCCGGTGCCGGCGGCGGAAACCTTCTTCAACATCCTGGCGCCCGGTGTCGTGCAGGACCACCTGACCGCCGGCGCCACCTGGGCGCTGAGCCCGCACAACGAGTTCAGCGCCTATGTGGCCTATGCGCCGGGCAAGACCGTGCAGGGCCAGCACAGCATCCCGCCTGGCGCGCCGCCAGCCGGGCTGGGTGGTGGCGAGGCCAGCATCCGGCTGAAGGAAACCTTGCTCGGCGCCAGCTACGCATGGACTTGGTGACGCCGTTCACGCCGCTGACGGCGGCCCTGGGCGGCGTCCTGATCGGCACCGCTGCCGTGCTGCTGCTGGGCCTGAACGGCCGCGTCGCCGGCATCAGCGGCATCTACGGCGGCCTGCTGCCGCCGCGGCGGGGAGACACCGCCTGGCGGCTGGCCCTCCTGGCGGGTCTTCCCGCAGGCGCGGCGCTGGTGAACTTGCTGCAGGGCGCGGCGTCCACCCCCGTGGCCGCCCACCCCGCGCTGCTGGTGGCCAGCGGCGTGCTGGTGGGCTATGGCACGACGCTGGCACGCGGCTGCACCAGCGGCCATGGCGTATGCGGGCTGGCGCGCCTGTCGGGCCGCTCGCTGGCGGCGGTGGCG
>Ga0194137_10001782_pt1 | contig 12969 bp, 12 predicted proteins | sample TARM_MetaG_T3_14_FD_134025 | JGI IMG/M metagenome (GOLD analysis project Ga0194137, IMG submission 134025) | Freshwater microbial communities from Pennsylvania, USA, analyzing microbe dynamics in response to fracking - TARM_MetaG_T3_14 (version 2) | ecosystem: Environmental > Aquatic >... | reverse complement strand
GGGGGATGGGGGGCGGCTTCTCCCCCTTCGCTCCGCCCTCCGGGTGATGTCCCGAAAACGGCCCTGCCGCGATGCTGACGGCATGGCGTTGAACACGACGCCGACCGCTCTAAACCAGAGACCGCCATGCAAATCTTCAACTCCTCGCAGTTCCCCTGGCCCAATTCCAAGCTGCCCCAGGGCACCGCCCTGCGTTGCATCAACAGCAGTGGCGCCGCCGGCAAGAAGGACTGCGGCTGGTGCGACTCCAGCTTCGATCTGGCCAAGGGCCTGGAGGTCGTCGAGCAGGACTGCGACACCATCTACCAGCTCTGGGAGCTCTCGCAGGGCTAAGCCCACCCGCTGCGGCCTTGCGGCCGCCCCCTCAAGGCGGGCTGAGCCCGGACATCAACAGTCCTGAGGACTGTTGATGCCTGGCGAAGGACGAGGCCTTTGGCCTTGGCAACTCCGCGCCGACCGGCGAATCCGGATCGGCGGGAGTCGCCGGAGGATGCTCCAGTCGCTGGCAGCACAAAGATCGCCGCTTAGAGAACGCAGGCCAGTTTGGTTCCCTGCAGGATGGCGCGCTTGGCGTCGAGTTCGCCGGCCTCGAGTGCCCCGCCGATCAGGTGGACGCTGACGCCTGCGGCCTTCAGGGGAGCCTCCAGCTCGCGCAGCGGCTCCTGCCCGGCGCACAGCACGATGGTGTCGGCCTCGATGAGCTGGGTGTCCTTGCGCTGCTCGCCATAACTGACCCACAGGCCCTCGGGCGTGATCTGCTCGTAGTTGACGCTGGCCAGCATGTCGACGTTCTTCATCTTCAGCGCGGCGCGGTGGATCCAGCCCGTCGTCTTGCCCAGGCCCGCGCCGGGCTTGCCGGCCTTGCGCTGCAGCAGCGTGATCTGGCGCGTCGGCGCATCCGGTGCCGGCCGCAGCAGACCGGCGCGCACCTGCTCCGGGTCGCCCACGCCCCAGTGGCGGCGCCAAGCGGCGGGGTCCAGTGTCAGCGAATGGCCGGCCTCCAGCAGGTACTCGGCCACGTCGAAGCCGATACCGCCGGCGCCGACGATGGCGACGCGTCGGCCCACCGGCTTCTCGTGCCTCAGCACGTCGACATAGCTCAGCACCTGGCCGCGAGCCTGGCCTTCTTCCTGGCCCTTGATCTTCGGGTTGCGGGCGCTGACGCCGGTGGCCAGCAGGACCTCGTCGAAACCCTTCAGATCCTCGGCGGCCACCCGCGTGTCCAGCTTCAGCTCCACGCCGGTGACCTGGATGCGGCGGTTGAAATAGCGCAGCGTCTCGCTGAACTCCTCCTTGCCCGGGATGCGCCTGGCCATGTTGAACTGGCCGCCGATCTCGGCCGCGGCATCGAACAGCGTCACCGCATGGCCGCGCTCGGCCAGCGTCGTCGCCGCGGCCAGGCCGGCCGGGCCGGCGCCGACGACGGCGATGCGCTTCTTCGCGCCATTCACCGGCTTGATCACGATCTCCTGCTCATAAGCCGCCCGCGGGTTCACGAGGCAGGTCGAGATCTTCTGCGCGAAGGTGTGGTCCAGGCAGGCCTGGTTGCAGGCGATGCAGGTGTTGATCTCGTCGGCGCGGTTCTGGCGCGCCTTCTGCACGAAATGCGAGTCGGCCAGGAACGGCCGGGCCATGGACACCATGTCGGCCGAGCCGTCGGCCAGCACGCCCTCGGCCACCTCGGGTGTGTTGATGCGGTTGCTGGTGATGAGCGGTGTCGTGATGCCTTCTTCGCGCAGCTTGGCGCGCAGCTTCGCAGTGACCCAGGCGAAGCCGGCGCGCGGCACGCTGGTGGCGATGGTCGGGATGCGCGCCTCGTGCCAGCCGATGCCGGTGTTGATGATGGTGGCGCCGCTGCGCGACACGCGCCGCGCCAGCTCCACCACCTCCTCCCAGCTGCTGCCGTTGGGTACCAGATCCAGCATGGACAGGCGGTAGATGATGATGAAGTCGGGCCCCACGGCCTCGCGCATGCGCGACAGGATCTCCAGCGGCAGCCGCATGCGGTTCTCGTACGAGCCGCCCCAGGCGTCGGTGCGCTGGTTGGTGTGCTCCACCAGGAACTGGTTGATGAAATAGCCTTCACTGCCCATCACTTCCACGCCGTCGTAGCCGGCCTCGCGGGCCAGCCGGGCGCAGCGGATGAAGGCGCGGATCTGGCGCTCGATGCCGCGCGGGCTCAGCTCCCGCGGCGTGAACGGGCTGATGGGCGACTGGATGCGCGACGGCGCCACGCACAGCGGCGAGTAGCCATAGCGGCCAGTGTGCAGGATCTGCAGCGCGATCTTGCCGCCCTCGGCATGCACGGCGTCCGTGACGATCTTGTGGCGCCGCGCCGCGCCCGAGGTCGCCAGCGTGCCGGCAAAGGGCTTGGCCCAGCCTTCGATATTGGGCGCGAAGCCGCCGGTCACGATCAGCCCGGCCTCGCCCCGGGCGCGTTCGGCGAAGAACACCGCCATGCGCTCGAAATGCTTGCGCCCGTCCTCCAGGCCGGTGTGCATGCTGCCCATCAGCACGCGGTTCTTCAGCGTAGTGAAGCCGAGATCCAGCGGGGCGAGGAGGTGGGGATAGTTCATGCCGGCGATGCTAGCGAGACGTCGGCGCTGGGATTGCAGACCCTCGCTAGTGGTACTCCCCTAGCAACGTTTCTTCACCCGCCGCCAGATGGTGGAAATCGTGACATCCTCGGCTTGAGTTCTAATCGCGAGTCCGCGTTTTTGGCCGCACCTTTGGCAATAGGGCTCGGCGGTTTGGTTTTTTCGGAGAGTTTTCGATGCGATTCACCCCTTGGGCCAGCCGACTGGTCCTGATACTGAGCCTGTCGGCCACCGCCTTCCTGACCGCCTGCGGCGGCGGTGGCAAGGGCGGCAGCAGCACGCAGGTGCGCCTGCTCAATGCCACGCGCTCCTATGCCCAGCTGGACCTGACGGTCAACGACAAGTCCATCAACACCAAGGTGGGCTATGCCTCTGTCGGTGACTACGGCACCGTCGACACCAACAACACGGCCACCAAGGTCCTGACCAGCGACGTCGGCACCAGCGTGTCGGCCACCACGCCGACGCTGACCTCGGGCAGCAACTACACCTTCATCACCTACGGCTTCGCCGGTGCCATCCGCACCACGCTGCTGCAGGAAGCCGAAGTCGTGCCCGATGCCAACAAGGCCAAGCTGCTGGTCCTGAACCTGGCGCCCGACGCCGGCGCGCTGGACGTCTACGTGACGACCGCCACCGACTCCCTCGACACCGCCACCGCGCTGACGACCAACCTCCAGGGCGGCGCCGGCAGCGGCTACATCCAGATCAACTCGGGCACCTTCCGTGTCCGCGTGACCGGCTACAACAAGCGCACCGACCTGCGCCTGGACATCCCGGCCGTCACCCTGGACTCCGCCAGCGTCAATACCCTGGTGCTGACGTCGACGGACGGTGGCGTGCTCGTCAACGGCATCAGCCTGGTGCAAAAGGGCGCCGTCAAGAACTTCGCCAACACCCAGAGCCGCGTGCGCACCGTCGCCGCGCTGACCAACGGCGGCACGGTGACGTCAGCCATCAACGGCCAGCAGATGTTCACCGGCGCCATCAGCCCGCTGATCAGCGACTACGTGACGACGGCCTCCGGCGCCACCACGCTGAACATGCAGGTGGGTGGCGTGACCTATCCCTTCACCGCCCCGACGCTGACCGCCGGCAAGGACACCACGCTGCTGGTCTGGGGTGATGTCTCGGCGCCCAAGCTGTCGGTGCTGGACGATGACAACCGCCTGCCCACCGTCAGCGGCAACGTGAAGATCCGCATGGTCAACGCCATCGCCGCCCAGACGGCCGGCGTGTCGCTGAACGTCGACTTCAGCACCATTGCCTCCAATGTGCTGCCGGGTACGGCCTCGACGCCGAACAGCATCTCGTCCACGACCGCCTCGCAGGTCGACGTGACGGTGCCGACCTCGGCCACGCCGATCTACACCAACTCCACGCTGGCCTTCCCGGCCAACAGCGTCTGGACCTTCTTCGCCGTGCCCAACACGGCCACGACGGCCACGACCAACTCGCCGGTGCCGGGCATGTCCGCCCTGCCCAAGCGCGAGCGCCCGTAAGCCCAGCCGGTTTCTTTCGCAAAGCCCCCGCGCCTTCCGGCCGGGGGCTTTTTTGTCGCCGAAGATTGAGCCATGGCGGCGCCCACCAGAATCCATCTGCAACGCCTGCGCCTGCTCTGGCGCAGCGCCGGCTGGCCCAGCCAGGACTTGGTCGAGGTCGAGCTGCTGGCGGCCGGCTGGATCGAGCGCCTGCAGGAGGCCGACGGCCGCGAACGCCTGCGCGTGACCGATGCCGGCGTCGCCCACATCGCCGCCTCGTTGACCCGCAACCGCGCCGCGCGGGACGCCCACGAGGGCCTGGTCGAGCGCGTGGCCACCGAGATGCAGCGCGCTGGCCGCATCGCCTGGCGTGGTCTCACGCTGCGCGCCGGCCTGCCCCAGGAGGATGGCAAGACGCTGTGGGTCAACGCCATGCCCGACGTCTATTCCATCCGCCACAGCACCGTAGAGGACTACCTCGAGCCCGCCATCCACGAGATCAAGGTCAGCCGGGCCGACCTGCTCGGCGAGCTGCGCCGGCCCGCCAAGTCGGCTGCCTACCGTGCCTTGTGCGGCCAGTGCTGGTTCGTCATCAAGGCCGGCATTGCCGAGCCGGAGGAAATTCCGGCCGAGTACGGCGTGCTGATCGGCCACGAAGGCCACCTCGAACTGGCACGGCCTGCCCCGAAGCGCGCCCACAAGCCCGACTTCGCGACCTGGATGGCCCTCGCCCGCGCGACCCCGCTGGCGCCTCCCGACGACCCGCAGTCCGAGCTGGCCTGAGAAGCTGCCCATAATCGGCGCGCCAGAACAAGGGGAGGCGCCATGACGCGCACATGGAGGGAGAGGCTGGCCGGCGTCTGCCTGCTGTGAGGGCTGCTGGCCCCGGGTGCGCAGGCGGCGGAGGCCCCGGCGGCGTCCAAGGGCGTGAGCTTCGCGGCACCGCCGGCCTGGGTGGATGCCCAGGCCGTGCCGCTGGACGCCACGGTACCGGCCGAGGGTCTCAGCCAGGGCCGCCACTATCTGCTGGCCGACCAGCAGGTCCGCGTCACCGGCTCGACGGCGACGAGCTACCACCATGTGGCCACGCGCGCGGTCAACGAACGCGGTGTCGAGGACATCGCCAATGTGCAGATCCGCTTCGACCCCAGCTACCAGACCCTCACCGTGCACCGCATCGAAGTGCGCCGCGCCGGCCGCGTCGTGTCCCGCGTCGCGCCGGGCGGCTTGAAGCTGCTGCAGCGCGAGGCCAGCCTGGAGTCGCTGATCTTCGACGGCCGGCTGACGGCCCATGTCGCGCTGCAGGACGTGCGCGTCGGCGACGTCGTCGAGACCGCCTACAGCGTGCAGGGCAACAACCCGGTCTTTGGCGGCAACCGCTTCGGCAGCTTCGATTTCGACTGGGGCGTGCCGGTGGCCTACCGTCATGCGCGCTTGCTCTGGCCCCAGGGCCGGCCGCTGTACTGGAAGCTGCACAACGGCGCCAAGGCCGCCAGCGTCAGTGCAGCCAACGGCGAGCTGGACCATCGCTGGCGCCTGCGCGACGTGCCGGCGCGGCTGGTCGACAACGACAGCCCCGGTTGGTACGACCCCTATGCCTGGGCCGAGTGGGGTGAGTTCGCGGACTGGGCCGCCGTGGCCCGCTGGGCCCTGCCGCTGTACCGCCTGCCCGCCGGCCCGGTGCCGGCCATCGACCGCCAGGTCGCCCGCATCGCCGCCGCAACGACCGACCCCGAGCAGCGCCTGCTGGCCGCGCTGCGCTTCGTGCAGCGCGAGGTGCGATACCTTGGCATCGAGATGGGCGCCAACTCGCATGCGCCGCACGCGCCCGAGCTGGTGCTGCAGCGCCGCTTCGGCGACTGCAAGGACAAGACCCTGCTCAGCCTCGCCTTGCTGCGCGGCCTGGGCATTGCGGCCCGGCCCGCCCTCGTGCACGCCAGCCTGCGCCAGGCCACGCAGGAGCGCCTGCCCACGCCCTGGGCCTTCAACCATGTGCTGGTGCAGGCGGACATCGGCGGCCAGCGCGTCTGGCTGGACCCGACCCGCGCGCCCCAGGCCGGCAAGGGCATCGCGCAATGGGTGCAGGCCGACTTCGGCCGCGCCCTGCTGGTGGATGCCGACACGCGCGAGCTCGTGCCCATGGCCGGCGCCGAGGCGCGCGCACTCAAGCGCGAGCTGCATGCCGTGCTGGACGCCAGCGCCGGCTTCGACAAGCCCGCCACCCTCACAGTCACGACGCATGCCCAGGGCGAAGCCGCCGAGCTGCTGCGCAACGCCCTTGCCACCACGTCGCGCCAGGACCTGCAGAAGCAATACCTCGACTTCTACGCCGCGAGCTATCCGGGCCTGACCGTCGACCAGCCCTTCACCACCCGTGACGACCCCGACGCCAACATGCTGGAGCTGGTCGAGCACTACCGCATGCCGAGCTACTGGGTGCGCAACGACAAGCTGGCGCGCTGGACCGGTGAGCTCGAGGTGCCCGACCTGCACGAATGGCTGCGCCGCCCCCAGGGCCTGAACCGCCAGGCGCCGCTGGGCCTACGCCATCCGGTGGACTTCAAGCTCGTCAGCGAGTTCCGCCTACCGCAGGTCTGGGACATCAAGCCCGACAACCTCCACTTCGAGGACCCCGTCTTCACTCTGCGGCGCGAAGAGTCCTGGCGCAACCGCAACACCGTGGTGCTGACCGACCACTACCAGACCCGCGCCGACCACGTCGATGCGGCCGGCATGCAGCGCTATGTGGCCCAGCTCGACAAGGCGCGTGCCGGCATCAACTACAACCTCTACCGCCAGGACGATGCCGCCCCAGCCCAGGCCGCCGTGGGCCTGGGCGGCGACTCGCCGCACTGGCTGCCGCTGGTCGTCGGCCTGCTGGCCCTGGGCGGCCTGGGCGTGCTGGCGCGCCGCGTCTACCGCTGGGACCCCGAACCGCCGGCCCTGCCAGCCTGGCGCCACGCGCACACCGCCCTGGGGGGCTGGCTCTGGCTGCCCCTGATCGGCCTGGCCGCAACGCCCTTCACGGCCGGCAAGGTGCTGCTGGAGGCGTTGCCGGCCATGACCGTGCAAGGCTGGAGCACGTTGACGGTGCCAGCCTCGTCGAGCTACCACCCGCTGTGGGCACTCTTGCTGCTGATCGAGTTCGTCATCAATCTCGCCCTTGTCGCCGGCGCCCTGCTGCTGCTCGTGCTGATGCTCAAGCGCCGCAGCAATATGCCGCGCATCTACATCGCCTGGATGGCGCTCGCGGCGGTCGCCACCCTGGGCGACGCGCTCGCCTCGCAGCTCATCCCGACGCTGACTGAGAGATGGACGGCCAAGGACGCCGGCGCGGCCCTGCGCACCTGCGTGTTCGCGGTCATCTGGATCGCCTACTTCCGGAGCTCCGAACGCGTGCGGCTGACCTTTGTGCGGCGTCTGGGCAAGGCCCAGGCTGACGCCGCACAATCCGCCTCAGCCAGTCCTGCCTGAGCCCGAGCCCCATGGCCACCGCCGCCAACAAGACCGTTCCGACCGCCGCCGACGTCGAAGCCCATTTCGCCGCCCAGCCCGAGGCGCGCGCGGCCGACTGCCGGGCGTTGGCGGCGCTGATGCAGCGTGCCAGCGGCCATCCGCCGGTCATGTGGGGCCGCATGGTCGGCTTCGGCCACCACCACTACGTCTACGACAGCGGCCGCGAGGGCGACATCTTCGAGATCGGCTTCGCCAGCGGTGCCGGCGGCAAGGGCGACATCAGCCTGTACATCGGCGCGGGCGGCGCCGGACGCGAAGCCCTGCTGGCACGCCTGGGCAAGCACCGCCAGGGCAAGGGCTGCGTCTACATCAAGCGTCTGGCCGACGTGGACCCGGGCGTGCTCGAGCAACTCTGCGCGGCGGCGCTGCGGGACAGGCGCGCATGAGCCAGGGCCCCATGCTGGATGCGAACTGCCCGCGCTGCGGCGGCGGCTTCGAATGCGGCGTGCAGGCCGGCCACTGCGCCTGCTTCGGCATCCGCCTGACCGAGAGGCTGCGCACCGAGCTGGCCGTGCAGTACAGCGGCTGCCTCTGCCTGCCCTGCCTGCGCGAGCTCATCGAGGCCGACCTGCGGCGTCAGCCCGTGATGGGCTCGGCCAAAGCCTCGGGCTGACCCGCGGCGGCCAACTCCGCCAGATAGCCTGCCAGCCGGGCCGTGTCGCAGTGCACCGTCAGCGCCTGGACGCGGCCCCAGCGCAGCTCGAACTCATGCATGCCGATATTGCTGCCCTCGCGGCCGCCAGGCAGCTTGAAGCGGTCACGCCAGCTGACGACGGCGCGCGTGCGCCAGGGCCAGCCGCTGACCCAGACGCCGTCGACCTCGAAGCGCAGCCCCGGCAGCAGGCGTTGCAGCCGGCCATACCAGCGCGTGGTCGCCCCCAGGTTGCGGCGCTCGCCGCCCAGGGCGTGGTCGCCCACCATGCGATGGCGATGCGCGGGAGCGAACTGCGCCGGAATGCCCTCATAGCGCCCCGCGTTCAACTCGGCAAAGGCGTTCAACAGCTTGCGCCTGACGATGGCGTGATACATGGCCACTCTCCTTTCCGCTCGCTTCGCTCCGCCCCGATCAGCCTACCGCCGACAAATGCAGACAGGGGCGAATGCATGATCTTGACGGTGTAAAGATTTAGCCAGTATCCACCCTGATCTTGTCGATGGCAAGATGCGACACGTGACGACCAAGCCAGCCTCGAAGCCAAGGCCTGCCGGCAACGCGGCGGCTGCCAAGCCGGCGGGCCAGCCGGTGGCGAATCAGCCCAAGGCCGAGCGCCCGCCGCGGCCGCGCCCCAAGGCGGCGGGCGCCTATCACCATGGCGACCTGCGCGAGGCCCTGCTCGACGCCGCCGAGGCCCTGCTGGCTCAGCGTGGCGCGGCCGGCCTCAGCCTGCGCGACGTGGCACGCGGCGCCGGCGTGTCGCATGCGGCGCCCTATCACCACTTCGCCGGCCTGCCGGAGCTGCTGGCGGCCCTGGCCGAGCGCAGCTTCCAGCAGCTGGGTGCGGCCATGCAGGCCGGTGTCGACACCCACCCGGGCGATGCCCGCGAGCAGCTGCTGGCCATCGCCGCGGCCTATGTCGACTTCGCGCGGCGCCGCCCGGCGCGCTTCCGGCTGATGTTCGGCCCCGTGCTCGCCTCGCGCCACCAGCACCCGGGCCTGGACCACGCGGCCGAGGCCTCGTTTCGCGTCCTGCTGGACGCCGCCACCCGCTTCGACGCCACCGCCGGCCCGCTGATCGCGCTGACCGGCTGGAGCCTGGCCCATGGCCTGTCCCATCTGAGTCTGGATGCCGCCTTCGCCGGCCTTCCCCTGCCGGGCCCGCTGCCCGAGCCGGTCGAGTTGGTGCGCCTGATGAGTGCCCGGGTCATGGGCGAGGGATAGGCGAGCCTTGGCATGATGGGCAGATGTCCCTGCTCGACCGCCTCGCCCCGCCCCTCTTCATCTTCATCTGGGCCACCGGTTATATCGTCGCCAAGCTGGCCGCGCCCTACGCCGACCCGCTGACCTTCCTGGTCTGGCGCTATGCCGGCGTCGTCGCGCTGATGCTGGGCCTGGCCCTGATGGCGCGCGCGGCCTGGCCGTCTCGGCGCGACATGCTCCACCTGGCGGTTTCGGGCCTGGGCATCCAGGCCCTCTATCTCGCTGGCGTCTGGGTCTCCATCCGCCAGGGCCTGCCGGCCGGCACGGCGGCGCTGATCGTCAATCTGCAACCCGTCCTCGTCGCTGCCGCCGCGCCGCTGATCGGCGAGTACGTCGCGCCGCGCCAGTGGGCCGGCGTGGCCCTGGGCCTGGCCGGCGTCATCCTCGTCATCTGGCACAAGCTCAACCTCGGCGCCGGATTCGGCCCGCCGCTGCTGCTGTGCCTGATGGCCCTGCTGGCCATCACCGGCGGCACCCTCTACCAAAAGCGCTTCGCGCCTCGCTTCGACCTTCGCACCGGCCAGGTCGTGCAGTTCGCGGCCGCCCTGGCCGTCACCCTGCCCGCGGCGTGGTGGTTCGAGCCCATGCGCATCGAGTGGAATGCCTCGGTGGGGGTGGCTATGGCCTGGAGCATCCTCGTGCTGACGGCCGGCGGCATCAGCCTGATGTTCTACATGCTGCGCCATGGCCGCGTGACGGCCGTGTCCAGCACCATGTATCTGGTGCCCTCTGTCACCTCGGTGATGGCGTGGTTGCTGTTCGGCGAGACACTCGGCCCACAAGCCATCGCCGGCATGGGCGTGACGCTGCTCGGCGTCTATCTCGTCGTCGCGAGGAAAACGGAGACTGTTTCATGACTCGAGCGCACCAGAAGTTCTGGCCCGTCCGCGTGCCGCACGCCATCGAGCCGCCGGCCACGGCCCTGCCCGACAACCTGCTGGTCAACGCGCGCCGCTTTCCGCGGCGCGCGGCCCTGGTCTTCCTCGGCCAGACGACGACCTATGCCGAGCTGGCCGCCCAGGTCGCGCGCCTGGCGGCCTGGCTGGCCCAGCGCGGCATCGGCAAGGGCGATCGCGTGCTGGTTGGGCTGCAGAACTGCCCGCAGCTCGTCATCGCCCACTACGCCGTGCTGAGCGCCAATGCCGTCGTCGTGCCCGTCAACCCGATGAACAAGGCGGCCGAGCTCAAGCACCTCATCGAGGACAGCGGCGCCGTGCTGGCCATCACCAGCGTCGACCTCAGCGCCGAATGGCTGTCGGCCGGCATGGCGGCCAGGGACCTGGTCGTCACCCGCATGGCCGAGGTGCTGCCCGACGGGTATGCCGACGGCGCGCAACTGCCACCGGGTTGGGCCGACTGGCTGAATGCCGACATCGCCCTGCCCGCCGGCGCCACCTGCTGGTCCGAGGCCCTGGCCTGCAGCGCTGCGCCGCCGGCCCTTGACGTGGGCGCCGACGACCTCGCCCTGCTGCCCTACACCAGCGGCACCACGGGCAATCCCAAGGGCTGCATGCACAAGCACCGCAGCCTGCAGCACAACATCTTCGCTGGCGGCCTGTGGGCCAACGTCAGCCATGAAGACGTGGTGCTAGGCGTCGTGCCCATGTTCCACATCACCGGCATGGTCGTCATCATGCACGGCACGCTGGCGGCCGGGGCCTGCCTGGTGCTGATGCCGCGCTGGCAGCGCGAGTACGCCGCCCACCTCATCGCCGCCCACCGCGTCACGCGCTGGACCAACATCCCGACCATGGTCATCGACCTGCTGGCCAGCCCCCAGGTCGACAGCTTCGACATGAGCAGCATGGTCACCATCGGCGGCGGTGGCGCGGCCATGCCCCAGGCGATTGCCGAGCGGCTCTGGCAGCGCTGGGGCCTGCGCTATATGGAAGGCTACGGCCTGACCGAGACGGCCGCGCCCAGCCACAGCAACCCCTACGACGCGCCCAAGCAGCAATGCCTGGGCGTGCCCTATATCAGCTGCGACTCGCGCGTCATCGACCCCGACACGCTGCAGGAGCTGCCGACCGGCGAGGCCGGCGAGATCATCGTGCGCGGCCCCATGGTCTTCGACGGTTACTGGCGCCGGCCCGACGCGACGGACGCTGCCTTCATCGAGTTCGAGGGCCAGCGCTTCTTCCGCACTGGCGACATCGGCTATGTCGACGCCGACGGTTATTTCTTCATGACCGACCGTCTCAAGCGCATGATCAATGCGAGCGGCTTCAAGGTCTGGCCAAGCGAGGTCGAGAACCTGATGCACGCCCACCCGGGCATCGCCGAGGCCTGCATCATCTCGGCCCCCGACCCCTACCGCGGCGAGACCGTCAAGGCCGTCGTCGTCAGGCGCGCCGGCCATGAGTCGCTCACTGAGGAGCAGCTGCGCGACTGGTGCCGCGCCAACATGGCCGTCTACAAGGTGCCGGCCCTGATCGAGTTTGTCGACGTGCTACCCAAGAGCGGCGCGGGAAAGGTGATGTGGCGGGCGTTGCAGGAGAGGGAGAAGGCTCGCGGCTGATGATGCAGTCTGCATGGCACTCACGGGGCTCTGGCAGTCTTGAAGCCGCCGCGGCCTCACCAAGGTTCAAACTCGTCCACTCTCCACAGCCGCCAGCATCCGAGGTCCAGCTTGAAGTGAAGCGCCTGCGCGGCACCGTGGAACGGGTCGCGAAGCTCCACGGAGGCCGCCGTCGGCGCAGCCAGCGTGATCAGAGGCACCAGATGTCTTGAGCGACTCTCGTTCGCGAGGCTCGGACGCTTGGCATAGGCCTCGCGTGTCACCCAGACTTCTAGGGGCTCGTCAGGATCCTCGAATCCGTCGTCATCGTTCCAACGCTCGGTCAGCAGCGGCAACACCGTCCTCGATTGTGCGAATTGGGTGTCGGTCGAGAACTGGGCGAAGAAGTCCCCGAATCGCTCCGGCTTGGCCTCGGAACATTCACCGGCATGTGACAGCGCGGGAGCCAGCAGAGCCAGCAAGACCCAACCGCGCCGCATTCGAGTCCGGCGATGGAGCGCGAGTGACCTCATGTCCCTGCCGCGCGCGAGATTTTTCGGGAACAAGGGCGTCATCGGGGGCCTCTTCAATCAATGCTCAGCTCACATCGTCCGGCACGGCCGCTTGCCCAGGCCGCGGTCCCATGACCCGGCAAGGTAGAGGCTCGCGCCTGACTGGAAGCTGACCTCGTGCCGTTCCAGCGCCCATTCGTCCGGGCCGGCAACGTGCTGCCGCATGCTTAGTCTGAAACGGGCGCGAGTAGGGACCTTCAGCTGGCAGGCCGCCGGAGCGCAACGGCGCCCTGGCGGCCAGTATGCACGGCCGGTGGACCGAGGCTTCAGTTCACCTTCGCGGCGTCGGCGTTGCGCTTGTGCACATCCTTGGCCTTCTTGGCCTTGGCCTCGCCGAGTTCCTTGTATTCCTGATGGCGATCGGCACGCGTGGCGGACAGGTCGGCCT
>Ga0194137_10001781_pt1 | contig 12971 bp, 11 predicted proteins | sample TARM_MetaG_T3_14_FD_134025 | JGI IMG/M metagenome (GOLD analysis project Ga0194137, IMG submission 134025) | Freshwater microbial communities from Pennsylvania, USA, analyzing microbe dynamics in response to fracking - TARM_MetaG_T3_14 (version 2) | ecosystem: Environmental > Aquatic >... | reverse complement strand
CCTTTACGGGGGCAACGGATGACCGCGAAGGCCTGCTGGGCTTTGCCGATACCGGCACACTGTTTCTGGATGAAATAGGCGAGCTGCCGCTTGAACTGCAAGGCTCGCTGCTGCGCGTGCTGGAAGCCCGCCGCTATCGCAGGGTGGGCGAAAAGACGGAACGCTGCATCGATATCCGTTTCATTTTTGCCACCAGCCGCAACCTTACGCAGGGGGTGGAAGACGGCACCTTCAACGAGGCGCTCTATCACCGCATCAACGTGTTCAATATCCAGATTCCGCCCCTCAAGGAACGCAAGGAAGATCTTTCTCTGCTTACGGAGCACTTTCTCGGGCGCATGGCAGCCAACTTCGGCCAGCAACCTCCTGCCATATCAGACAAGGCCATGCAGGCCCTGCTGGCGTATCACTGGCCGGGTAACGTGCGTGAACTGCGCAACGTGCTGGAACGCAGCCTCATACTCTGCGAAAACAATGTCATCACGGACCGCGCCCTGCCGCAGGAACTGGTAGCCAAGGCTGCCGAGCGACGCAGCGCGGGCAACAGCATATTTTCGCTGGGCGAGGTGGAACGGGAACACATTCTGCGGGCGCTCAATTTCTTCAACGGCAACCGCCTGCACGCGGCTGAAGCGCTGGGTATTGGCAGGAAAACCTTGTACCGGAAGCTGGAGAAATATTCTATCTCATGAAATTACAGCTAGATATGATGAGAATGGCGGGGCTTTCGCAAGAAGGCCCCGCTTCATTTTGCATCACTATGAATCACTGTGTCATTCTGACCCAAACGGGGTGTTTTGCAGGGTCATTTCGACACTGCGACATAACATGCCGAAATTTATGAGATTAATGATAGATCCTACCACGCCGGTAGGGTGAGATGGCTACAGTGGTCCATGTAAGTGTCACATCAAATTCGTGCGTATTTCCTGTAACGCGTTGCAAAGTATTGAGAATCACGCTTGGCACAGCACTTGCCTATAACAGGTATCAACGTTGCGGCGAGCCGTTAAATACTTCTCATCAACCCAAAGCATTACCAGAATGGTAGGAGAGCGTTATGGCAGTAAGAGAGGAAGTGTATGGTTTCTTTATTCCCAGCGTAACTCTTATGGGCATTGGGTCCCACAAGGAAATCCCCAACAAGATCAAAGCGCTTGGCAGCAAAAAACCTTTGCTGGTAACCGACAAGGGTATCACCGCTGTAGGGATTACCCAGCAGATAGTCGATCTGCTCAAGGCCAACGGCATGGACTGCGTGGTCTATGACGAAACCATACCCAACCCCACTGACAAGAACGTGCACGACGGCGTTGAAGTCTACAAGAAGAACAAGTGCGACTCCCTTATCACCCTTGGCGGCGGCAGCTCGCATGACTGTGGCAAGGGCGTGGGTCTCGTCATTGCCAACGGCGGCAAGATTCATGACTTCGAAGGTGTGGATAAGTCCACCAAGCCCATGCCCCCCTATATTGCGGTGAACACCACCGCCGGCACCGCATCTGAAATGACCCGTTTCTGCATCATCACCGATACCTCCCGCAAGGTGAAGATGGCCATTGTTGACTGGCGTGTTACTCCCACCATCGCCATCGACGATCCGCTGCTCATGATGGGTATGCCTCCTGCCCTGACCGCAGCCACCGGTATGGACGCCCTGACGCACGCCGTGGAAGCCTATGTCTCCACCATAGCCACCCCCATGACCGACGCCTGCGCCGAAAAGTCCATCAAGCTCATTTTCCAGTTCCTGCGCCGTGCCGTTGCCAACGGTCAGGACATCGATGCCCGCGAAGGTATGTGCTACGCACAGTATCTGGCCGGCATGGCATTCAACAACGCCAGCCTCGGCCATGTGCACGCCATGGCTCACCAGCTGGGCGGCTTCTACGATCTGCCGCATGGCGAATGTAACGCCATTCTGCTGCCGCACGTTGAACAGTTCAACCTTATTGCCCGGGTTGAGCGCTTTGCCGAAATGGCAACCTGGATGGGTGAAAACATCGAAGGCCTGAGCCCCAGAGCAGCCGCCGAAAAGGCGCTTGTTGCCATCCGTCAGCTTTCCTCTGACGTGGGCATTCCTTCCGGCCTCATCGAACTCGGCAAGCGTTACGGAAAGGACGTGAAGGCCGAAGACATCCCCACCATGACCTCCAATGCACAGAAAGATGCCTGCGGTCTGACTAACCCCCGCCGTCCCAAGGACAGCGACGTCACGGCCATCTACCAGGCAGCTCTGTAACCCCGTAGCAGGGGGGAGAAAGCCCCCTCCCCCTTCACCCAGTCCCTTTGCTCCTGTCAGCCCTGCTGCGTAACCCCCGCAGCAGGGCACAGGAGCCCCTTGCCTAAAAACGGAGTAGAAGCTGATGCCCACCCCCAGTGCAACCCACCGTTTTGACGAAGATTTCCTCAAAGAAGTGCAACAAGGCAGCGAACAGAACCTTACCCGCTGCTATCAGTGCGGCAACTGCACGGCAGGCTGCCCGCTCTCTTTTGCCTACGACATTCCGGTCAACCGGCTCATGCGCCTGCTGCAGGCCGGAGAAAAGCACGCCGTGCTTTCCTCCAAGGCCATATGGCTGTGTGCTTCGTGCGAGACGTGCACCACCCGCTGCCCCAACGAGATAGACGTTGCCCGCATCATGGACGTGCTGCGGCACATGGCGCGGCGTGAAGGGCTGGTGGCGGAACCCCCTGTCCGGCATATGTGGGACGCCTTTCTCAGCTCCGTGGAAAAATACGGCCGTGTGTTCGAGGCAGGCATGATGGCCAACTTCGTACGACGCACCGGCCGGTTCTGGACCGATGCCGACCTTGCTCCTGTTGCCATAGGCAAGGGCAAGCTGGGGCTGCGTCCGCATGCCATCAAACATCCGGATGAAGTGCAGCGTATTTTCGCCCGCTTCAGGGACCAGCGCTAGGGAGACCGCATGACCAGACAATATGCTTATTATCCCGGATGCTCCGCCATGGGCTCCTCCATCGAATACGATATTTCCACCCGCGCCCTGTGCAAGTCACTGGGCGTGGAGCTGGTGGATATTCCGGACTGGAACTGCTGTGGCTCCACTCCGGCCCATGCCAGCGATCACCTTCTTTCGGCCAGCCTTGTGGCGCGCAACCTTGCCATTGCAGAGAGCATGGACGTGGAAGGCATCATCACCCCCTGTCCCAGCTGCCTGAAGAATCTGAAGACCACCAGCCTGCGCATGCAGCGCAAGGGGTTTCACGAAAAGGTGGAGCATATTGTGGAGCGCCCCGTGCGCGCCGATCTGCCCATCCGCTCCGTGCTGCAGACCGTTATCGAGCACTGCTCGCCCGAGGCCATTGCCGAGCATGTCTCCAAGCCGCTCAAGGGCCTGAAGGTGGTTCCCTATTACGGGTGCATCATGAACCGCCCGCCGGATGTCATGACCTTTGACGACCCCGAGAATCCCACCAGTCTGGACAGGCTCATGCAGGCTCTGGGGGCCGAGGTGCTGCCCTTCCCCCACAAGGTGGACTGCTGCGGTGCCTCGCTGGGCCTTGTGCGGCGCGAGCTTGTTACCCGCCTTTCCGGCCGTATTCTCGATACCGCGGCCTCGCTGGGGGCGGATGCCATCGTCACCGCCTGCCCCATGTGCCAGATGAACCTTGATCTGCGCCAGAACCAGATAAACAGGGCCAACGGAACGCAACACCGTATGCCGATCTTTTATTACACCCAGCTCGCGGGTCTGGCGCTGGGGCAGCACGAATCCTGCCTGCGCATGGACAAGCTGTGCGTGAGCCCCGCCAGAGCCCTGCAACAGGTCGGAGCACCTGCCCAAGAGGAGCCAGCACGATGAATATAGGGGTTTTCGTGTGCCACTGCGGTTCAAACATCGCAGGCACCGTGGATACGGAAAAGGTTGCGGAAGCAGCACGCAGCTTCCCGGACGTGGCCTTTGCCACGGACACCATGTACGCCTGCTCCGAACCGGGACAGGCGGGCATAATTGACGCCATCAAAGATTACGGGCTGGACGGCATTGTTGTTGCTTCCTGCACGCCCCGCATGCACGAGGCAACCTTCCGCAAGACGCTGGAACGCGCCGGTCTGAACAAATACCTCTTTGAAATGGCCAACATCCGCGAGCATGTTTCGTGGATTGGCAAAGACAAGGAGCTCAATACCAACAAGGCCGCGGAACTGGTGCAGATGGCCGTTGCCAAGCTGCGCAACAATACCGAGCTGCACGCAGGCGAGTTCGAGATAAACAAGCGCGTCATGGTCATAGGCGGCGGTGTGGCGGGCATTCAGGCTGCGTTGGACTGCGCGGATGGCGGGCTTCAAGTCATTCTCGTCGAACGCGAATCCACCATTGGCGGCAAGATGGCCAAACTGGACAAGACCTTCCCCACCGTGGACTGTTCCAGCTGCATTCTCGGCCCCCGCATGGTGGACGTGGCCCAGCATCCCAACATCACGCTCTACGCTATGTCGGAAGTGGAAAGCGTGAACGGGTTTGTGGGCAACTTTGATGTCTCCATCCGCAAAAAGGCCACCTACGTGGACTGGGAAGCCTGCACCGGCTGCGGCCAGTGCATGGAAAAATGTCCCAGCAAAAAGGCCGAAGACCGCTTCAATGAAGGCGTGGGCACCACCACGGCCATCAATATCCCCTTCCCGCAGGCCATTCCCAAGAAGGCCGTGATCAATGCGAATGCCTGTATCATGCTCTCCAAGGGCAAGTGCGGCGCGTGCGCCAAGCTGTGTCCCACGCAGGCCATACGCTTTGAGCAGCAGGACGAGATTGTCCAGGAACAGGTGGGAGCCATTATCGCGGCCACCGGCTACGATCTTTTCGACCATACCCTGTACGGGGAATATGGCGGTGGAAGATATCCGGATGTCATCACATCCATCCAGTACGAACGCCTGCTTTCGGCATCCGGCCCGACGGGGGGACACATCAAGCGTCCCTCCGACGGCAGGGAACCCAAGAACATCGTGTTCATCCAGTGCGTGGGCTCGCGCGACCCTTCGGTGAACCGCCCGTACTGTTCCGGTTTCTGCTGCATGTATACGGCAAAGCAGGCCATTCTGACCAAAGACCACATCCCGGATTCCCAGTCCCACGTCTTCTACATGGACATTCGTTCGCCCGGTAAGCTCTATGACGAGTTTACCCGCAGAGCCATGGAAGAATACGGCGCGCGCTACATCCGCGGGCGTGTTTCCACCATCCAGCCCCGCGACGGCTATTATGTGGTCAAGGGTGCCGATACCATCATGGGCTCGCAGGTGGAGGTGAAAGCCGACCTCGTTGTGCTGGCCGTGGGTGCGGAGGCATCAAAGGGAGCCGGTGCGCTGGCCGAAAAGCTGCGCATTTCCTACGACGGTTACGGCTTCTTCATGGAAGGCCACCCCAAACTCAAGCCCGTGGAAACCAACACGGCAGGGGTCTATCTGGCCGGGTCCTGTCAGGGGCCCAAAGACATTCCCGCCTCCGTGGCACAGGGCAGCGCGGCCGCCAGCAAGGTGCAGGCGCTGTTCTCCAAGGACAAGCTCGCCAGCGACCCGCAGGTTTCCAGCGTGGCCATACAGCGCTGTGTGGGCTGCGCCAAGTGCGAATCCACCTGTCCCTTCGGGGCCATTGAAATGACGGAGTTCCGCGGCATGCCCAAGGCATCGGTTGTGGAAACCGTCTGTCAGGGGTGTGGCGTCTGCGCAGTAACCTGTCCGCAGGGGGCCATTCAGCTTCAGCACTTTACCGATAACCAGATTCTTGCCGAGGTGAACGCCTTATGCCCGTACTAGAAGGAAAAGAACTGCGCATTGTGGGATTTCTCTGCAACTGGTGCTCCTACGGGGGCGCAGACACCGCCGGAGTGGGACGCTTTGCCCAGCCCACGGACCTGCGCGTCATCAAGCTGCCCTGCACGGGGCGCGTGAATCCGCTCTTCGTGGTGCGCGCCTTTCTTAACGGTGCGGACGGCGTGCTGGTTTCCGGCTGTCATCCAGGCGACTGCCACTACACTGCAGGCAACTTCTATGCCCGCAGAAGGCTCGAGGTTCTGCGCGAACTGCTCGACGTCATGGGCATTCAGCCCGAGCGTTTTCACTACACCTGGGTTTCCGCATCGGAAGGGCAGAAGTGGAAACAGGTCGTCTCGGATTTCACTGCCCGCATCCATGAACTTGGCCCTGCAACATCCTTCAGCAGTTGTGCTGCTGTTGCGGTCGAAACCGGCATGAAGACCGCAATCTGAGGAGGCCCGAACGTGTCACAGCATACATTGGAACTGCGCAAGCTCATTGCAGAGGCCCTGCCCGGGCTGGATGTGGTGCTGGCATGGACATCCGGCTTCAGCCCGATGACCAGCACCCCGCTTTTTATCGCGACCGACGAAGATCTGGACAGGCTGGATTTCGGTCCCATGCATGTGCAGAACCTTGCCGCCTATCTGCCTTCGCTCAAGGGCCGCAAGGTGGGCATTGTCACCCGCGGGTGCGACAGCCGCACCATTATCGAGCTGCTGCAGGAAAACCTGATCAACCGCGACGAGATTACCATCTTCGGCATTTCCTGCACCGGCGCGATCAACATCCGCAAGGTGCGCGAGGCCGTGGGCGGCGAGAAATTACGGTCGGTGGAGACGGGCAAGGACATCGTTTCCGTCACCACGGACGAAGGCACGCACACCGTTCCCCTGCACAATGTGCTGATGGACAAGTGCTACAGCTGCCAGAGCCAGACTCCGCTCATCCATGACCATATGGTGACGGAGCGCACCGGCTGCCACCTGACCGGCGAAGCACCGGAAAGCTCGCTGGACAGACTGGATGCCATGGAACCGGCCGCCCGTTTTGCCTTCTGGGAAGAGAGCATGGACCGCTGCATTCGCTGCTATGCCTGCCGCAACGCCTGCCCGCTGTGCGTCTGCAAGGATAGCTGCGTGGCACAGAGCCGCGATCCGCACTGGCTTGATCAGTCCGACACCCCGCGGGAAAAGCTGATGTTTCAGGCCATTCATGCCCTGCACACCGCAGGCCGCTGCACCGAATGCGGCGAATGCGAACGCGCCTGCCCCATGGGCATTCCCGTGCTCGCCATGAAGCAGGCCCTGAACCGGCGGATCAAGCACCTGTTCGACTATCAGGCAGGCATGGATGAGGAGAGCACTCCGCCGCTCTTCATGTTCCGCCAGCAGGAAGAACACATCAAGGAGAGGGATGCACGATGAGTACCGTTCGTTTTCTCAAGGCCCGCGACATTGCCCCGTGGCTGGAAGAACTGAGCCGCGACAGAACCGTGCTGGCACCCGCGCAGCATGGCGGCACCATTGTGTTCTGCGAGTTCGACCCCGCACGGGGCGTAGAGCTTTCGCAGCTTTCCACCACTCCCGCCAAACGGGCGCTGCTGCCCCCCTGTGAAACGCTTTTCGAATATGAAACGACCAAAACCCTTGAGCCGCCCTACAAGACACATGTGGAGCTGCGGCCCACACTGCCGCAGGGCAAGGCCGTGGTCTTTGGTGCGCGTCCCTGCGATGCACGCGCCATGCAGATTTTCGACAGGGTGTACAACGGCGAGCAGGTCAAGGACCCGTACTATACGGCCCGCAGAAACAACGCCACCATCGTCACCCTTGCCTGTTCCGAGCAGGATGATACCTGCTTCTGCGACCGCGTGGGCGGCAGCCCCGTGGATGCGACAGGTTCCGATGTGCTGCTCACCCCGCTCAAGGCAGGCTATGTGGCCGAGGCGCTGACCCCCAAGGGCGAAGAGCTGCTGCAGAGCACCAGCTTCATGAAGGCGGAAGGTCTGCGGCAGGAGGCGCTCAATGCCCGCAACAGGATACTGGAGCATGTGCCGGAGCGCAGTTCCTTCCTCGACATGGAGCGCAACCTGCTCTCGCTGTTCGGTGATCTGGGCTTCTGGGACAAGACGGCGGAAGCCTGTCTGAGCTGCGGTGCCTGCACCTACCTGTGTCCCACCTGCTACTGCTTCAACATCACGGACGAAACACGCGGCGAATCGGGCAGGCGTATCCGCACATGGGATAACTGCATGTCCAGCCAGTTCACCCTTGAAGGCAGCGGGCATAATCCGCGCCCGACCAAGGCGCACCGTATGCGCAACCGCATAGGGCACAAATTCAGCTATTACCCGCAGCTGCATGATAAAACGCTTGCCTGTGTGGGCTGCGGCAGATGCGTTTCCAACTGTCCTGTATCCTTTGATATCCGCAACGCCGTTGCCTGCGCCATACAGCAGGCAGACGCAGCCCGGGAGCACGCTCATGACTAGCAATCCACCCAATGTGTATCTGCCGGATATGGCCACCATTGTGGAGGTGGTGCAGGAAACGCCTGCCATCAAGACCTTTCGCGTGGTCCTGAATAATGAAGAGAGAATGCGGGCTTTCAACTTCGAGCCCGGTCAGGTGGGCCAGCTTTCCGTGCTTGGCGTGGGTGAATCCACCTTTGTCATCAATTCCCCGCCCACCAGAAAGGACTACCTGCAGTTCAGCGTCATGAAGGTGGGCGAGCTGACCGGCCGTCTGCACCGCCTCAAAGCGGGCGACCAGATCGGCGTGCGCGCTCCGCTGGGCAATGCTTTTCCCTACGAGTCCATGAAGGGCAAGAACATCGTGTTTATCGGCGGCGGCATCGGCATGGCCCCGCTGCGCACCTTGCTGCTCTTCATGCTGGATAACCGTGCGGATTACGGCGACATCACCCTGCTCTACGGCGCCCGCAGCCCCCGCGACATGGCCTATGGCTATGAAGTGGAGGAATGGCTGCAGCGCAAGGACATGCACACCGTGCTGACCGTGGATAACGGCACGCCGGAGTGGAAGCACAAGGTGGGGCTTATTCCCAACATTCTGCGCGAGATCAATCCCAGTCCGGAAAATACCGTGGCCGTCACCTGCGGCCCGCCCATCATGATCAAATTCACGGTGCAGGCGTTGCAGGAACTCGGTTTCAACGACGAACAGGTCGTGACCACGCTTGAAAAACGCATGAAATGCGGCGTGGGCATCTGCGGCCGCTGCAACATCGGCACAAGCTACGTCTGCAAGGACGGGCCTGTGTATACGCTGGCGCAGCTCAAGCAGCTCCCCGCCGAAATGTAGATATTCCGAACCTCCAATTCTTTCGTGGGGGCGGCGTGGTGCCGCCCCTGCGGAAGGCGTTACCGGCAGACGGCCAGCTGCATGGCCGCTGCCGGAGCCGGGAGGTTTCAGGGCAGCCTGGATCGCAACGTGCGGTAACAGCAGGGAAGGAGAATCCATGGATACCATTCTTCGTGTGCGGTGCAACGGCACCGGAATACCGGCCCTGACCACGCACTCCATCGGCACCTATGCCGGGCTGGGGGGCAGAGGCATGACCTCCAAGGTAATCTGCGCGGAAGTGCCTGCGGACTGCCATCCGCTGGGGCCTGAAAACAAGCTTGTGTTCGCTCCCGGACTCATGAGCGGTACGGCGGCCGCAACCTCGGGGCGTCTTTCTGTAGGCTGCAAGAGCCCGCTCACCGGCACCATCAAGGAAGCCAACGCGGGCGGCACGGCAGCGCAGGCGCTTGCCAAGCTGGGCTATGCCGCGATCATTTTCGAAGGAGAGGCCAAGGGCGATGCCCTGTATCGCCTTGTCATCGACGAGAAGGGCGCAAAGGTGGAACCTGCGGACGAATACCGCATGCTCCCCAACTATGCCCTGCGTGACAAGGTGCAGGAAGAGTTCGGCGACAAGGTTTCGCTCATCAGCATCGGCACCGCCGGTGAAATGCGCATGTCCAACTCCACCATAGCGGTCACGGACCCCGAGTTCCGGCCGACGCGGCATGCCGGTCGCGGCGGGGTGGGCGCTGTCATGGGCTCCAAGGGCTTCAAGTGCATTATCGTGAATGCGGAAAAGGCCTCCATCCGCAAGCCTGCATTGCCGGAAGCCTTCAAGGCCGCCAACAAGAAATTTGTGGAAGGGCTGAAAAGCCATCCTGTCACTGGCACCGGGCTGCCTGCCTTCGGAACCAATATACTGACCAATATCCTGAATGAGGCCGGGGGCTACCCCTCCCGCAACTTCTCCACGGGACGGTTCGAGGGGGCAGGCAGCATTTCCGGAGAGGCGCAGGCCGAACTGGAACGTGCACGCGGTGGCAACCCGACCCATGGTTGCCACAAGGGTTGTGTGATCAAGTGTTCCGGCATCTACGTGGACAAGGAAGGCAACTACCTGACCAAGCAGCCGGAGTATGAAACCGTGTGGTCGCATGGCGGCAACTGCGGCATTGACGATCTGGACGCCATAGCCATGATGGACCGTCTTGATGACGACTACGGGCTGGATACCATTGAAATGGGTGCCACCATCGGCGTTGCCATGGAGGCGGGCGTTATTCCCTTCGGCGACAAGGAAGGGGCCATCAACCTTATCCATCAGGTGGGCAAGGGCACGCCGCTGGGCCGCATTCTCGGAGCGGGCACGGCTGTCACGGCCAAGTGCTACGGGCTGGAACGCGCGCCTGTGGTCAAGAATCAGGCCATGCCTGCGTACGATCCGCGTGCGGTAAAGGGCATAGGGGTAACCTATGCAACCACCACGCAGGGTGCCGACCACACCGCAGGCTATGCCGTTGCCACCAACATTCTGAGCGTGGGCGGGCATGTGAACCCGCTTGGCTCCGAAGGGCAGGCCGAGCTTTCCCGCAGCCTGCAGATAGCTACCGCCGCGCTGGACGCCACGGGCTACTGCCTGTTCATTGCCTTTGCCATTCTCGATCAGTCCGAAACCTTCGATGCCATGGTGGACAGCATCAACGCCATGTACGACCTCAAGCTGACCGGCGGCGATGTTGTGGCCCTAGGGCAGGATATTCTGCGCATGGAGCGTGAATTCAACAAGGCTGCGGGCTTCGGTCCTGCCCATGACCGCCTGCCGCGTTACTTCACGCGTGAACCGCTTGCCCCGCACGGCGTTGTCTTTGACGTGCCGGAAGCGGAACTGGATTCCGTGTACAACTTCTAGTGACTACGGTGTATGCGGCCGGACTCCTGACAGGGTTTGGTAGAATGCAAACAGGTGTTCGGCCGTTTTTCCGGAAAGGAGCGTTTACGGCGCGCCACGTCCTCCGTACGTTGTTCGGCGCTCCTTTCCGGATTCCGCACACAGCATTCCGTAAGGGGAGACAGCATGCTCTATGACGATGGCTTCCTGCACGACAGGGAACCTATGCAGATAGGCTGGCGCTACGGCGCGCACGATGCGGGCAGTGCAACCATAACCCCTGCGGAGCGGCAGTTCATGCAGCTGCCTCCCGAACTGCTGTTTGCTTCGGATTGTTTTCAGGCCATTTATGCGCGCAAACGCCAGCATGTGAGCCGCCACCCCCTCGTCACGGCCCTGCCCCAGTTCACGCTTCTGTATACGGGAGAGCGTCTGGATCAGTTCGATCTGGACGTGCTGCTCGCCTGCCTGCGCAGCACCCACAGGGCTGTGCCGGTCAAGGGCATGGTCAGAATCTCTCTGCGCGAACTGGCGCAGAAGGTATCGCGCACAACGGGGAAAATGGTGCAGGCCCGCGTAAGGGGCAGCCTGCGCAGGCTGGAGGCCGGAACCCTGCATATCAGCGATGCCCGCTACGAATTTCTGTTTTCCTTTCTGCAGCAGGTCATGATCAACAGGGAGAACGATCTCTGCCTTGTTGCCGTGCACCCGATGCTGCTGGAAAGCCTGAACGCCATTCCCCGTCTGGACCTGAAGATACGGGACAGGGGGGCTCTTGCCGCAGACGGGCTGCTGCGCTGGCTGCATGCCCTGTCGCATTGCTGCAGCGAAATGTGCATTCCGCAGGCCATGTTGCCGGAACTCAGCGGCAGCCGCGCCCTGCCCCGCGACAGGGTGGAAACGGCCATGGCAACCTTGGCGGATACCGGGTGCCGTCATTATCTGGGCCTGACAGACACGCAGGAGCTGTTTCTCTGCCTGCGCTGAGTATTCATACCCTGAATCCGTAAAGCAAGAACGCCTGCCCGCAAAGCGGACAGGCGTTTTCATATGTTCAGCATGAGCATGCCCCGTGCCTATTGCACGGTACCCTCATCATAGTGGTAGAGAATTTTGTCTTCCTGCGAGGCCCTGTCGTAGTCGGTCCACTGAAGGTCCGTCTGGCTCAGGAGCCACTGAATCACCTCGCCCTGACTGCCCGGTCTGCCGGGATAATCCACAAGCTTCGTGATCTCTTCGCCGAAAAATGTCAGTCTGACAGCTATCTTCATGGCGCCCTCCCTGCATTGTCGCAGCCTGCGTTAGGGCTGCATTCCGGTCGGCCATGCGGCCTGCGCACCCCGTGCAAACAGAGTACTCTCCACTATCAAGCATAAGCACGGAAATGCGGGGCGCAATGATTGGTTTGCGGGGCCGGACGTGCAAGCAGGCGTAGACTGTCGCGGACTGCGGCCAGTCAGGCCTGTTTTCGATTTGTATTCCAAGAAAAAGGCTCCGTACCAGAGCTCCTGAACCTAAAGGCTCGGTGAATGCGAATGCGCTTGTCAAAGGAGAGCGTTGCGCCGCCTGCAAAGAAAAAACGCCGGACTGAGACGTGCTCTGTCCGGCGCTTACGGGCCAGTTAATCTGCTGATATGGGCAGATAGTTGTGTGCTGTCGTTATGCGGTCACGGCATCCAGCAGGGCCTGTTTGCCCAGTCTGGTTACGGTGGCGGCAGTGCGCTCGCGCTTTTCACCGTTCTCTCGGTAGAACACCAGCGCTTTCTGCGGCAGGGCAAGGGCGTTGTCGCTGCTGACATGCTCGCCGATGAGTATGCCCGGTGCTGCGTTCTGCAGGGCGCAGCCGCCGAAGAACACGTTCCAGCCCTTGGCGGTGGCCACAAGGCCGATATCGCGGACATAGCTCAGGCCGCAGCTCATCTTGCAGCCGGAAACGCCGCTCTTCACCTTATAGGGGTAGGGGCCGTTCTGCTTGACCAGCTCGACAATG
>Ga0194137_10001780_pt1 | contig 12972 bp, 16 predicted proteins | sample TARM_MetaG_T3_14_FD_134025 | JGI IMG/M metagenome (GOLD analysis project Ga0194137, IMG submission 134025) | Freshwater microbial communities from Pennsylvania, USA, analyzing microbe dynamics in response to fracking - TARM_MetaG_T3_14 (version 2) | ecosystem: Environmental > Aquatic >... | reverse complement strand
TTTTTTCCATGGAGACCTTCCTTTACACTAAATTGGCTACCGACCTTTAGTTGTATTGTAAGGTCTTCTTTTTGCCTATTTCAACAAAAGAATAGTTTCGCATAGAAAAATTATACACTTAGGACAGTTTGCAGATGCGGTTCCGGGCAAAAGGCGTCGGATTCGTAATCAGGGCGGGAAATTGCTAAAATGGAAGCATAACGAGAGCGACGGGAGAGGGGATGAGGCAATTGAACGGCAACAACGAAGCCTTTCTGGGCTATTTCAATGACATCGAGAGTTTCTTTAACAAGGAATATAAACCGGATCGCGGAAAATCGTATTACAGCTTCTATGAGCTGGTGGAGAATGCGGCGCGCTACGACAGCTACGTGAAAAGGAAACGCGACGATTTTCAGATACTGGGGGATTTGCGCAATTTCCTGAGCCACGGGAATCAAAGCGATTTGGTGCTTGTCAACGAGGCCTCTCTGAATCTGATCAAAGCGATCCATGAACAATTGCTGAAACCGAAGACGGCGTTCGACATCAAGTCCGACGATGTGAAGTTCTTCAAGGAAACGACGCCGCTGTCCGCAGTCCTGGAAACGATCCGGAACACCAACTTGACGCAATTCCCGATCAAGGACGGAAACGGCAAAGTGATCGGGCTGCTGACGGAGAACGGCATCGCGCACTGGCTGTCCCAGCATGCGCATGAAGCGAGCATTTCGATCGGAGGGACGTTGGCGCGGGACATCCTTCTGTTGGATGAGAACAAAATCAATTTTGCCTTCGTCAAGAAAGATGCGACCATCTACGAAGCGGAAGCCCAGTTCGACAACCAAAAAATCGATGCACTGCTGGTGACCGACAACGGCGAAAATACCGAAAATCTGCTCGGCATCATCACCCGCTTCGACTTGGTGGAAGTGTAGCGACAAGGAAAATAAAGGCAGGCTGCTTCGCAATGAGGCGGCCTGCCTTTATTTTTTTTGGCTATCACCGGCTGCTGGCCGGAGGAGGGATGACCACGGAATGCATGCGTAGCTCCGGTGAGGGGACCGCTCACCGGAGGACACCGGTAATAATCAGCCTCAGTTTCGGCGAAGCCGCACCCATCGGAGAACAGGACCAAAATGTTGGACGAACTCCGGCGAAGCCTCCGTTCACCGGAGCGGACAAACGAAAAACGAAAGAAAAGGCCACCTCAATCTAGTGAGGCAGCCCATGAACTGATTTATTTTTCCGTGTGGATCGAAACTCGTTTGAAAAGGGCGGAACTTTGCGGGTTCGCACCGGTGAACGTCGTCTTGACGCCGCGTTTTTTGTTGCGGGTGATGAGTTTGTCGATCGCTTCGACAGCGGTGGAATCCCAAAGCGTCATGGCGCTGATGTCGATGACGACTTCTTCCTCGTGCGCGATCTCTTCGGCAAAGAAGTCCAGGAATTTTTCGGCGGAAGCGAAGTACAGGTGGCCGTCCACTTCGTAGTGGTGGTCATCATCGGCAGTGCCGGCTTCGACCTGCAGATGGGCCATTTTGAAAGCGGCGAAGACCGCGCTGACCAGCGTGCCGGTTATGACACCGTAAGCCAGGTTGTGCGTTCCGACGACGATGGCGACGGTAAGGATCATCGCGAAGCTTTCGTTTTTGGGATTGGTGCGCAGCCGCTTGATCGAATCCCAGTTGATGGTTTCATAAGAGACGACGACCATGACCGCAGCCAAAGCGACAACCGGAATCTGGACGACGGCACCGTTCAAAAGGACGACGGACACGAGCATCAGGAAGCCCGACAAGAAGGTCGCCAGCCGACCGATGCCGCCGTAAGTCAGGTTGATGATCGTCTGGCCGATCATCCCGCAGCCCGCGATGCCGCCGAAGAAGCCGGAAACGACATTCCCCAAGCCTTGGCTCAAGCTCTCCTGATTTTTGTCGCTCTTGTCCTCGGTGATATCATCGACCAACTGCGCGGTCAACAAGGATTCAACCAAGCCGACGATCGCGACCGAAAGCGCGGTAGGGAAAATGATCCGCAGCGTTTCCAGCGTCAGCGGAACAGCCGGGATGCCGAAGCGCGGCAAAGCGGTGGAGATCGATCCCATATCGCCCAATGTTTTCACATCCAGGCCAAAACCGAGCACGATCGCCGTGATGACCAGGATCGAAACGATAGGGGCCGGGATTTTCTTCGTGACTTTCGGGAACAGTAAAATGATGGCGATGCCCAATAGCCCCAGCAGCGGCAAAATCAAGTTGCCTTGGAAATGAGCCAATTGCGAAGTGAACATCATGGTTCCCAACCCGTTCACGAATCCGGTCATGACGGGCTTCGGAATGTAGCGCATCAAGGAACCGATTTTGAGGAATCCCAGGACGAGCTGCAGGACGCCTGCCAGGATCGTCGCAGCAAACAGGTACTGGATCCCCTGGGTTGCGACCAGATGGGCCAACACCAAAGCCACGGATCCCGCGGCGGCCGAAATCATGCCTTTGCTGGAGCCGAAAAAGGCCGCGATGGCTGTGATGAAGAAAGTGGCGTAGACTCCGACGACCGGGGGCACTCCCGCGACAATCATGAAGCCGATGACTTCGGGAAACAAAGCCAGACAGACGACGATGCCAGCCAGGATGTCCCCTTTGATATTGCCGAACCATTCTTGTTTGTATTGTTGCATAAAATACCTTCCTTCTTGAAAAAAATGTTGTTTATTTGATTCTCAAAATCATTGGAAAAACTTACAAAAAACATATTAACACATAACTGAATAGAAAAGGGTAAAAATTTATTCAGAGGTGCATATTTTGAACAATCAGTGCAAAATGATTGAGAAAAAGCTTTAAATTCCGAGCCGCGGTGTGTTAGTATGTAAAAAACAAAGTTGAACCAAGCAAAAGAGGAGCGGATCAGGATGGAAGTAGGCAGTCGCATTCAGGAGTTGCGTAAACTGAACAAAATAACGGCGAAAGATTTGGCTGAGCAGATCGATGTTTCGCCTTCGTTCATTTCGGCCATCGAACACAATTCTACCAAGCTGTCCCTGAAGACGCTCAGCCATATCTGCGAGGTGCTCGGCGTCACGCTGGCGGAATTTTTCAATTCGGAAATGAGCCCGGTCGAAAAGAAACTGACGGCCCAAATAAAAAAAATGCCGGAAGAGAAAAAGTACGAGCTCTTGGCCTTCCTGACAGGCCTGATTTCCTAAAAAGGAAAAGCGGAACGGGTTCGTTCAGCCCTGAAAGAAATTTAGGAAATCGTGCCGACTGAGCATCGTAGAGCGCAATAGGTACGATTTATCTAATTTCCGAAGGGCTTACCCGTGAAGCTGGACAGCGTTTTGGATGCGCAAGATATTTGTAAATGTATCAAATACCTCAGGTGATGCACTTTTGGATTCAAAATGTTTTATACTTTCACAACAAAAGTGAAGGAAGATGCATCCCGCTTCAATTATGAGGCGGTGCATCTTCCTTTTTTCATTCATTCAATCTCCAATAGTTGTTCGATTGCAGCCAATACGCCTTCCTCGTTGTTCGAAAGGGTCTGGTATTTGGCGGCTTTTTTGACGTCTTCGGCGGCGTTCGCCATCGCGAAGCTGTAGGCGACGTGCTGCAGCATTTCGATGTCGTTGCCGCTGTCGCCGAATGCGGCGGTCTCCTCATCGGCGATGCCCCACAGTTTCTGCAGCAGCTGGATACCGGACGCTTTGTGCATGCCCGGGATGATGAGGTCGATGGAGCCGTGCCCGGTCGGAACCGGTGAAACGACATCGCCGACTTCGCGCAGGAAGTGCTCCAACAGGGCGGGAACTTCCTCTTCATCGAAGCCGGATGCGAATTTGAAGATGGTGTCCTCTATTTCGGAAAAAGAATCCACTCGTTTCAAGCGATGATAGAAGCGTTTCGTATTTTCGTAAAAGTGGTCGGAAACGGAACGGTCAACGTAGGCACTGTTTTTGCCGCAAACGACCAATTTCGAATAGGCGTCCAGTTCCTTGAAGATCCGGAGAACTTTGTCGATCGTCTCCTGCGTCATCTCACCGACGGCCAGTTCCTCGTTGCAGTCCACGACGAACGCGCCGTTTTCCGCCACGAAGGCGAGTTCATCCTGTATTTCCGGGAAGAAGGAACGCAGTTGGTAGTATTGGTTTCCGCTGGCCACGACAAAACGGATATCCTTTTCGAGCATGCGTTTATATAGGGCATCGAAGCGCTCCTTATTGAAATTCTTGTGGCTGTCCAGGAAAGTCCCGTCCATATCGACGGCGATCAGTTTGATGGGCATGGCAAATCTTCCTTTCGTTGGATGCAGAAACGGTCTGACTCGAGCCGCCAGTTCTGCGTATCCGCTTATGTTGACAACATCTTAACACGTTTGCTTACTAATCGAAAGGGGGAAATGGCCCCGCAACAAAAGTCACAGAAAAGGAAATGATTGACAAAAAGAACGTATGTTCGTAAAATGGAGTCAAAAGGATGTGACGGATATGGAAAATGGGATTTGCCTGAAAGGTTCGGTAGAAAAAATCAAAATTGTGAAACTCGAGGAAACGCCGCTGATCCGCTTCACGCTGACAGTCGACAATGAAGACAAGCAAAATTGCCTGATCCGCGCGCATTCGTTGGATTTTCTGTATCAGGTCAGCGAAGGGAACGCGATTGTGGTCTACGGCAGGAAAAACAAGCGCAACCAGGTCGTGGTGCAGAAATATCATGTGAATCAATCGTGAGCGTTGATGGATGGGGTGAAGGCAATGAGGCTGCTGCAAAAAGGAATCTGGAGAGAAAAATTGGCTGTCGCCGACCTTTTGGAACGAAAAGGCTGCAATGAATTCACGCTGTTGGAGGATAAGCTTTCCGTCGGGAGCAGGCTGTTCGAAATCTGGTGGTATGTTTATCAGGGGCAAAACCATATTTTGGCCAAGAGCAAACAGTATCCAAACCAGCTCTATTTCTTTTTGCTGGAGCCGGGCGATCTGTTCGCAGTGGATGACTTCCGCATCTATCTGGAAACAGGGGAATTGAAGCATCCAGTCGCTGTCCGATACAAGAAAAACGGCAGGTGATCAGAACCAGCCGTTTTTCTTGAACCAGCGATACATGGAGAGGCCGATCACGAGCATCAGGCCGATAGCCAAAAAGTAGCCGTATTTCCAGGTCAATTCCGGCATGTGTTCGAAATTCATCCCATAGATCCCCGCGATCAGAGTCAAAGGCGAGAATATCGAAGTGATGATGGTGAGGATCTTCATCACATTATTTGTTTGGTGGGAGTTGAGCGACAGATAGCTGTCGCGCATGTCCGTCGTCACTTCGCGGTTGGAGGTGATCATCTCGGACACCTTCATCAAGTCATCGTGGATATCCGAAAAATAACTGCGTTGTTTGCGGACGCCATCCAAATGTTGGGAATTCAGCATCCGGTAGAGAAGATCCCGCATCGGATTTACGGTCTGCATCAGCCCCAGCAGGCGATGGCGGATGTCGATCAGCTGCGGCATCTGGTCGGTCGAGCGTCTTGTTTGGGAGCCGTCTTCGATGCGGATCAGCTCGTCTTCAATGTCGTGCAGCAACGGGAAATAGTTGTCCACGATTTTGTCGAGTATTTGATAAAATACGTGGTGGGGATCCCATCTTTCCGGATTCTGCTGCGCAAGCAGACGCTCCCGGATGTAGTGCACCTCTTTTGAAGGGGCATAGTGGAAGGTCACGATGAACTTTTCCGCGACAAAAAAATCCAGTTCTTCCTTGATGATTTTGTTTCGCTCCGCATGCACCTGGTGTGTGACATAAAAGGTGTAGCCTTCGTAATAATCCAGTTTCGGCCGCTGCAACAGTTGGAGGCAGTCTTCGATGGCCAGTGGATGGAAATGGAAAGTGTCCTTGAGATGCTGCACTTCCTCGGTTGTCGGATTTTCGAAGTCGATCCAGGCCCATTTGTAGGAAGAGAGATCCGCAGTATTAAGATCGAGGTCCGTTTTGATTTGATTTTCAGTTGTGATGCCGATGGTCGTTATCATATAAGTGCACCTTCTTTGCGAATGATTTCAAGGTTCATTATACGGGAAATGCACTGCCGGCGCCATTGCGGGATTATTCAGCGGCCAGAAGCAGTGAAGTGTGCGATAATGGAGGGAGAAAATAATCTGAACGGAGGGCAGCGGATGATCAAATTGATTTTGACCGATATGGACGGGACATTCCTGAACAGCCAAGGGGATTTCAACAGGGAACTTTTCAAGCAAGCCAAGCAGCTGATGACGGAAAAAGGAGTCGTCTTTGCACCGTGCACCGGCAAGCAGAGCGAGCGCGTCGAAGAAATATTCGGCGAAGACGCCGCTGATTTTTGGATCCTCGGGGACAGTGCTTCGCGGATCAAACGCAACGGAGCAGTCGTCTACGAATCGTTGCTGGCGAACCGGACAGGCCGGGCCATTCTGCGCGAACTGGAGGAAATGCAGCTCGGGCACACGCTGATCGCCTGCACGAAAGAAGCCGCCATGATCAAAAACGATCTGTCGCCGGAGGAATCGGCGGCTGTCCGGAGATCCTACAAGAAGGTCCTCGCTGTGGATGATTTCGGTGACATCGAGGCTGACTTCATCAAAATAACGGTCCGCGATATACAGGAACGCTGCGTCGGGACCGCTGAAAAATTGGCTGCTTTCCGCGACCGCGCGCATATCGTCGCTTCGGAAAAAGCCTGGCTGGACATCACCGATCTGGGTGTGCATAAAGGCAGCACGATAGCCCGCCTGCAGGGACTGCTGCAGATTACTCCGGAAGAAACGATGGTGTTCGGTGACGGAATGAACGATGTCGAGATGATGAAGAGCGGGAGATACAGTTTCGCTGTGCGGAATGCTTATCCGATCATTAAGGATACGGCGGCTTTCATCACCGGCAGGACGAACGATGAGGATGCTGTGTCGCATACGATCCTGCAGTTGCTTGCGTTGCAGGGCTGAGTTTTTTCGAAGCGGCCTGGATTTCTCTGCCTGCACTTTGTGTTTGACTTGGAGTCCACTCCAAGGTGTAGCATATAACCGAGGATAACAAACAGGACAGGTTCTGATGCCGAAAGGATGGACACGATGATAAACATAAAGAAAGCCAGCGAGGAGACAGGTGTGTCGGCTGACACGATCCGTTATTATGAACGGATCGGTTTGATCCCACCGATAAAAAGGAACGAAAACGGGGTCCGCGAATTCGACGATGAGGATCTGAGGTGGATCGTCTTCAGCCGCCAGATGCGCAATGCGGGACTTTCGATCGAAGCCCTGATCGAATACCTGACACTCTTCCGCAACGGGGAAGAGACTGTTTCGGCCAGGATGGATCTATTGATCGAACAACAGAATGAATTGCAGGAGCGGATCGATGTGATGCAGCAAGCGCTGGATCGATTGAAATACAAGATCGCCTACTATGACAGCCACATGGTTCCGAGCGAAAACAAGCTGAGGGAATTCAATGAAAACAAAGCAGAATAGACGCGCAACAGCCGTCCCCTTTCGGGACAGCTGTTGTTTTTTTTGTTTTTTGTCTTTCTCCGGCGAGCGGAGTCTTGGCCGGAGTTCGGCCAACATTTTGGTCCTGTTCTCCGATGGTTGCGGCTTCGCAGGAGGTGCGGCTGATTGTTACCGGTGTCCTCCGGTGAGCGGGCCCTCGCCGGAGCTGCGCCCGCATTCCGATGCCGTGGTCGCTCTTCTCCGGCCAGCGGGCAACGGGCAACGGACTTAGACTTAACCGAAAAAAGGGGCAATCTCCAAATGAGACTGCCCCAAGGTTTACCCGCATTTTCAGTTGGTCCGGATCCACTGGGTCGACATGTCGACGCCCGCATCCAGCATAAGGTTGTAGACGGGGCATCTCCGTTCGACTTCGGCAGCCAGCTTCTCGATGGCTTCATCGGTCTCATCGGTCTCGATATGGTTCACGAGCGTGACTTCCTGGAAGTAGGTGCGGATATCGTCTTCCCCGGCAAAACCGCGCGGATCGAAGGTGCCTTCGACGGTGAACGAGAGCCCTCTGTACGAGAGCCCTTGCTGCTCGGCCACATAATAGGCGATGATCGAGGTGCAGCCCGCCAGCGAACCCAAAAGATATTCAAGCGGATTCGGCCCTTTGTTGTCGCCGCCCATCCGCTCCGATTCATCGACAAAAAATTCGGGCAGATTGCGGACTTTTACCGTAGTGGTGATGCCTTGGTGCGATTGGCCGGTGATCCTTAGTTTCGATAATTTTGTTTCTGTCATCTGGATAACCCCGTTTCTGATGTTTGATAACGTTTACATGTTTATTTTATCACAGCGGCCCAGGATAGGCGCAACAGAAGCCCTCATCTAGTGCTTGCCGGATGTCCAAAACAGCCCGCGAGTGGTATACTATTCCTGAAGAGAAAGTTGCTGAAAGGCAAATGTTTGCTCACGTTTATTCAAGAAGAAAAGGGGTTTTCTCGATGGAAAAGAAAGATTTGGAACTGATACTGGCTAATTTCGGACCGGAAAAGGAATTCATCGGCGATGGCTATTTCCGCATCCGCGACAAAGGCAACGAGCATTATGAAATTGCCTATCTTGTCTCAGCCTGCTGCGGAACAACGAACTATTTCCCGCAGATTGCAGTCCATGTAGAGGGCGATAAAGTCGTTCCCGATTCCGTATTGGATCTGGTATCCAATCCGGCCAAAATGCTCAGCTATTCACCTGAGACGAGTGCCGTGATGGAGCAGGAATTGGATAAACTCTGCGAAAAGTTTTTGGCCGTCAAGAACTTGAAAGCGGCAAGCACCGGAACACCGGACTGAGCGTTGATTTTCACCGGGAATGTATTTAAGGCAAAACAAAAAGGAGCAATGGAATGCGCACTGACGCACTCCATTGATCCTTTTTAATTTGGGTTAATAAGGCTTCAGCGGTTCGAACGAGCCTTTGATGACGCGATTGCAGTCGCCGCACTTCAGCCAGTGGCCAAGATCATTGCTTTCCTGGTAAACGCTCGACGGCTTTTTGCATTGACAGTAAAGGATCTCGGTTTCTTGAGGGGGATCTTCGGGAATGATATCCAGATAAGGCTCTTCGGTCAACCAAGTGGCATCGATAGCGTCGTGGTCATCTCTTGATAGTTTGTCCATGCTGGTCCCTCCTGTAAATGGATTTCAGGATTGCTGTGGAAAGAATGGAGCCATCCTTCCTCACTTCGATGATACAACTTATCTATTCACAGTCCAAACAAAAGCCCTCCAAAACCGGCAATGGATCTCATTTTCAGATCGAATCGCTGTAGGCTTTCATCAGTTCCTTCGCCATATCAATCATCGCCAAGTCCACGGATGAAAGGTTTTTATCTTTGCTGTAAGCGATGAAATACTGTGTCCGGACGATGCTGGTCTCGATATAAAAAATATTGTAGCTGTCCATCGCTTCACTGTTGTTGAGCGCGCTCTTAGGCAGAAAAGTCAGCCCCATCCCTTTTCTGGCAAGGGCGGCAGCGGTGGAGATGTTCTGCGATTCCATGACGATGTCGGCCTTGATGTCCAGATGCTTCAGGAATTCGTTCGCCTGCTTGCGGATCCCGGATTGGGAAGTGGTCAGCACGTATTTTTCGTTCTTCAGCAGATTCAAAGGATAGGGGAATTTTGCGATTTCCTTCAGGTCGGGCTGGTAGAGCGGGCTGGTGTCCGGAACGATGACGCACCATTTGTCTTCCGCGAGCACGGTGTAGGAAAGCTGTTCGTTATGGATCGGCATCATGCCCAAATACAGGTCGACTTTGTTTTCCACCAAATCCATTTCCGTTGTTTTGGCGTCCTGTTCCATGATCTTCAGGACGATGCCCGGATATTTTTTATGGAACTTCGGCAGGATCAGCGGAAGCAGGAAAGATCCCATGATCGGATGGACCCCGATGCGGATCCGGCCGTACTTCAGGTTGGTGATCATGGTCAATTCATTGACCATATCTTCGTATTGGTTCTGCATCTTTTTCATGTGTGTCAGGAAGCGTTCGCCGGCATAGGTCAATTCCATCGGTGTCCGATTGCGCTCGACCAGTTGGGTTTGGAGCTCTTCTTCCAATTTGGTGATCGTTTTGCTGAGATAGGGTTGGGAAATATATAGGGACTTTGCCGCCTGGGTGAAGGTACCTTCACTGACGATGGCATCGAGATAGGCAATGATAGTAGTCTGTTGCAGCATTTTTGGTCTTCCTTTCGATTGAGGTCTTCCAGTGCTTGTTATACCGGAAAAGGAGTGCTGGTTACAAGTTTTATTTTACCTCACTTTTTCATTGTGAAAGATAAAATAATCACAAGTATAACAGAAAGGTTATAAGAATGATAGCTATCCGGAACAAAATAGATATGGTCTCTAGCCGTCCCATAAAATAACAGGTGCATTAAAATTGTGCCTAAACGCATGAATAACGTGCTTTTTGTGTGGGTGAAAGTTATTTGATATAACCAAACGGTTATGATAAACTGCTGAAGATTACTATTTCACAATTATTCGGATCAATTCTATAATGCAACTATCAAGAGAAAAGGTGAGCAAATGAAACGGCAATCCCAACCGGCTGTCCAAGCTCATCACTCACAATTTAAGGAAGAAGGAAAAACAGATGACAACAATTTGCGAAATGCTTGGAATAAAATACCCTATTTTTCAAGGAGCGATGGCACGTATCGCAACGGCTGATATCGCTTCTGCCGTTTCAAATGCAGGCGGACTCGGCATCATCGCTTCAGGCGGTATGACAGCGGATCAATTGCGTGCGGAAATCCAAAAATGCAAGAGCATGACCGACAAACCATTTGCGGTCAACTTGATGCTGATGATGCACAATTGCTCAGAATTGGTTGATGTCGTGATCGAAGAAGGCGTCAAAGTCGTCACAACCGGAGCAGGCACGCCGAAACCGTTCATGCCGAAATTCAAAGAAGCCGGCATCAAAGTCATCCCGGTAGTCGCTTCTGTGAAACATGCACAAAAAATGGAAGCTTTGGGCGCGGATGCAATCGTGGCTGAAGGAACCGAAGCGGGCGGACACGTCGGCGAAACAACAACGATGTGCTTGGTACCGCAAGTGGTCAGCGCAGTCAACATCCCTGTATTGGGAGCCGGCGGAGTCGGCGACGGCCGTGGCGTCGTTGCGATGTACGCAATGGGAGCGCAAGGGATCCAAGTCGGAACACTTTTCCTGTCGGCTGAAGAATGCCCGGTACCGGCTACATTCAAACAAGCCGTGCTGAATGCTGATGATATGGCTACAGTCGTTACAGGACGCCGCAACGGCGCGCCTGTCCGCTCCATCAAAAACAAAATGCTTGCGAAGTTCCAGGAACTGGAAAACAACAACGCATCCCGCGATGAATTGGAAGAATTGTCATTGGGTTCATTGAGCAAAGCCGTATACGAAGGCGATGTCGAGAACGGATCGGTCATGGCCGGCCAAATCACTGGTATGGTCCGCGATATCCGTCCTGCCAAAGAAATCATCGAAACCTTATTCAAGGATGCTGAAGGCATCGCCGCTTCATTGAAGATCGCTTATTAAGCAAAACTGAAAAGCTCAGATCAAGGCTGAGCTTTTTCTTTTCTGAAACAATGTGAATGAACGAGCAAGAACGAACAAACAGGAGGGTACACTTATGACAAAAGTAATCACGGCTGCGGAAGCGGCAAAATTGATCAAAGACAACAGCACGGTGGCATTGACTGGATTCGGTCTGGCCTGCGTGAACGAAGAAATGGCCATTTCCATCGAAGACCGCTTTAAAGCGGAAGGCCATCCGAACAATCTGACAGTCATCCACGCGAGCGCTGTTGGGGATCGCCGCACGAAAGGGATGAGCCATCTGGCGCACGAAGGCCTGATCAAACGTTGGATCGGCGGTATCGTCAGTGCTTCTCCGCAAATCAGCGATCTGATCGTCGAGAACAAATGCGAAGCCTACAACCTTCCGCAAGGGGTCATCACGCAACTGTACCGTGAAATCGCGGCAAAACGTCCGGGCTTGTTCACTAAAGTCGGCATGCGCACCTTCGTCGATCCGCGCCTGGAAGGCGGCAAACTTTCCCCGCGCACAACCGAGGATATCGTTAAAGTTGTAGAAATCGAAAATGAAGAATGGCTGTTCTACCCGACTTTCCCGATCAATGTCGGTCTGATCCGCGGCACAGTAGCCGATGAGAAAGGCAACTTGACGCTTGAAAAAGAAGGCTTGCATATGGAAGTACTGCCGGTCGCACAGGCTGTCAAAAACTCCGGGGGCATCGTGATCGCGCAAGTAGAAACATTGGCGGCTGCAGGCACGCTGCATCCGAAAGACGTAAAAGTTCCGGGCATCATGGTCGACTACATTGTCGTGGCGCAACCGGGCAACCAGTTCCAGACGGAAAACACCGAGTACAACCCAGCCTTCTCCGGTGACACAAAAGTACCTTTGGATGCTGTAACAGCACTTCCGTTGGATGCCCGTAAAGTAATCGCTCGTCGTGCAGCGATGGAGTTGGTTCCGTCCACTGTCCTGAACCTTGGCGTAGGGATCCCTGTCAATGTCGCGACAATCGGTGCCGAAGAGGGCATCAGCGATCAATTGGTGTTGACCACCGAAGCCGGTTCGATCGGCGGCGTTCCGGCAGGGCTGAAGGACTTCGGACATGCCTTCAACAGCGAGGCGATCATGGATCACCATGCGCAATTCGACTTCTATGACGGCGGCGGCTTGGATCTATCCGTATTGGGACTGGCTCAGACCGATGCCAGCGGAAACGTGAATGTATCCAAATTCGGCAATCGGGTCGCTGGTTGCGGCGGTTTCATCAATATTTCCCAATCCGCCAAGAAATTGGTGTTTGCCGGAACCTTCACTGCCGGCGGTTTGCAGCAGGAAGTCAAAGATGGCCGTCTGACGATCATCCAGGAAGGCAAAGCGAAGAAATTCGTTTCTGCAGTCGAACAAGTGACTTTCAGCGGGGAATATGCG
>Ga0194137_10001779_pt1 | contig 12973 bp, 9 predicted proteins | sample TARM_MetaG_T3_14_FD_134025 | JGI IMG/M metagenome (GOLD analysis project Ga0194137, IMG submission 134025) | Freshwater microbial communities from Pennsylvania, USA, analyzing microbe dynamics in response to fracking - TARM_MetaG_T3_14 (version 2) | ecosystem: Environmental > Aquatic >... | reverse complement strand
GGGGGGCGCGATCGAAACCTTCCTGGCAGAAGTCAACGCGCATCCGGATCAGTTAGCACCGATGGTGCGCCCGCCGGAAACCGGCGCTGTGATGACCACGTCCGTGACGACGGCCACCGCCACCGTGGGCGGTGCTTCGGGTGCCTCGGGTGCCGCGGCCAACGCGCCTGCCGCGCCAAACCAGGCCACGGCATCGACCGGTGCCAAGCGCTACACCGACGCCTCCCCCACCAACGTGGAAGACGGCTACAACGCGCTCAAGACCTACCTGATGCTGTCGGACAAGCGCCACGTGGAAGTCGCGCACTTGACCGATCAGATCACGCGATTCTGGCGCGGCTGGCTGGAAGACAACCGGCGCAACATGCCGCGCGAGCAGATGATCCGCTCGGCGGAGCGCAACCTGTCGTTCTTCCTGGCCCGCGTGAACGACGACAACTGGCCGCTGCTGGAAGGCAACCTCTCGCTGGTCGACCAGACGCGTGAGAACCTGCGCCGCGTGGTGCGCGGCATGCCCGCACGCGAACGTGCGTACGCCGAGATCAAGGCCCGCGCCTCCACGCGCTACGCCCCGATGACGGTCGCACGCATCGTCGGCGATACCGGTGCCGGCCTGGTTGCGGGCAGCTACGCCGTGCCCGGCACGTTCACCAAGGAAGCGTGGCTGGGCTACGTGCAGCCCGCCATCAAGGAAGCGGCCAACAAGGAACTGCAGACCAAGGACTGGGTGCTGAACGTTGCCGCGCGCGACGACCTCACGCTGGAAGGCAGCCCCGAGCAGATCCAGAAGGCGCTGGTCACGATGTACAAGACCGAATACGCGCGCGAATGGCAACGCTTCATGCAAGGCGTGGCGATCCAGGATTTCTCCAGCTTCGATCAGGCCGTCACCGGCATGAACTTGCTGGGCGATCCAACCAACTCGCCGATCCGCAAGGTGCTCGACACCGCATACGAGCAGACGTCGTGGGACAACCCGTCGATGTTCAACGCCGGCCTGAAGCAGGCCAAGTCCGGCGTGCTGGGATGGTTCAAGCAGCTGTTTGCGCGCCAGACGCCGTCGCAGGTGAACGTCAACCTGGACGTGGGCGGCAATGCCGATGCCGGCGCTATTCCGATGGGCCCGGTGGGCAAGGAATTTTCGGGGCTGGCACGCGTGGTAGTCATGCGCGACGACAAGTCGCTGCTGCGCGGCTACATGGATTCACTCTCCAAGGTGCGCACGCGCTTCAACCAGATCAAGAATCAGGGCGACCCGGGGCCGGGTGCGCGCCAGCTGATGCAGCAGACACTGGACGGCAACGGGTCGGAACTGGCCGACACGCTCAAGTACGTGGATGAGCAGATGCTGACCGGCATGACCGACAGCGAGCGCGCGACGCTGCGTCCGCTGCTGGTGCGTCCGCTGCTGCAGTCGTACGCGGTGGCGATCCGCCCGGCCACGACGGAAGTGAACAAGGTCTGGAACGCCCAGGTGTATCAGCCGTTCGCCACCACGCTGGCAGACAAGTATCCGTTTGCACCCAACGCCAAGATCGAGGCCAGCGCGGCTGAGATCGGCCAGGTGTTCGGCCCGGACGGCGCAATCGCCAAGTTCGCCAGCACGACGATCGGTCCGCTGTCGGTGCGCCGTGGCGACATGATCGCCTCCCGCACGTGGGGCGACCTGGGCATTGCGTTTGTGCCCGAGTTCACCACGGGCTTCACACGCTGGATCGCGCCGCTCACGGGTGGCGCCGCCGGTGGTGCTGGCGGTGCCGCAGCCGCAGCGCCGCAGACGGTGTTCCAGATCCTGCCGGTGCCGTCGCAAGGCGCCACCGAATACACGATCGAGATCGACGGGCAGCAACTGCGCTATCGCAACACGCCGCCGCAGTGGGCCAACTTCGTGTGGCCGAATCCGCAAGGCACCCCGGGTGCGCGCGTGACGGCCACCACGTTTGACGGCCGCACGGTGGAGCTGCTCAACGAGCCCGGCCGCTTCGGCCTGGAGCGCCTGATTGCGACGGCGCAACGCAAGCGTCGTCCGGACGGCGCATTCGATTTGTCCTGGACGAAGGACAACCTGACCGTATCGATCAGCCTGCGCATCATCAGCAGCCCGCAGGCCGGTGGCACGACGGCATCGGATTCGCCGCAGGGCCAAGGCCTGCGCGGCTTGCGCCTGCCGACGTCGATTGCCGATGCATCGGCACCGCAGAACACCCTGACGCCGCCTGCTCCGGCAGCGCCCGCAGGCACGGCGCCTGCCGCGCAAGCGGCCGCGTCTACACAGGCCGCACGCCACAACATCACGGAAGAGCAAGGAGGGACGGCGCAATGAGCCAGACCCAGTTGCAGCTTTCGTACTTCGGCAAGCTTCCGTCTCGCGGTGACTTCGTCAAGAGCGCCAACAACGTCCAGCTGCTCGACACGCTGGACCGCTGGCTGGCGCAAGGCATGGAATTGCTGGCCGAAGCCCCGGACTGGAAGTCGACCTATGACAGTTGGAAGCCGGTGCAGTTTGCGTTTCTCGGCTCGCAGAGCAAGCTCGCCATTGCGGGCACGCTCATGGCCAGCAGCGATCTGTCGTCGCGCCGCTTTCCGTTCCTGACGGCAGCGGCCATGGAGGTCGAGCGCCCGATCAACTTCATCGCGCGCAGCCCGATTGCGCTCGCTCGCCTGTGGACGCGGGCCGGCCAGCAGATGCTCTCGCTCGGCACCGCCACCGACGCCACTGAAGGCCTGCGCCTGCTGGCCGAAGGGCAGCACGGCGTGGAGACTGGCACGGGCGGCACCAGCACGCAGTCGCACGACGCGAGCTTTTCGGATTTCATCGACTTCCAGACCGTTGCCGGCCTCGAGCAGATGCTGCGCTCGGAAGGCCACAACATCCGTCTGCGCCGCACCCTGCTCGCGCTCGGCACGCTGCTCCAACCTGTGATGGCCAATGGCTCGTCGCGGCTTGAGAAAGGGCTCACGCTACCGCTGCCGGCAGACCCGCTCTATCGCAGCCTGGTCGCGAGTTTCTGGCTGGAGCTGGTGTCGCGCTTCCTGCAGCGGGCGGACTTCGAACTGTCGCTGTTCCTGGGCGATATCAATGGCGCCGAGCGGTTGGTCATCGGCTTCAACGGCGCCTCGTCACGCACGTTGCACAGTGTGATGTCCCCACTGGCGTATGCCGAACAGAACATCAACATCGACGATCCGGAATGGGTCGACCAGCACGTCAGCGGAGATTACGGCTTGGCCAAGTTCGTGAGTTACCTGGATCAACCGCAGCTGTCGCTGCGCGTGGCGGTCGATACCTTCCGCGAAGTCTTCATCGGAGAATGAACATGGGTCTGGATGCAATCAAGCGCGGCTTCCGGCCTGCAACACTGGTGACGAACGCCGCCATGCTGGCCTGCCTGGCAAGTGCCCTGCCCGCGCATGCCGCAGCGGGCGATGCCGCGCCTGTGCCTGGCCAGGTCGTGGCCGGCGGCATGGTGCCGGACGAAGCCACCAAGGCGACCGTGCTGGCCAAGCTGCGCGAGTTGTACGGCAGCGCCAACGTGGTCGACCAGATCGAAGTGGGCAACGTGGTGTCGCCGCCCAACTGGTCGGCCAATGTGCAGAAGATCCTGGCGCCGGCCAGCCAGCAGGTGAACCGCGGGCAGCTCAACATCGACGGCACGCAGGTCTCCCTGCATGGCGACGTCGGCAACGAGGCGCAACGCCAACAGCTGACGAGCGACATGGCGACGGCGCTCGGCCAGAGCTACACGATCAAGAACGGGCTGCGCGTGGCGGCGGTGTCCGAGCAAGGGCTGCTGGACCAGACGCTGGCCAACCGCATCATCGAGTTCGAAACCGGTAGCGCCACGCTCACGCCCAAGGGCCGCGCGATTCTGGATGAAATGGCCGCCGTGCTGCCGCGCCTGAACGGCCGCAAGATCGAAATCGTCGGCCACACCGACAACTCCGGCAGCCGCGCGTTGAACCTCAACCTGAGCCAGGCGCGCGCCGAGACGGTCAAGAACTACCTGATCGCCAAGGGCGCCGAGCAAGGCACGCTGACCGCGATGGGCGTGGGGCCGGATCAGCCCGTGGCGGCCAACAACACCGATGAAGGCCGCTCGCGGAATCGGCGGATCGAGTTTCGGGCGAGCAAGTGACGCAGAAAGATCCGGCAGCGCCGACCGACGCAGATCGCCAGGCCTGCCTGCTTCGGCTGAGCCAATACTCGCCCGATGCGCCTGACGCGCCGGTCCCTTACAGCCAACGTCTGGCGGAGACTGAAGGGTGGTCGCGTTTATATACGCTGACCGTCATCGAGGAATACAAGCGCTTCGCGTATCTGGCGGTCTTTGCTGGGCACCCCGTCACACCTTCCGAATCCATCGATGCCGCCTGGCATCTCCATCTGCAATATTCGAAAGAGTATTGGACGGTGTTCTGCGGCGAAGTACTGCGCGCGCCGCTGCATCATGCGCCTGGGATTGGCGCGCCGGACGAAGACGACGCCTACGCGCAGCATTACGCGCAAACACTGGAAAGCTATCGGCGCACGTTCGGCGAGGAGCCGCCGGCCGATGTCTGGCCGCGGCCGGAGCAGCCCGAGGCTGCCCAGGCGTCGGAAACCATCGTCCCCACACGGCATGCGCCGGATCCGGTCATGCCGCCGCCCGCATCCACAGCGCGCTCATTCATGCCATCCGTATGGCTTGTGATCGGCGTCAGCCTCATCGCAATCACCACGAATGTCGCCTCGGATGTTCATGTGCTGAGCTATTCAGGGCCACGCTTTCTCGCGTTCTATCTGAGTGTGTGCGTGATGGCGTGTCTGCTGATCCGGGGCCTGCATCGCGCTGCCTACAGCCGGAACCCCTGGGGGGCCGCGGGTGGCAGCGTACCGCGTCAGCTGACACCTGCCGAAGCCGCGCTGATCGCCGGCGATGCGACGCGAATGGCGCAGGTTGCGGCCTTGACGTTGCTGGATGCAGGAGCGATCCGCATCGTCCCTCCAGCAAAGAAAAAACGAGACTGCGACACCTACGTGGTCGCGAACCAGGACCGCCCCCCAGAGCGCGACGTCAACGCATGGACATGGCTCGCCCGGCAAACGCAGCAGCGCTCGCCATGGCCGAACTTCCGGGATCGGCTCGTCGACGACGCACCCGATATGACAGACCGGCTACGCAGCGAGGGATGGATGTGGACCCGCGGCGCGATGCGCGGAACGACGCTCGCAGCCTGGGCCATTGTGCTGGCGACGCTGTGGCTCGGTGTGATGAAGGTCTCTGTGGGCTTGTCGCGAGGGCGCCCGGTGATGTGGCTGCTGATGGAGATGGCGCTGTTTGGAATCGTCTACTGGTGGGTGACGGCGCGGCTGATCGGCGTGGGCCGTGCCGGCCCCACCGCGGGGGCCAACGCGGCGCTCGATGTTTATCGGCAGCGCGGCCAGCAGGGGCCACGTTCAGGTTTGTCGACGCACGATCTACTGTGGTTGACTGCGTTTGGCGGCACCAGCGTGCTGGCCAACACAGCATGGGCCGGATACCGATCGATGATGGGACCACCCGCCGGCGCCAGTTCCGGCGGCTCCGGAGGCGACACGTCGAGCAACTGCAGCTCAAGCAGCAATGGCTCCAGCAGCTGCAGCTCGAGTAGCTGCGGATCCAGCGGCTGCGGTGGTTGTTCGAGCAGTTAGCCGGCTCAGCTGGCGCTTTCCGAGGGCGGATCGCCCAGGCCCAGCAGCTCCTCGATCTGCGACAGCGTCGCATCGTCCTTGACCACCGTGCGCAGCCAGGCGTGCAGCGGCATGTCGCCCCACTTTGCAGCACGTGCGGCGAGGTAGGCAACGGGGCTGTGCGGCTCGGTCTGGCGGAAGAACTCAGCCACATCGCGCAGCTGGTTCAACGCCTGGGCGCGCGTGCGGATGGGGCCGGAAACTACCGTCTCGATGACGGTGCCGGGGGCAGACTGCGCCGTCTGTTGAGGAACACCCTTCGCTTCCACGGCGGTTGGCTTGGGCTCCGGCTTGCCACCGAAGCGCTCCACCAACGCGCGCACCGCTTGCAAGGCTTCGCGCGCGGGGCGGAAACTCGGCGCGTGGTCCCCTGCCCGTGCATCCAGAACGGATTCCAACCGCAACAGCGCGGCGCCACAGCCAACCACATCATCGTGCAGCGTCTTGTAGAAGGCAGGCGGCGTGGCGCGCCGTGCGGATTCAAACTGCTCCAGCGTGATTTTTCCGCGCGACAGCTCGTCGGCCTGTTCCGGATCGCGGCGGATGGCTTCGACCAGGCTGGTCGCGACTTCCCAATCGATCAAGCTATAGCCGCCCTTGCCCGCCTCCACCAGCGGCACCTCGCGAATGAGCTGGCTCGAACGCGTGGCAAGCCAGGCCATGCTGCCCGTGCGCGCTTCAGGATCGTCGGCTTCCGGCAGCGGATAGAGGTGCTCCCAGAACTGCTCGCACAATCCGGCGATCAATTCGTAGCCCTCGCGCAGGCCGGCAAAGCCACACTCCTTCGACAACGCCTCGGCCAACCATGCGGCCAGGCGCAGATCCTTCGTGCGGTTCTGCAGCAGCGACGTGCTTTCGGCGATGACGGCGCGCCAATCCGCTTCCTTGATCTCCGTGACCCACTCACCTTGATCGAGTGACGGGTCATCAAACCGGCGCGCATCCTGGATGCTGTCGAATTCTGCAGAGAAGAGCATGTCTTCGCCGCACGGTTGTGCCCCGGGCAGCGGAGCGAGCAATTGGTCAAACGGAAGAGTGGCCATGATCGAAAACGAAACCGGAATGCAATACGAAAATCAGGGCTTGCCGACGCGGCAATCCGCCAGCGCCAGCGTCAGGCCAACGAAGTGCCGGTTCAAGCAGTCCAGCGTGATGTCCTTGCTGGGCTTGTACGCCGCAAGCTTGTGATCGGGAAACAGCGCCTTGAGCGCGTCACGCTGATCGTCCTGGAACGGCGCGCCCACCTTCAGGTCTTCCGTCACGGCCAGCGTGTTCAGGCTGTCGTCGGACAACGGATAGACCTGGCCCTTGAAAACCAGGCGGCGACCGTCGTATTTCTTTGACGCGGTCGGCGCGTCCTTGAAATATTCGGTCAGCACCTGGCGGTACGAAACCTGCAACGGGGTGTCGTCCTGGGCGAAGGCGGGCGTGACGAGCAACGCGACCCCAGCACAAGCGGCGGCGAGGCGGAGCAGAGCGTTCATATCAGCGTGCGTGAATGTGACGTCCGGACGCGCGGGGCGGACGGTGGAGATGCTACGCAGGCTTGGGGCGGTTGGGGGGATTGTTTCTAAATCTTCATGTGTGGACGGGCCCATCGTAATTGAGGTCAAGGCGAGGTTTAGTTGGTCATTCTTGTCGCTGGACTTGAGCGGCACGGTTGGGCCGGGCAAGTCTTCATACCAGTAGGGGCTCTGCGGCTGCAGCTTCGATGCATTTCCCGTCATCTCGACCACTCATCATCGTTCTCCGCTCTGCCTGAGCTTGCCTGAGGCAGAGCGCTCCCCGGATTTCCGATGTGAAGCGCCGAAGTCCGCTGTCTTTGCCTGCTGCGTTGCCCTGGAGTCCCTTTTCTTTGGCAGTACGACAGCGGAACATCGGCCTCAAAGAACGGCCGTCGGGGCACAACGGTCCACACTCCGCTCTAAAACAACCGGCCCATCGGACCTCCGAGAGCGGCCTTCCGCCTTCGTGCAACGAAACGTGCAGCATTGAGGCTCCCACGCCAGGGCTCAGACCGTCGGCCATGCCCGTCAGAGGTCGAAATATTGGACCTCTGGCAGTGGAATGCCGCTGTTTGACACTTGCATTGCGAGGTCCACGGCTGGAATGCGCAGTTCAGAGGCGCATGTCGGGGGCTCGGATGCGTAGGCGGCTTGTCGCTAAGGAGCTACGGTGCTTTTCGGTGGCCCGCCATCGCAACCGCGCCTCCAGAATCCTAGGTGCATAGGCATACGGCTAAACGGCTTTAGACAATGCCTCGTTCAATGCATCGTGCGTGCCCCAGCGCCGCAAGAACTCGAGATTATCTTCTGCAGACAAGCGACCCTGCGCCCGATACACCATCGCGGTCATTACAGCGCCCGTTTGTACCGGGTGATCTTCTGGCTCGCCCAGGCCCGAATCACTCCCCCATTCTTTAGGAAACCGGGGCCACGCACATGTCATCTGGCTCATCATGTGGCAAGACGCCTCCATGAAGCCAGGCTTCTGCTCCAAGATGTACTGACGCCAACTGGGCTTACCGCAGTACGTCGTATATTCCTGCGGCAGATAACGCGGAATCTGCTTGTAGTTCGACGGCGCGTTTGGCGGAATCTGGTCGACCGTAGGGCCCTCCTCCATGTAGCGACGAATGTATTCCCACATGCCAGCCGCTTGCAGATCCCTGAACGGCAAAGTCGGCCCGACAAAGATCGCGTCCTCATCGGAATCACTTCCGCCCCCGTGAGAGGGAGGGCGATATAGCGCTATCGCCTGAACAGTCTCCTTATCCCCCCGTCGAACACCCTCGGGTTTCAGCAATGCGACGACCTTGTCCCAGTCGATCACCACATTGCCGCCGCAATAGCGTGGTCGCAATACGTATATCTTTCTTTTCAGTCGATTAAATCGAATTCTTCCACGCGCCAGCGTGAAGAATGCAGTGCGCATTCCGCCGACGAAGAACCACAGGTATAACAAGAATCCGCATCCAATAGCCAATGGGAAGAAAAGAAGCCACCCCATCCACAACAGAACCTTGTCTCCATCCCCTAAAGATGTTTTCACAAAAAAGAAAATAACTCCATCCGATATCAATGGATAAATGGCGAAACCAAACCACCACCATATCATTAACAACGCTGGAATCACGACAAAAAAGTTTCCAATGCCTGCTCGCCACTGCAGATCCCATCCTGGATTGCATATTTCGAGGTACGCATCGTTTTGCGCAAAAATGCATCTACCCGGGAGGCTCACGCCCTCCGCATCGCTGGGCTCGTCAACACGCCATTGGCGCTGCCCGTCAACATTGAGGTACTTGCGACCTTGCTCAGAGGAGCGACTTTTTTTTCGCGCGTAGGCGTTTTCACGTACAAACATTTTTTCCCACCTAAATTCCAGACTGCGCGTTCGCCAACTTCTGAAGCGTGTCGCCTAGATTGTTGTGTATTGGCTTTTTTCCCTTCCGCTTCAAGCTCAGTGGGTTGTCGCGCAGCCAAGTAATCCAGTCGTCCTCTTTGAGAAGCAGAACTGCAATGACCGCCACGACAGTAAGAACCGCGCCGATCAGACCCAGTACAGCAGCTACCGCCAGCAACGAGGCGTTTCCTATTGCAAAAACGGCAACGCCAGTGCTTACAACGGTGAAAACCGTACCAGCCACGCTTGCGATCTGAGCCGCCATCACTGCATAGTTTCCTCGTTGCCCCGACGTCCAAGCATCAATCCCATCAAAAAATGCCGAGATGAGCGCAGCGGGCAGCAGGAATTTGAACGCCGTCAGCCTTAGTCCCTTGAGTTGAAGGGCTTGCAACTCATCGAATGTCGCCTGCATGCCAGGCGTTGCGAACAGGTTGCGACCTTCAATTCCCTTGAATACGGTCTCCTCATAAGCCTTAGCCCTCCAATCCGCCAAGCTTCCGATACCTTGCAGAATATTGCCGACCAACTCCGTCCCGGTTCGGACATCCATTTTCGTCTGGAATTGGGTGCCCTTGATGATCGCAAAACTCACATCCAACAAACCCGCCAGCGCGGCAGCGCGCGCATTCGGAGCCGCTTTGAAGGCATCAGCCCGGTTTGCTGCATTGGAAAGGCCTCGTTCGGCGTTTCGCAGTCGGTCTCGGTTTGCTTGAGACAGCGTCCCGGCGTACTGGGCCGCTGTTCGGCCGAGTGTAGTTAGACCAAGCGATACGAGATACCTGGTCAGCTTAGCCTCGACCTGCGGGACTGGAAGACCTTGAACAGTCTTCATCATCTTCACACTCATGAGCGACGCGATATGCAGCGGCCAAGCAAACTTGCGCAGCGCGGCGCTCTCGCTGATATTCGGAAAAGCTTCCATAAAGCCCAGCGCCTTGTCCCCCAGCGAAACTCGGGCGGCAAATGGCTTCAACTTGTCCGTGATAGCGTCAGCAAGACTTGTCGTTGGTTCAGCATTTGGCAGAGCCTGTGCAGGAGGCGATTCCTGCGTCAGCCCCTTCATCTGCTGGCGATAAGGCACATTATTGAAAGACAGCGTCTTGCCGAGCACGTTGTCATCCCATAGATCTACTTTCGCGAGCCAGGCCTTGCCCGCCTTGTTGGACTCCGTTCCGCTCATGCAGTGCGCTAACTCCAAACTCAGAGCCGCGCCGCCCCCCGGCTGGTTGACTGCCGTGTCTTTCGGGCTATATAGCGCAATCGCTTGCTTGAGCGACGCCGAGTCGAGCCAGGCAACCTGGTCGCGCCCCAGGTTCTCGCGCAACGCCTGCACGTTGTTGTACTCACTGCCTTGGGCCGCAATAATCGTTGCAGCGGAAGTCGAATCAAACAACTCTTTGAACTCTGCATCGCCCGCTGCGGCTGCCCGATCTCGCTCGGCTTGCTGGTTGCGGGCAATCGCCGCTTCGCGAATGGCCTCCTCCCTAGCGCGTGTCGCCTTGTCTGCATAGAACACCCCTGCGGGGCGCCGCATCTTGTTCCAATTATCAATATGCTCGCTAGCTTTTTGGATCGCTCCTTTCTTTACAAGATCACGCAAGCCTTGTGCACCTATGGCCGTTTGGTACACCCATTCATTGCTGACACTGCTATCAAACCCTGGAGAGCTTCTCGCCTGCCATGCTGTGTAGACGGTCTGCGCCTCGCCTTGCAAGTGGCCCAACTCCTGTGTGATACCCATCGCATCATCACACGCAACTACCGCACCGTGGTTCTGCTGCAAGAACGCAGCCATTTGCTTCAGACGGGCTGCATGGGCCTTCTCATAAGTCGGGCCAGTCCGCATAACCGTAGTTGTTTCATCAAAACCTGAAGCGTAACCGTCCAGCGTCATCTTCGGAGTCGAAACCTCCTCCTGGTAATCGCCCCAGCCGCGTTCCTGCGGCGTACTGCCCATCAAGCCATACAGCAAAGGATCAAGCGCATCTATTAACTTGGGGTTCGCCAACGCAGCAAACTCGGCCACTTGCCCATTGAGCAGTCCTGGTTGCGTCGTGTCGGGCTGACTCGTGTTGCCGTTTGCCCAGCCTGCCACATCGAACGATTTCATGTACGCGGCAGGATTGGCAGAAATCACGTTTTTGAAATGCTCATAGTCAATCGGATCTGGGCTAAACAGATACCAGAGCTTCTTCACTCGCTTCGCATCTCGGATCCACACCATGCTGTTGTTCGCTTGCCTGGAGTCGCGCGCACAAGCGATCTTCGGTGCCGTTTTCCCGGGCACAAACACATCGAACTCGGTCAGATACCCTTGTGGATGCACCACATAGCCCTTCCATTCATCGTCGGTGCAGATGAGAGGGCCTCGGTCAACGTGAACGTACAGATAGCCCGCACGGAGCAAGCGTACGTTATAAACCGCCGTTCCGATCGCAACACCAGCAGGTTTGGCCTGTAGTTGCCCAGCGGGACTCAGTTGCTTGAGCAACGCCATGTTTGCCTTCTGAGCGCTGTAAGCAACTGCGTATCGCGTGAACAAGATAGGCAGCCCCTTGCGATCGCAGTTGCTGCACGGCGTTGCACAGACTTTTTCAGCGGCCATGGAAATGCTTCCTCATGCAAATTGCTCGTAGTCTTCAAACAGGCTGGCAAAGCCTGCTTCGGGATCGTTACGCAGCGCTTGCAAAACACGTGCAAGCACGTCGCGCCACCATGGGCTGTCCCAATCAATCGGTAAGCCGGCCGCGCTGTCGCGTGCGCTTTGCAGAATCGGTCGCCAGCTGCACCAGATGAAGTCCTGCAGATTGGAGTCCACCAACCCCAGCTCCTGTCCCTTGCTTAACAACCGGGTCATGCTTGCCGCGTCCGGCTGTTTTTGAGCCGAGACCCCTCGCCGTGCCAACCTTGCCCATATGCGATTCCCAATCGGCGACGAATGGGCTGTCTGCCACTGGTCCGCGTTCATCAGACGGTTAAGCGGGGGCACGACGGTTTGCGTATCAGACGAAACGTTTCTCTGCGCTTTGAACCAGGTCGGCGCGGGAGAGGCGCTATCTTCTCTTGCAGACAAATCTGGCATGGGGCCCCATGGTTGCGTCAATGACCACCACGCCTGCGTTTGTCCCAGCCACACGTTCTGCTGCTCTGTCGACAGCCTCGGCCAGACACGTTGCATGACACGCGGATCCTGATAGCGAAACAGTCTTGCCGTGTGACTTCGCGGTACGTATTGCAATCCCAGCTGAGCAAGATGCTGGGCAAGCCGCGTAGCCGACTCTGGACTAAACAGGACAGCGCAGAAGTACTGCCTCGCCAATCGTTGACCCGCCTCCTTGCTAGCCTCCTCAAGCCAACGAGCCAGCGCGTCTCGCACGCGCGCCTGGGGCAGATTGTCGGAATCTGCATCGAGCAACAAGTGGTCGGGGAACGGCACAAGGCAAGGCGCCTCGTCCTCTCGGCCCGCGTAAAAGCTATCGGGAACGGCTTCCCTCTCGCTGATCGTCTCGGGCCACTGTTCGGATAAATCGGCTGCAAGGGGATTACCTTCCCAAGCGTCAAGCAGCAAATACGCGCGCAATGGACGGTCGTGAGAGGCCTGTTGTTGCAGCATGCGATAGCCGGCCGCCAACTCCCTGCACCGAGCCAGGTAATCGTGAGCCGGAACCTCTTTCTCTGCTGCGGTGGCGTTCAACATCACATCTGCTAAATCGGCCAACATGCGATTCGTCATGTCCTGGGTCAAGCCGTTCACCGCGACACCGAGCCCGCGCCGCTCGCGGCAGCGCTATCTTCCTGGACACTGCATCCCTTCAATTTGCCCTGCGCCAGGCTGTTATCTCCGCCCGCCCCGCC
>Ga0194137_10001777_pt1 | contig 12982 bp, 11 predicted proteins | sample TARM_MetaG_T3_14_FD_134025 | JGI IMG/M metagenome (GOLD analysis project Ga0194137, IMG submission 134025) | Freshwater microbial communities from Pennsylvania, USA, analyzing microbe dynamics in response to fracking - TARM_MetaG_T3_14 (version 2) | ecosystem: Environmental > Aquatic >... | reverse complement strand
ACATAGGCCAGCTTGTTCTCGACCAGCCTTTCGCCTTCCGTAAGAGTCGTCTGCATGCTGATGTTGCGCACTTCGGTCTGCGCAAAAGCGAACTGCTGGAGCAGCAGCGAGGCAAGAGCTGCCGTCAGGAGCGTCAGGAGCATCTCGGCCACGCGCCGGCGCTTGCCGGGCGGCCGCAGATCGCCCTGGGGAACGGACGGAACGTCAGGCATATCGGTTCTCCTTCCGGGCTTGCCGTTATGCCCGCAGGCCGGCGGCAAGCGAGTAGAATCTGATTCATTGACGACAGGGCGGCCCCGAAAGTTTCTTCGATCAGGACGGACGGTCCGTTCCCCGGCCTCTGAATCGAAGGCATGGATCGGGAACAAGATGGCCGTCTGACGGAATCCGGCTTTTTGTCCGATAAAAAAAGCCGCGTCAGCGCGCGGCGGAACAACGGAATGAAGCGGCCGATCGGCCTTGAGGCCATCCGCCATTCAGCCGCGGAGGCTGGCGGAGAGCGGCAAACCCGGACCGGCCTTGTCGCGGCTGCCGGCAAAGAAGAGCAGCGTGCCGATCCATCCGCATGCGGAAGCGATCAGCAGCATGAGCGTGAGCTGGCCCGAGAAGGCGGTGCCGAGCAGCGGTCCGATCGACCCCCGGATGCCGAACAGCATGAGATGGAGGCCGAATACGGTTCCTTCGCGTCCGGGAGCCAGCCGGAACACGAAAGCGAGAATGCCGATATCCCAGATCGCTTCCCCGATTCCCTGCACGGCGTTGCCGACGATGACCGCCTCGTACGTGCCCCATAAGCCGTAAAGCATCGGAACGACCGCGTATGCGCATATGCCGCATAACAGCGTGTGGCGGATATCGAACCGGTCCAGCACGCGGCCGGCGATCAAATAGGTGAGCAGCAGCGCTGCAAAATACGCGACCCGCGCATAGCCCGCTTCGGTGCTCGTCAGATTCAGCACCTGAACCTGCACGATCTGGTACAGCGGATTGGCCAGCATGTTGCCGAAGCCGGCAAACGTCGTCGCGAGCAGGAAGACGGCCAGCGGACGGTTCGAGCGCACAAGATCCCACTGGGAGCGGAAGCTGAAGCGCGCCGTAGGCACCGCTCTCGGAGGCTGCTTGCGCAGCTTCATCGTCTTGAAGAGCAGGATGGACGATACGCCCATGACGGAAGCGGCCATAAGCGGGCCGGCTGGCCCCGACGCATCCGCCCAGATGCCGACGAGATAGGCCAGCGGAATGGTGACCGCGCCTGCAGCCATTCGGACGTACCCCATCAGCCGGCCTCTCAGCTCGGAAGGATAGACCTGCGAGATGAGGGAGGCGTAGGCCGGCGCCTGGATGCCCATGAGCAGCTGGAAGATCACAGCCGCCGCGACGTATACGCCGGGCTCCGGGAACAAGGCAGGAAGAAACAGCAGCAGCCTGCCGATCAGGTTGGGCAGCACGACGAAAGGCATCGGCCGGCCGCTTCTCTCGACGAGGGAAGCCCATAACGGGGAGAACACTAGACCGATCGCCGGAGCGGCGGCCAGCAAGCCGGCCTGAAGATCGGATGCTCCCTGCTTGAGGGCGAACAGCAGGTAAAACTGGTTCATGACGACATTGAACAGGCTGAACAGGCAGGCTGCGGTAAGGTCGATCCGGGCATTCAGCCAGACGCGCGGACTCATGACCATGCCGAACTTCAATAGGCGGGCTCTTGAACTTCGCCCTTTTTCTTCCACGATGCACACCTTCGCTTCTCTCTCGGATGCCGGACGGAGGCGATGAAGCGCCTCTGCCATTATGCTCCATTATCCGCGATCTGTGGTCGGGTGTACACCCCTTTCAGAGGCGTTTTTCCTATATCCGGGCGATGAAACGGAGTCCCCCCCACAGGACGGCGCCAGCCGCCAATGCCAGTGCGTCCCGCATCGACAGCCGCAGCTTGAAGGCAGATCTTTTGATGCCGTCTCCCGCCCCGAACCCTTTGGCCTCCAGCGCATCCGCAGCTCTGTCCCCAAGCCTGAGGACCGACAGCATGTACGGCACGGCTGCCCGGTACAGCATGGAAGGAGGCACGCGGCCGGGACGGCTTGCGAACTTCCCTCTGGCGGCCCCGATCAGCGCATAGCGCTGCCATTCCTCGGCCAGCATCGGAATGAAACGGAACAGCAGGCTGATCGGAAGGGTGATCCGGGCTGCAGGCAAGCCGGCCTTGGCCAGCGGAGCCAGCAGCTGGTCCGCGGCCTTCTGCAGCCGGAACGGCGGCAGCAGGGCCAGCAGCGGCAAGCCGAGCAGCATGACCAGCATGAGCCGCAGCATTCTCAGCAGCATGTCCGCTGCAGGCTCCCATTGGAATTGAAGCGGCGCGAGGCCGATGCCCGCGACGGCTGCCAGCGTCAGCACGAACACTCCGTACCCTTTCACGGCTCCCGCGTAGATTCGGAGCGAGGAACGCAGCGGAACTAGGATGGCCAGCGCAATTGCCAGGGACACCCCGATTCCAAGCCAGCTTTTCTGGGAAAGGACGCCTGCGGCGACCATCAGATAGGAGGCGATGAGAGCGCGCGGATCAATCCTTTTCCCTAAGTCCTTGCCTTTCCTCTCTTGATCCGCTTTCCAAATCTCGGTTCGAGCTTTTTTCCCGGCCTCTTCCCGATCGGCGATACATCCCGCGGCTTGATCTCCCGCTTGATCTTCCCGAGTGCCCGACAGATCTGTACCTTGCCTGCTCTCTCTCTTCCGCTCGGAAGCTCTCCCCGGAGCAACTGCAGGATTGTCGGAAGCAAGCCGGCCGGCCAGCTCCGACGGGCTGAGCCAGGGAACGGCGTCGGCTTCCAGCAGCCCGAAGCAGGCGGCCGCCTGCAAAGCCTGCGGAGCTCCGGCTTCCCGGGCGATCGACCGGGCATAGCGGGATGCCTCCATGACCTCGCAGACAACGCCGCCGTCCATGATGGCGACCTCGTCCGCGATCGGCAGCAGCGCGTCGAGGCTGTGGGCGGCAACGACGGCGCCGCCTCCTGCGGCGCGGTGCGCCTGCAGGATGGAGCACAGCCGCTCCGTGCCCTCGGCATCCAGCCCGGCCGATGGCTCGTCCAGCAGCAGCCACTCCGGCCTTCCTGCAACAATGCAGGCGAGCGCCAGCCTACGCTGCTGCCCGCCGCTGAGAGTCCAAGGATCCCTCTCCAGCAGCTCCATGTCCAGACCGGCCGCCTCCATCGCTTCCCTGATCCTCGAGCTCCTTTCCTCTCCGGCAAGCCTGTAGGGCTTCGCGGAATAATGAAGCTCCTCCACCACGCTTTTGGCGAACCACTGCGTCTCGGCCTGCTGGAGGGCAATCCCGAGCGACAGCAGGACGTCGCGGTTCGGACGCCGGCCGCTCCAGAGCGGCTCTTCTCCGAGCTGAACGACCCCTGACGCCAGCGGCCTGACACCTCCGGAGGTTTCCAGCAGCGTCGATTTACCCGAACCGTTGCCTCCGACCAGCAGCGTCAGCCTGCCTCCGCGAAAACAGGCCGAGAAGCTGCGGCTTCCGTCCGCTCCGGCAATTCTCGGAACGGCTTCGCTGAGAATCAAGTCCCGGGGAACGGACCGCGGCTTCAGCTGTTCCAGCGAGGAAAAAATCTCCGGGGAGACGGCAGGGGGAGCAGCTCGGAAGGCATGAGAAGCCGTTCCATGCGTGCTCCACCGTTCCGCGAGCTCTTCCGCGTTCAACGGCATGACGCCCATGCCGAAGCCGAGCGCGTTCAATTCCATGGCCGTCCGCGCGGCGAAAGGAGCTTCCAGACCCGCAAGACGACAAGGCGGTTCCCCGGAAGCGAGCGGACTGAAAAAGCGTTCCGAGCTTCCTTCCCATACCATTCGTCCGTCCTTGAGCGCAAAAACCCGGTCTCCGGCTTCGAGCTCGTCCATGTTCTGCGTCACCCATACGATCGCGATGCCTCGCCGCTGCATGGCGCGGGCATGCTTCATCAGCAGGCGGGCCGAGTCGTTGTCCAGCATCGATGCCGCTTCGTCGAACAGCATGGCCGGGGATCCGGCTGCAAGCGCTCCGGCTGCCGCGAGCAGCTGCTTCTGCCCTCCCGAGAGGGTGGACACGGGAGCGTGCATCAAGGCGGACAGGCCAAGCTCGGCCAGCGCCTCCTCCGCCCTCGGAATGATATCGGCACCGTTCATTCCTGCATATTCCAGAGCCATGACGAGGTCTTCCCATGGCGTGGAGCCCGTTATGGCGGCATCTGGCTGCTGGAGGACGACGGGCAGCGGCCTGGCATCAAACGGCGAAGGCAGCATGCGGGTGATGCTCTGCTCCGCCTGCGGGTTTCTGCCGAGGCCGGCGAGGGTGCGCAGCAAGGTCGATTTTCCGCTTCCGTTGGCCCCTACGATATGTACCCATTCCCCTTGCCTGATCTTCATCGTAATGCCTTGCAGGAGCGGCTCCCGCTGCTCGGGAGCCTCGGGGTAGACGACGAGATCGGCGACAGACAGGAGCGTTCTCCCTTCTGCGCCCTGGAGCGTTTCGCTCCTTCCATCGCCTTCTCTCAAGAGCCCGGCTGTCTGCTCTCGATGAACCCTCTCCGGTTCCCGTTTGCCGGCCTCTGCCGGCACGGCCATTTCTTCGGATGCCCTGCTCATCATTTCCCGCCTTCCCAAATTTCCCTTCCCAACGAAGGCAAGCTGTGCTAAAATCCGTTTTGTTAACCTTCTGCGCTTCGTTCATGGTTAACATTATAACTTGATTCCACCGATTTGAGGAGTGAAATGTTTATGATGTCGTCATCCCAATCGCTGCGTCGGGCCGTATTCATCGCCCTGTTCGGAGCCCTGTTCGTCGTGTTCAATTCCATCACCATCAGCACCGGAGTGTCCTCGCTCGTTCCGTTCACCCTGCAGACGATGGCCGTCGCCCTCATCGGCGCGTTCCTCGGAGGCAAGGACGGCTTTCTGAGCATCCTGCTCGTCAACCTGCTCGCCCTGGCGGGCTTGCCCCTGTACCGGGCGCAAGGGGGACTGGCGCATATGACCGGACCTACCGGCGGCTTCATCTGGTTCTTTCCGATCTCGGCGCTGATCATCGGCCTGCTCGTGACGGCCATTCTTCGCAGCAAGGCGGGGCGCCATCCTGTCGCAGCGTTCGCGCTCATTCTCGTCGTCATGGAAACGTTCGGCTCGCTGTTCGTCTATGTAGGCGGCATCCCATGGATGATGCATGTCACGGGCTTCTCTTTTGATAAAGCGATGGCGGTCGGCTGTTATCCGTTCCTGCTGCCCGATCTGCTTAAAAATGTCGCCGCTGCCGCTATTACTGTCGCTCTGCGCTCCTATTTGCCCGTCATGCGGCTGAAGTCCCGCTCCCGCGCCTTTTCAGCCGGCAAGGCGGCCTGACGACCGGCATATCCCGCAGCCCCCGTCCGGACCCGGACAAATGCAAAGAGCCGCGCATCCAGCGCGGCTCTTTGCATTTATAGGCTTAAAGGGACAACCGGTAAATATTCAGGACGTCCTGCTTGTCCAGCTTGCGGAAGTTGCCGATCTGACGGCCTGGCGCCGCCTTGGCCGCCATTTCCTCCAGACGCTCTTCTCCGATGCCGTAATCGGCCAGCTTGGACGGAGCTCCGAGGGAAGTCCAGAACTCCCGCAGCCTGGAGATGCCTTCTTCGGCGATCTCCTTGTCGCTTCTGCCATCCGGCTCCACGCCGAACACATTGACGGCGAACTGACGGAACCGGCCGACGTTGTCGTCCAGCACATAGGTCATCCAGTTCGGGAACAGAATGGCGAGCCCGCCGCCATGCGGAATGTCGTAAACCGCAGACAGCGCATGCTCCATGTCATGGTTCGCCCAGTCTCCGAGCGTACCCATGCCGAGCACGCCGTTCAAAGCCATCGTGCCGCTGTAGAGAATCGTCGCCCGATGCTCCAGATTGCCGAGGTCTCCGACCAGCTTGGGAGCAGTGCCCACGACAGCCCGCAGAACGGATTCGCAGAAGCCGTCCTGGACCGGCGTGAGCGGATCGTGATGGAAATACTGCTCGAACACATGGGACATCATGTCGACGATGCCGTATACGGTGTGATCCTTGGGAGCCGTAGCCGTGTAGGCCGGATCCAGCACGGAGAAGCGGGGGAACACATGCGGGCTGCCCCAGCCGTGCTTCTCCTCGGTTTCCTCGTTGGTGATGACGGAGCCGCTGTTCATTTCCGAGCCGGTAGCGGCAAGCGTCAGAACCGTGCCTAGCGGCAGGGCGTCCTGAACTTGAGCCTTGCGGCTGACGATATCCCAGAAGCTGCCGTCGTATTTGGCCGCGGCCGCGATCGCCTTGCCGCAATCCAGCGTACTGCCTCCGCCTGCTGCCAGCACCCAGTCGATGCCGTTCGTCCGGCACAGCTCGGCACCGCGGTGGACGGTCGACAGCCTCGGGTTGGGCTCGACTCCGGCAAGCTCGGTGACCTTGCAGCCGGCTTCGCCGAGCACGGTCATGATCTCGTCGTACAGGCCGTTTTTCTTGATGCTGCCTCCGCCATAGACGAGAAGCACGTTAGGGCCCAATTGAGCCGCTTCCTTGGCCATCTGCTGGAGCTGGCCTTCTCCGAAGTACAGCCGGGTGGGATTATGGTAGACAAAATTCCTCATTGATATCGTCTCCTTTCTATTCGTCGCAGCTTTCGGGATCCTCGGGCTTCGCGCCGTCGAGGGCGATCTTCTCGGCAACCGTATCCTGGATGATCGATACGACCATCTGAAGCAGGTAGTTGATATCGGCCTGGCTTTGCTGGAATTCGCCGACAATCGGAATCCCGTCCAGCTCGTCCTGCAGCTGATCCATTTCGGTTTCGATCTTCTGGACCATGGTCGAATTCTTGAACGTCTGCTCGAAAGCGACAAGCTCCTTTTGCTTCTTCTTGAGGCCGGCCATCAGAGACTGGACCCGGTCGTTGCCCTGGATCTGCTTCTCCGCGCGGCGGAACACCTGGACTTCCTCCGAAGAATAAATCAATCCCGCCAATTCGCGGGCCTTGTTCATGATATCGTCCCGTACGAGCAAATCCCGGGTATCGTACACTTCAACCGGGCAGTTCGGCCCGTGATCGTGAATGCTGGAATGCTTGACTCCCGCCATTGAAGGCGCGGTGCTGTTCTGCTCTGCCATTGCCAATCGCTCCTGTCTCATCCGCCTTGCGGCCAGAGAATTATGGTCCCCCGTGCAGGTTATTCCAAGGTTTTATTATACCAAAGTCGGCACTAAAAAACGACTGCCCTCACGGGCAGCCGCAGCTTCTTCCTTCTAGTCGATGATTTCGGCGGCATCGCCTGTCTGGGCGCCGCTTGCGTTCGCTTCATCGGTATCGATATGCATGTCCAGGGAGAAGCTCGGAGATACACGGGCGATCACGTTTTCGAACACGAGTCCCCGCTCTCCTCCTACCCGCACCTTCAGCTGCTGCTGGTCCTGGATGCCCCATTTCTCGGCGTCGTCGGTATGGAAGTGGATGTGGCGCGCCGCAACGATGACGCCTTCCTCGATTGTCACTTCACCGGCAGGCCCGATGATCGTCACGCCGGCGGAGCCGCTGATGTTGCCGGACTCGCGCACGGGAGCCTTGATTCCTGTCGCAAAAGCATCCGTGCGGGAAATTTCCAGCTGGGTCGCCTTGCGGGCGGGTCCCAAAATGCGGACCTTCGGGAACGAGCCCTTCGGGCCGCTGACCGCGACCGTTTCGTTGGCCGCGAACTGGCCGGGCTGAGACAGCGGCTTGAATTCGGTGAGCTGGTAGCCTTGGCCGAACAAAGCCTCGACATGCTCCTGGGATAAGTGGATATGGCGCGCGGAGACGCCTACAGGTACGGTTTTGCTCATGATCGTCTCATCCTTTCCGGAGGTTCTCTATATAGGGCGTTACCACTCATGGGGCAAGCTCAAGCGAAAAGGCATACGGCTCACGAAGGAGCGTATGCCTGACGTCGCTGATTTCATTATACGGATCGGCGGAAGCCGTGTCGAATGACCTTTTTTACAATTTGCGCAACATTGGGCGAACGGCACGATCCTATCTATACGGCCATTCATAGAATAGAGCATCCGATAGATTAGGAGTGAAGACAGATGCCAACGTTTGACAGCGTCCAGGTGACCGGCAGCTGCACCGTGCAGGGCGCCCTGCTGGTAGGCGGCAATCAGACCGTCCAGAACGACCTGCAGGTAGACGGCAACCAGACGATAGCCCAGGGCCTTCAAGTCAACGGTAGCCAGACCATCCTGAACCACTTGGATGTAGAGGGATCCGCTGCGATCGGCGGTACGGTGTCGGTATTCAGCCGTCTCATCATCGATGCTCTTCCTTCCGCTCCAGGCATCGCTTCCTCCCCGACGGCCGTCAACTATTACAGCTCCGGCTCCGCAGCTCAGCCCGGCCTAGTGCTTCCCGGATCGGACGGATCCGTCTATGTCCTGTTCGTCGACGTATCGGGCGCCGTGCCGGCGCTCGGAATTCAGCGGTTATAAGATCCGCGGGCCGCTGCCCTGCGATCCCGCCTCCTCCGCCGCCTTGCGGAGTTCCTGGAGATAGAGATCGCCATGGCGCTTATCCGGCTCCAGATAGGTTCCCTCCGCCCATTCGTTCCATGCATTGATGAACAGGAAATCGCTCTTGTACACTTCGGCAGCCCGTCTGATCTGACGACTCAAGTACCAGCCGAACTTCTCCGGACTTCCGCCCACGCAGCTTTGGCCTCCGGACTTCAAACGGGGCGTGTTGTCCCATCCGACGAAGGCTCCCGGCATGATCGGCTCCCCTTCCCTGAGGCGCGACCTGTTCAAGATCAGATTCCAGACCTGGTCGTAGTCGAAGACATGATGATAGCCGTTATTGATGTCGAATTTTCTCCACTGGATGTTGTTCGGGCTGGTGGCAAAGGTATAATGGGGCTCGAACTCGACGCTGGCGTCGAATCCGTGCTGCTTCGGCACCGGGAATCCGCCCAGCGTACGAATCCAGTACAAGCCTGGGAGCCCGCTTTCCTCTGCCCACCGGTTCCAGCAACGGCGCATCTCCTCCCAGCAAGGCATATTTCCAGGACGGTAAATGAGAAAGACCGGCTTGCCGTCTATTCGGATATATCTCGGATCGAGAAAGAAGTTCAACAAATAGTTGAAATGTTCCTTCCAATCCGATTCGGTCCCGTATTGCTGCTCCACGATGATATCCTTGTCGCCGCCGTCCCATTTCTTCGTCCAGGATTCGTTCGCCCAGGAAAAGCAAAAAGGGAAATTCGGCGTGCCCATCGATAAAATTTCTTCCATCGGCTGCTGCAGCAGCTTTTTCCCCTTGAACCAGTAATGATAATAGCAAAAGCCGTAAATGCCGAACCTCGCCGCCAGGCTAGCTTGCCACTCCCTCGCTTCAGGGGAGGTCAGGTCATAATAATAATCATGCAGCGGCTCCCTGGGTTGCTCATGTCCGGCGTAAAGCGGTTTGGCTTTGCGCGTATTGGTCCATTCGGTGAACCCTTTTCCCCAGCTCCGGTCGTTCTCCGGAATAGGATGGAATTGAGGAAGCAGATAGGCAATCAGCTTCACCTGTACGATCCTCCTAAGCCTGATACGCGGCTTTGAGCAGCTTCAGGGATATTTGCACATACGAATATTCATACCGGCTCCGTTCCAGAGCAGCGGTAGCTACCGCTCGTCTCTTGTCGGGATTGTGCCAGTAATGATGGATCAGCCGCGGCAGCTCTTCCTCCTTGGCGAATGGAATCATGTCTACTCCGGGCGCCATCACGGAAGAAGCGGCATCCGGAAGCCAGATGAATTGCGGCGTGCCGCAAGCCGCCATCTCCAGCATCGTTGCGGTGTCTTCCTCCCAGTTGATTGCCGCGGCGGCTCCGTTATAATAAAGCTCCGATGGAACTCCGGAATCCGCGGTTTCGACGCCCGGACAGCCTTCCCAGCCTTTGCCCATAGCGAGAATTCTGCCGCCTTCCAATGGACCCTGGCGGATAGCGGAGAGGCATTGCCGTCTTGCCGGCGTTGACTGACCTACCAGGAGCAGCCCGGATGCATGCCGTTCGTCCACATGGCGTTGGTAAAACCGCGCTGGATCCGCGCCAAAGGGAAGCACCCCGGCTTTTGTTCCAAGCCTGGACAGTGCCTCCGCATCTTCAACCTGCGGGACAAAGATTGCGGAGAAAGCCTGGAGCAGCCTTTGATCGGCGTGACTCGCGGCTTCGATTGACGTCATCCACCATACCTTCTTGATGTCGCTTCCCCTCAAAAAAGTGGCTGCTAGCGGAGTGAGCGTCTGTTCGCTGCCGGCCATGATCAGCACATCGGGCTGGTAGTCCACGATCTGGGCGCAAAAATCCTTTTCAGAATATTTCATTGGTATGACTTCTTTGGCGAACAGGCGCACATGCTCGGCGAGCAGAGGCTCCACCCTCCATAGGTCGGCAGGCAGCATGGACACGAGGAGAACTCTCATGGATTTATAATCCGGCGGGGACATCGAAAAACGCGGGTATCGGGTCAGGCTTGGGCCTTGTACCGGGGCTGGGCCTTGGAGCAGGCTTGGGCTCTGGAGCTGGCTTGAACCCTGGAGCCGGCTTGGGCGGACAGGGGCTGCAAATGCGTGCGCCTTCGACCTCATCGACTTCATGACTTGACGGACGGTTTTTCGGATCAGCTGATTTTGAAGCTGTCTTTGCCTCCGTTCATCCGCTTTGAGGGAACGTTTTTTTCCGGATCGCTTCATGCTTCAGGCAACCGTCCTTTTTACATTAGGGTATGCCGGGATCAACCCGCTGACTGAGGCAGCCATACCGATAAGAGTAAAAATGCTGAAAAAGCCCGGCCGCTTCCCCAATGGGGAAACGGCCGGGCTGAACGATGACGGACAAGCCTAGACAAAGTCCTTCAAAAGCTTGTCGAACTGCTCGCGGGAGAGCTTGAGGTCCTGATTCGCAAGACCCTGCTCCTGGAATCCGCTGACGAGGTTCTCGTACGAGCGGCGCTTCGTATCCTGGTAGATGAGGCCGGTAACCAAACCGTTCGTCTCCATGATTTTGGTCATGGCGGCGAGGCGGTTGGAAGGATCGTATCCTTCTCCGGCGGTTCCGTCCAGGTTGACGATGTTCTCCTTGAACCAGTCGTAGGTGTTGACTTTGTTGAAGGTTACGCATGGGCTGAACACGTTGATGAGCGAGAAGCCTTCATGCTTGATGCCGGCTTCGATGAGCGCGGTCAGCTGCTTGAGATCGCTGGAGAACGACTGGGCGACGAATGTCGCGCCTGCCGACAGGGCGATTTCGAGCGGCGACAGAACGGATTCGATGGAGCCTTCCGGCGTCGATTTCGTCTTGAAGCCTTCGGCGCTGCGGGGCGACGTCTGCCCCTTCGTCAAGCCGTAGATCTGGTTGTCCATGACGATGTACGTCATGTTGACGTTGCGGCGGATCGCATGGACCGTATGCCCCATGCCGATCGCAAATCCGTCGCCGTCGCCGCCAGAAGCGATGACGGTCAGCTCGCGGTTGGCCAGCTTGACGCCTTGCGCGATCGGGAGCGCCCGGCCATGGATGCCGTGCAGGCCGTAAGCGTTAATGTAGCCCGAGATCCGGCCCGAGCAGCCGATGCCGGAAATGACGGCCAGCTGCTCGGGCTCCAAGCCGACGTTGGCGGCAGCGCGCTGAATTGCAGCCTGGATGGAGAAGTCGCCGCAGCCCGGGCACCAGTTCGGCTTGACGTTGTTGCGGAACTCTTTAAATGTTGCCAACGGGGGTCATCTCCTTTTTGGATGCTTCGTACACTTCGGACGGCAGGAATGGATTGCCGTCGTATTTGAGCACGCTGCGAATTTTGTCCGCGTATCCGCAGTGCAGCTTGATTTGCGAAGCCAGCTGGGCCGTGGCGTTGTTCTCCAGGACGATGACCTGGGATGCCTGGTCCAGATAGGGAGCGAGCTGCTCCGTCGGGAACGGATGGATCTGGCGCACCTGCACATGGTTGGACGTGATGCCGTCCTTCTCCAGGCGCGAGCGGGCTTCATCGATCGTTCCGCCCGTAGACCCCATGCCGACGATCAGCAGGCGCGGCTTCTCATGGGGAGCGTCGACGCGGATGGCTTCCGAAATCTGCAGGGAGGCCAGCTTGCCCAGACGTTTGTCCATCATGTTCTTGCGGTTCACGGCGCTCTCCGACGGCCTTCCCGTCTCGTCATGCTCGACGCCGGTCACATGATGCAGGCCGCCTTTGTCGCCAGGCAGCGAGCGCGGAGATACGCCGTCCTCGGTAAGCTCGTAACGCTTGAACAGCTGATGCTGCTCCAGCTCCGGCAGCTCGCGCTGCAGCTTGCCGCGGCGGATCTCGATGCGGTCGTAGTCGATCGGCTCGCAGCTTTGCTTGCCTAGGGACAGCTGCAGATCCGTCATGACGATGACCGGCACCTGGTATTCTTCCGAGATGTTGAAGGCCTCCACCATGTCGTAGAAGCAGTCTTCGATCGAGGCAGGCGCGATGACGACCTTCGGAATCTCGCCATGCGTGCCGTAGACCATGGCGTTGAGGTCGGACTGCTCCTGCTTCGTCGGCAGTCCCGTCGAAGGTCCTCCGCGCTGCGTATCGACGATGACGAGCGGCTGCTCGGTCATTCCGGCGAGGCCGATCGCCTCCATCATGAGGGACAAGCCCGGTCCGGCGGATGCCGTCATCGTGCGCACGCCGGCATAATTGGCGCCGATCGCCATCGTCACGGCCGCGATCTCGTCTTCCGTCTGGACTACCGTGCCGCCGAACTTTGGCAGCTTCTTGATCAGGTATTCCATGATTTCGGATGCCGGAGTGATGGGATAAGCGCTCATAAGCCTGCAGCCCGCGGCAACCGAGCCGAGGCCGATCGCTTCATTGCCGATCATGAACAGCTTCTGCTTGCCGTCGGCCGGCTCGAGAGCGAACTCCTCGAGCGGACCTCCCGCCTGCTCCAGCACGAATTCGGCGCCGCGCTT
>Ga0194137_10001776_pt1 | contig 12983 bp, 7 predicted proteins | sample TARM_MetaG_T3_14_FD_134025 | JGI IMG/M metagenome (GOLD analysis project Ga0194137, IMG submission 134025) | Freshwater microbial communities from Pennsylvania, USA, analyzing microbe dynamics in response to fracking - TARM_MetaG_T3_14 (version 2) | ecosystem: Environmental > Aquatic >... | reverse complement strand
GCGCGCTGGGCGACGAAAAAACCGCGGCGATCCTGGAGATCATCCTCGACGAGGAAGTCGGGCACGTCGCCGCGGGTTCGCGCTGGTACCACTGGCATTGCGCGCAGCGCGGCATCGAGCCGCGTCGGCGCTTCCGCGAATTGCTGGCCGAATATGCCGGCGGCTACCTGCATGGTCCGTTCAACCTGCAGGCCCGGCTGCTGGCCGGGTTCGATGCCGAGGAAATCGAGGCCCTGCAGCGCGCAAGCGCGGAGCATGCCGCCTCCTGAGCGCCCGGTTTCCGGCCTGCATCGGGCTGCGGGCGCTGGTCCGCATGGCTTGGCCTGCCACGCGCCGCTGTCTCCTGCCGGGGATGCCGGCCGGCGTGCGCCCCGTTCTGCAGGCACTCCCCGAACAAGGAAAGGCCGGAGGTTTCCCTCCGGCCTTTCGCGTTCACCGCGTTGCGAGGTGGATCATTTCGAGATGTCCACGTCCTTGGTCTCGCGCAGGAACAACAGGCCGACCACCAGATTGATCGCGGCGATGATGATCGGGTACCACAGCCCCTTGTAGATGTCGCCGGTGGCGGCCACCAAACCGAAGGAGATGGCCGGCAGGAAGCCGCCGAACCAGCCGTTGCCGATGTGGTAGGGCAGGGACATCGAGGTGTAGCGGATGTGGGTGGGGAACAATTCCACCAGCAGCGCAGCCAGCGGCGCGTACACCATCGTCACGTAGATGGCGAGGATGAACAGCACCAGCACCATCATCGGCTTGTTGATGCGCTCCGGGTCGGCCTTGGCCGGGTAGCCGGCATCGTTCAGTGCGGTTTTCAGCGCGCCGGTGAACGCATCGCCCTTGCTCTTCGCATCGTCCTTGGACAGGCCGGTGGCCTCGTAGGACTCCAGGCGCATGTTGCCCACCATCACCTTGGCCAGCGTGCCCGCTGCGGCCGGCTTGACGTCGTATGGCACGCCGGCCTTGGTCAGCGCGGCGGTGGCCACGTCGCAGGAGCTGGTGAACTTGCGCACGCCCACCGGATCGAACTGGAAGCTGCAGGTGGCCGGGTCGGCCAGCACCACTGCCGGCGAGCTGGCGCGGGCTTCCTCGATGGCCGGGTTGCCGTAGTGGGTGAGCGCCTTGAACAGCGGGAAGAAGGTGAACACCGCCAGCGCGAAACCGCCCAGCATCACCGCCTTGCGGCCGATGCGATCGGACAGCCAGCCCATGAAGATGAAGAACGGGCAGGCCAGCGCCAACGCAGCTGCGAGCAGCAAGTTGGCGGTGGTGCCGTCGATGTTCAGCGACTTGGTCATGAAGAACAGCGCATAGAACTGGCCCGTGTACCAGACCACGGCCTCGCCCGAGGAGCCGGCGAACAGCGCCAGCAGCATGCGCTTGGCATTGCCGCCCTTGAAGCTGTCGCGCAGCGGCGTCTTCGACGTCCGGCCTTCGTCCTTCATCTGCAGGAACAGCGGCGACTCGTGCAACTGCATGCGGATCCACACCGACACGCCGAGCAGCACGATCGAGACGATGAACGGGATGCGCCAGCCCCAGTCGTCGAAGGCCTCGTTGCCCAGGCTGAAGCGGCAGGCCAGGATCACCAGCAGCGACAGGAACAGGCCCACCGTCGCGGTGGTCTGGATGTAGCTGGTGAAGTAGCCGCGCTTGCCGTGCGGGGCATGCTCGGCCACGTAGGTGGCCGCGCCACCGTATTCACCGCCCAGCGCCAGGCCCTGCAACATGCGCAAGGCGATCAGGATGATCGGCGCGGTGATGCCGATGCTGGCGTAGCTGGGCAGCACGCCCACCAGAAAGGTGGACAGGCCCATGATCAGGATGGTGACCAGAAAGGTGTACTTGCGGCCGATGCGGTCGCCGAGGCTGCCGAATAGGGCCGCACCGAACGGGCGCACGAAGAAGCCGGCCGCAAAGGCCAGCAGGGTGAAGATGAAGCCAGTGGTTTCGTTGACGCCGCTGAAGAACTGATGGGCGATGTTGGCTGCCAGCGAGCCGTACAGGAAAAAGTCGTACCACTCGAACACAGTGCCCAGGCTCGACGCGATGATCACGCGCCGGTGCCCGGTGCCCAACGGGGGTGCGGACAGGGCCGCGGGGGTGGTGGAAGCCATTTCATCCCTCCAATGAGTTCAGCTTCGGATACGGTCCGGCATGCCGGTTCTTATAAAACGATACGATTTCTATCGTTATGAAATTCATCCGTCCATACGACAAAAGGCGACAGGCCGCTCCCCGCCAAGGATGAAATCTTTGTCGTTGCTGGGAAATGCTGCGCCGCAGCTGATCCTAAAGTCGCATTCCAAGATTGATTTAAAACGATACATTTCGTATCGAAATAAGATCACTTGGAATGGAGGGTGCGATGTCGGTTCAAGTAGTACTGCCCCGCGTGATGCACGTCGGGGCCGATGCCAGCCACAAGGCGGGCGAAGTGCTGGCTCAGCTCGGGTGCTCGCGCCCGTTGCTGGTGACCGACAAGATGATGGTCAAGCTCGGCTATGCGGCCACCGTGCAGCAGGCATTGGCGCAGGCCGGCATGGCCTGCGACGTGTTCGACGACACGGTGCCCGAGCCGACCGACGCCTCGATCGTGGCGGGCGTGGACAAGGTGCGCGACGGCAACTACGACGCGATCATCGCGCTCGGCGGCGGCAGCCCGATCGACAGCGCCAAGGCCATTGCCATCCTCGGCAAGCACGGCGGTGCGGTGCGCGATTACAAATTTCCGCGTCAGGTCAACGAGCCCGGCCTGCCGATCATCGCCATCCCGACCACCGCCGGCACCGGCTCGGAGTGCACCAAGTTCACCATCATCACCGACGAGGCCAAGGACGAGAAGCTGCTGTGCGTCGGCCTCGGCTTCATGCCGGTGGCGGCGCTGGTGGACTACAACCTGACCGTCAGCGTGCCGCCGCGCACCACGGCCGATACCGGCATCGATGCGCTCACGCATGCGATGGAAGCCTATGTCAGCCGCAAGGCCAGCCCGTACAGCGACAGTCAGGCCATCGCCGCGATGCGCCTGATCGGCCCGCACCTGCGCCGCGCCTATCACGACGGCAACGACAAGCCCGCGCGCGAGGCGATGATGCTCGGTTCCACGCTGGCCGGCATCGCGTTCTCCAACGCCTCGGTGGCGCTGGTGCATGGCATGAGCCGGCCGATCGGCGCGTTTTTCCATGTGCCTCATGGCTTGTCCAACGCGATGCTGCTGCCGGCGGTGACGCAGTGGTCGCTGCCGGCGGCGTTCGAGCGTTATGCCGAATGCGCGCGCTTCATCGGTGCGGCGGATGCGCACGATGACGATGCCGTGGCCAACGGCAAGCTGATCGACTTCCTGTACGCCATCAACGCCGAGCTGCAGGTGCCCACGCTGGCCGAATTCGGCGCCGGCGAAGAACGTTTCTTCTCGTTGCTGCCGACCATGGCCGAGCAGGCGCTGGCGTCCGGTTCGCCCGGCAACAACCCGCGCGTGCCGAGCGCGGACGAGATCATCGACATCTACCGCTCGCTGTGGGCGAAACCCGAACTGGAGGCAAAACGCGCATGAACGCTTTGTTGAACCCGACTTCTCCCGCCACCGACCTGCCCGTGCACGGCCATCTCATCAACGGCCAGCACGTCGCCGACGCGGTGCGCATGCAGGACGTGTGGAACCCGTCCACCGGTGCGGTCGGCAGCCGCGTCGCCATCGCAGGCAAGGCCACGGTAGAGGCTGCCATCGCCGCCGCGCAGGCCGCGTTCCCGGCTTGGCGCGCCACGCCGCCGGCCAAGCGCGCGCGCATCATGTTCCGCTTCCGCGATCTGCTGGAGCAGCATGCCGAGGAGATCTGCACCCTGATCGGCCGCGAGCACGGCAAGATCGCCCACGACGCCGCAGGCGAACTGCAGCGCGGCATCGAAAACGTGGAGTTTGCCTGCGCCGCGCCGCAGCTGCTCAAGAGCGAATACACCCGCAACGTCGGTCCCGGCATCGACTCGTGGAGCGAGTTCCAGCCGCTGGGCGTGGTGGCCGGCATCACTCCGTTCAATTTCCCGGCGATGGTGCCGCTGTGGATGTTCCCGCTGGCCATCGTGTGCGGCAATACCTTCGTGCTCAAGCCGTCCGAGCGCGACCCCGGCGCGACCGTGCTGGTGGCCGAACTGCTGCAGCAGGCCGGCCTGCCGGACGGCGTGTTCAACCTGGTCAACGGCGACAAGGAGGCGGTGGACACGCTGCTCACCGATCCGCGCGTGCAGGCGGTGAGCTTCGTCGGTTCCACGCCGATCGCCGAGTACGTGTATGCCACCGCCACCGCGCACGGCAAGCGTTGCCAGGCGCTCGGCGGTGCCAAGAACCACGCCATCGTGATGCCCGATGCCGACCTGGGCAACGCGGTCAGCTCGCTGATCGGCGCGGCGTTCGGTTCTTCCGGCGAGCGTTGCATGGCCTTGTCGGTGGCCGTGGCGGTGGGCGACGAGACCGGCGACAAGCTCGTCGCCGGGCTGAGCCGCGCTATGGACGGCCTCAAGGTCGGCGCCTTCGACAACGACAAGAACGATTTCGGTCCGGTGATCACGCCGCAGCATCGCGACAAGGTGGTGGGTTTCATTGACAGCGCCGAGCAGCAGGGCGCGAAGATCGTCGTCGATGGCCGCCATCCGCAGGTGCCTGGGCACCCGGACGGTTTCTTCGTCGGCGGCACGCTGATCGACGGGGTGAAGGCCGACATGGACAGCTACCGCAACGAGATCTTCGGGCCGGTGCTGCAGGTGCTGCGGGTGCAGACCATGCAGGAGGCGATGGACCTGATCGACGCGCACGAATACGGCAACGGCACCTGCATCTACACCCGCGACGGCGAGGCCGCGCGCTATTTCAGCGACCACATCAAGGTGGGCATGGTGGGCATCAACGTGCCGCTGCCGGTGCCGGTGGCCTACCACTCCTTCGGCGGCTGGAAGCGCTCGCTGTTCGGCGACCTCTCGGCCTACGGCCCGGATGGCGTGCGCTTCTACACCCGGCGCAAGACCGTCACCCAGCGCTGGCCGTCGGCTGGCGTGCGCGAGGGCGTGCAGTTCTCGATGCCCACGTTCGGTTGACGACGACCCGCCTTCCGCCCGTGCCGCCCTCATCCGGTGCGGACGGAGGCGGGCCGTCGCCTTGGGCCGGGTGGTGCCCGGCACGGGATCGGACATGCGTCGAAGCCCCGGCAGCCTGCGGCTGGCGGGGCTTCGCGCATTGGCGGTTCAGTCTTCCTCGTCGCCGGAGGATTCGATCAGCTGGGCCAGATCGTCCGCGGCGCGGCGCATGGCCGGTTCGAAGGCGCGCAGGTCGTCGATGTTCTTGCGCAGCGTCGGCGCATGCACGTACAGGAAGGCGTAGCTGCGCCCCTGCGAGTCCTTGATCGGCACCGACACGGCCACCATGCCGGCGATGAATTCCTCGTCGTCGATGCCCAGCTCGGTCCTGGAGATGGACTGCACCGCTGCTTCGAGTGCGGCCGGTTCGACGATGGTGCGGTGGGTCATGCGTTGCAGCGGCAGGCTGGCGATGATGCGCGCGCGCCGCGGGTTGGGGATGGTGCTCAGGTACAGCTTGCCGCTGGCGGTGCACCACACCGGCGAGTGCATGCCGTTGGGCAGGTGGATCTGCAACGGCCAATTGCTCTGCACGCGGTCGTAATAGACCATCTCCACGCCGTCGGCCAGCGAGATGCCGCAGGTTTCGTCCACCTCGGCCGACAGGCGACGCAGGATCGACTGGCGCAAGGCCTTGTGGCGGCTGGTGTAGAGCACGCCGCGTGCAATGGTGACCAGACGCTCGCCGGGCACCACCTGGCCGCGCATGTTCACTTGCAGGTAGCCATCGGATTGCAGCTGATGCAGCAGCCGGTGCACGGTGGGCTTGGGGATGTCGAGTTGCCAGGCGATGTCGGCCGGCGAGGGCGGGCGCGGCGAGGCCGACACCATTTCCACGATTTCCATCACCCGCTCGATGGCGGAACCCTTGGTGCGTGGCGCGGGATCGGGGGCGTTCATGATGCAGGCAACGGTGGCGTGTCCGGCATGGTGCCATGCCGGGCTGTGCTTGTCGTGTCGCCGGCGGTGCGCAAAAACGCGAAAGGCGGCTCGGGGCCGCCTTTCGCGATGCAGATGTGCGTTGCGGGCGCGATTCAGGCCGCTTCGTAGGCACCGTAACCGCGCAGGCGAGCGTAGCGGCGTTCGAGCAGGGATTCGATGCCGTGCTGCTCCAGCACGTCGAGTTCGTTGAGCAGTACCGTTTTGAGGCGGCGGGCCATCTGCACCGGATTGCGGTGGGCGCCGCCGGTGGGTTCGTGCAGGACCTTGTCCACCAGACCCAGCGACTTCAGGCGCGAGGCGGTCAGGCCGAGCTGTTCGGCCGCATCGCGGGCGCGGCCGGCATCCTTCCACAGGATCGAGGCGCAGCCTTCCGGCGTTATCACCGAGTACGTGCTGTATTCGAGCATGACGGTGCGGTCGCCGACGCCGATGGCCAGCGCGCCGCCGGAGCCGCCTTCGCCGATCACGGTGCAGACGATGGGCACGCGCAGCTCGGCCATCTCGATCAGGTTGCGGGCAATGGCTTCGGACTGGCCGCGCTCCTCGGCATCGATGCCCGGCCATGCGCCGGCGGTATCGATGAAGGTGAGGATGGGCAGGTGGAAGCGCTCGGCCAGCTTCATCAGGCGCAGCGCCTTGCGGTAGCCCTCCGGCTTGGGCATGCCGAAGTTGCGCTTGATCTTCTCCTTGGTGTCGCGGCCCTTCTGGTGGCCGACGATCACCACCGGGCGGCCGCCGATGCGAGCCAGCCCGCCGACGATGGCCTTGTCGTCGGCGAACGCGCGGTCGCCGGCCAGTTCCTGGAATTCGTCGCAGATCACCTTCACGTAATCCAGCGTATACGGACGCGCCGGGTGCCGGGCCATCTGCGATACCTGCCACGGAGTGAGGTCGCGGAAGATCTGCGCGGTGCGCTTGCGCAGCTTGTCTTCCAGCGTGCGCACCTCGGCCTCGACATCGACGGCGGTGCCGTTGCCGGCGTTGCGCAGGTCCTGGATGCGGGCTTCGAGGTCGGCGATGGGCTGCTCGAAATCGAGGTAGTTCGGATTCATCGAAAGCCGTGCGTGCGGAAAGCGGGAAGTGTAGCCGAACCAGGATCAGGTGCCCGTACGCCGCGGCATGGCCCATGCGGCCTATCCACGCGGCCGGTTAAGACGTTAAGGTCGCAGACTTCATTCCGTGAATGGGATCGCGATGATGCCGCGCAAGACCTCGTTGCTGTTCGCTCTCCTGCTTGCCGCCGTGGTGCCATCGGTGCATGCCGTGGAGTTTTCGCCGCAGGAACTGTCGCGGGCGACCGCGCTGCAGCAGCGTCTGGTCACGCTGGACAGCCATCTGGACACGCCGGAAAACCTGCACCGTGCCGGCTTCGACATCCTGCAGGCGCATCCTGACAACGCCTTGTCGCAGGTGGACCTGCCGCGCATGCGGCAGGGCGCATTCGACGGCGGCTTCTTCGCCATCTACACCGAGCAGGGCGACCGCACGCCGCAGGCCTGGGCCGCGGACCGCGATGCGGGGCTGAAGCGGCTGGTGGAAATCCGCGAAATGCTGGCCGCGCATCCGCAGCAGTTCGGCCTGGCCCTGAGCGCCGACGATGCCGCGCGGATCAAGCGCGCAGGCAAGCGGGTGGTCTACATCAGCATGGAGAACGCCAGCCCGCTGGTGAAAGACCCCGGCTTGCTGGACTTCTATCAGGGCGAGGGGCTGCGGTTGCTGAGCCTGGTGCACTTCGTCAACAACGAGCTGGCCGATTCGTCCACCGACCCGAAAGGCCCGGAATGGCATGGCATCAGCCCGGCGGGCAAGGCGCTGATGATGGAAGCGGTGAAGCGCGGCATCGTGATCGACCAGTCGCATGCTTCCGACGAGGTGTTCGATCAGATGGTCGAACTGCTGCCGGTGCCGTTCATCGCTTCGCACAGCGGGGCCAAGGCCGTGTATGCGCACCCGCGCAACCTCGACGATGCCCGCCTGCGCAAGCTGGTGGCCAAGGGGGGCGTGGTGCAGGTCAATTCGTACCCGGGCTACCTGATCGACACGCAGGCAACGGCCGAGCGCAAGGCGGCCGAAGAATCGCTGGAAAAGGAACTGGGCGGCTGGGACGGCATGACGATGGCGCAGGGCAAGGCGCTGGCCGTCAAGATGAAGGCGCTGGACGAAAAATACCCGGTGCGCAAGGCGACGCTGGACGACTTCTTCGAGCACCTGCAGCATCTGCTCGACGTCGCCGGGCCGGAGCACGTGGGCATCGGCATGGATTGGGATGGCGGCGGCGGCGTGGAAGGCATGCAAAGCGTGGCCGACCTGCCGAAGATCACCGCGTGGTTGCTGCGCAAGGGTTACAGCGAGCAGCAGATTGCCGGCATCTGGGGCGGCAACCTGCTGCGGGTGATGCGGCAGGCGCAGGATTACGCGGCGGCGCAGGCGGCCAAGCCGGCCGCCAGGGCCGATTGAGCCAGGCCGACGGGCAGGCCCGGTCGGAACGGGCGCAAAGGCCGCGGCTACCCGGTTGGATCGGGTGGCCGTGCCATTCCAGATTGCATCGGAACGAACGGGCGGAGGCATTCCGCCGGTTCCGTCCTAGTTCGCCCAAGGCTTGTACAGCGCCAGTTTGACCGTGCGCAAGCCAGGCAGGGCGCGCAGGTTTTCCAGCAGCGGCAGGTCCACGCGCACGGCGTTGGGGCCGGACAGGTCGAGCATGCCTGAGCTGCCGCCCTTGGCGCCGTTGCGCGGCGGCAGCAGCAGGTGCAGGCGCAGCGGCGTCTTGCCGGGGCGGTTGCGCGCCAGCAGGCTGTCCACCCGTGCCCAGGTGTCCGGCACGCGCATGTCCAGCCGCAAGGACAGGCGCTGGGCCTGCTGCGCGCACAGGGTCTCGAAATCCCAGCACTGGCGGATGTTCAGGCTGTAGCCGCCGTTGAAGCTGTCCTCGCGCAGGCCGCCCTGGATCACCAGCACGCGGTCGCGCACCAGCAGCGGGCCGAAATCGGCCATCGCTTCGGAGAAAGCGCCGCATTCGATGCGGCCCTTGCCGTCCTCCAACTGCACGAACACCTGGCTGTCGCCCTTGCGGCGCACGCCGACCACCAGCCCGGCCACGACGGTATTCACCTCCGGCCGCCAGCCGCGCTTCTCGCCGGATGGCTGCGAGGTCCAGATGCGGTCGAGGTCGCCGAGGTCGTGGCCGACCAGCGAGCTCACTTCTTGGCGGTACGGGTCGAAAGGGTGGCCGCTGAGGTAATGGCCCAGCGTCTCGCGCTCGCCTTGCAGCAGCTGGCCCAGCGGCCATTCGCGTGCCTGCGGCAGGTCGAGCTTGAGCGCGGGCGCATCGGCGTCGTCGCCGCCCCCGAACAGCGACACCTGCCCGGCGGCGCGCTCGCGGGCGAGCTGCTCGGTGGCCTTCAGCACTTCGGGCAGCTGCAGCATCAGCGAAGCGCGATTGGGGCCCAACCCGTCCAGCGCGCCGGCGTTGATCATCGCCTCCAGCGTGCGCCGGTTGAGCTTGCCGCTGTCCACGCGCTTGCAGAAATCCAGCAGGTCGGCGTACTCGCCGCCGCGTTCGCGCTCCTCGACGATGGCTTCGCAGGCGCCCTGGCCGACGCCCTTGATGGCGCCCAGCCCGTAGCGGATGGTGTCGGCCTGCACGGCCTCGAACATCCACGGCGACTGGTTCACGTGCGGCGGCAGGATCTCCAGCGACACGTGCCGGGCCTCGTTGAGGAAGCCCACCACCTTGTCTGTGTTGTCCATGTCCGAGGACATCGTCGCGGCCATGAATTCGGCCGGGTAGTGGCGCTTGAGCCAGGCGGTCTGGTAGCTGACCAGCGCATAGGCGGCGGCGTGCGACTTGTTGAAGCCGTAGCCGGCGAACTTCTCCATCAGGTCGAAGATCTCGTCGGCCTTGGCCTGGCCGACCCCGCCCCTGGCCGCGCCCTCGCGGAAGATCTCGCGGTGCTTGGCCATTTCGGCCGGCACCTTCTTGCCCATCGCGCGGCGCAGCAGGTCGGCGCCGCCCAGCGAGTAGCCGCCGACGATCTGCGCCATCTGCATCACCTGTTCCTGATACACCATGATGCCGTAGGTGTCCTGGAGCATGTCTTCGGTGCGCGGGTCCGGGTATTCGAACTCCTGCTGGCCGTGCTTGCGCGCGATGAAGTCCGGGATCAGGTCCATCGGACCGGGGCGATACAGCGACACCAGCGCGATCAGGTCCTCGAAGCGGTCGGGCTTGGCGTCCTTGAGCATGCGCCGCATGCCCGAGGATTCGAACTGGAACACCGCGCCGGTGTTGGCAGCGGCGAAGATGTCGCGGTAGACCGACGCGTCGTCGAGCGGGGTGGCGGCGATGTCCACCGGCGGGATGTCGGCGCGCGCGTGGCGCTTGTTGATCGCCTTCACCGCCCAGTCGATGATGGTCAGCGTGCGCAGGCCGAGGAAGTCGAACTTCACCAGGCCCACCGCTTCCACGTCGTTCTTGTCGAACTGGGTGACCGGGTTCTTGCCGCGGTTGCCCTCGTCGTGTTCGGCGCACAGCGGGCAGAACTCGCTCAGCGGCGTCGGCGCGATCACCACGCCGCCGGCGTGCTTGCCGGTGTTGCGGGTGAGGTCTTCCAGCTGCAGCGCCAGCTCGATCAGGTCGTGGACGTCGTCGTCGCTGCCGTAGCGTTCGATCAATTCGGCCGAGGCCATCTCCGAACCGGGGCCGTCCTTGCCCTTGCCCAGCGCGTCCTTCAGCGTGATGCCGAGGATGTTGGGGATCAGCTTGGCCACGCCATCGACCAGCCCGTACGGGAAGCCCAGCACGCGGCCGCAGTCGCGCACCACCGCCTTGGCTGCCATGGTGCCGTAGGTGACGATCTGGCTGACCTTGTCGCGGCCGTACTTGCGGGCCACGTAGTCGATCACCTCGTCGCGCCGGTCCATGCAGAAATCGACGTCGAAGTCGGGCATGGACACGCGTTCTGGGTTCAGGAAGCGCTCGAACAGCAGGTTGTACGGCAGCGGGTCCAGGTCGGTGATCTTCAGCGCCCATGCCACCAGCGAGCCGGCGCCGGAACCGCGGCCCGGACCGATCGGGATGCCGTGCTCCTTGCCCCACTTGATGAAGTCCGACACGATCAGGAAGTAGCCGGGGAAACCCATCTTGATGATGGTGCCCAGCTCGAATTCCAGCCGCTCGTCGTAGTCCTGGCGGGTCTTGCCCGGTGCCAGCGGATGCGTGGCCAGGCGTTCCTCCAGGCCCTCGCGCGCCTGCTTCTGGATCCAGGTGTCCAGGGTCTGGTCGTCGGGCACCGGGTATTGCGGCAGGTAATAGGTGCCCAGGTGCATCTCGACGTTGCAGCGCTGGGCCAGCGCCACGGTGTTGTCGATCGCGTCGGGGATGTCGGCGAACAGCTCGGCCATTTCCTCGGCCGACTTCAGGTATTGCTCGGGGCTGTAATCGCGCGGGCGGCGCGGGTCGTCGAGCACGCGGCCGGAGGCGATGCACACGCGTGCCTCGTGCGCGTCGAAACCGTCGCGGTCGAGGAAGCGCACGTCGTTGCTGGCCACCACCGGCAAGCCGCGCACGCCGGCCGCGTGCAGGGCGAAACGGTTGAAGGCTTCCTCGCCGTCGCGGTTGGTGCGGGTCAGTTCCAGGTGCAGGCCGTCGCCGAAGGTGCGCTGCCAGTCGGCCAGGTGCTGTTCGGCCAGGTCGTGGCGGCCCTCGGCGAACAGGCGCCCGGCCAGGCTCTCGCGCCCGGCCAGCGCGAACAGGCCCTCGTGCGCGTCCAGCAGCCATTCGGGGCGGATCGCCACGCCGCCTTCCGGTCGTTGGCCTTCCATCCATGCGCGGGTCAGCAGGCGCGACAAGGTGAGGTAGCCGCCGTGGTCGCGGCACAGCACGGTCAGCCGCCACGGCGTCATGTCGTCGGACGAGGCGATCATCAGGTCGGCGCCGGCAATGGGCTTGATGCCCACTTTTTCGGCACCGTTGACCAGCTTGACCAGCGCGAACAGGTTGTTCAGGTCGGTGACGGCGACGGCCGGCATCCGCATTTCGACTGCGCGGCTGAGCAGGTTGGGGCGCTTGGCCTTGGCCGGGTCTGCGTAATCGGGCTTCTCGGGCACGCGGATCGTCGAATCCGCCATCGAGAATTCGGTATGCAGGTGCAGGTGGACGAAACGGGGAGAAGACATGCCGGACCAGCTCTGTGACGGGTCAGGGTAGAGCGCGGGGGGCGGAGGGACAAGGCTTGACAGCCGCGGCGAAGCGGGCCGGCTGTGGCGGCTGTGCTTCAGTCGTTTGCCTGCAGCGCGGCACGCACCGGCGCGAAGCTTCGGCGGTGCTGCGGGCAGGGACCGTGTTCGGCCAGCGCGGCCAGGTGCGCGGGGGTCGGGTAGCCCTTGTGCACGGCGAAACCGTACTGCGGGAACTGCGCATCCAGCGCCACCATCCAGTGGTCGCGGGCCACCTTGGCGAGGATCGAGGCGGCCATGATCGCCGGGTCGAGCGCGTCGCCGCCGACCAGCGCCTCGCCGGGGCAGGGCAGGCCGTGCGGCAGGCGGTTGCCGTCCACGCGGGCCAGCGCGGGGGCGGGCTGCAAGGCGCAGACCGCGCGGCGCATGCCTTCCATCGTGGCCTGCAGGATGTTGAGCCGGTCGATCTCGTCGGCATGCACCAGCTCGATCCGCCAGGCCAGTGCGCGTTCGACGATAAGGGGGTACAGCATCTCGCGCTTTTTCTCGCTGAGCCGCTTGGAGTCGTTGAGGCCGGCGATGGGGCGGGCCGGGTCGAGGATCACGGCGGCCACGCCGACCGGCCCGGCCAGCGGCCCGCGGCCGGCCTCGTCCACGCCGGCGATGCGTTCGACGGGCACGCCCGCGAACAGCGACAGTTCCGGCAACGCGACCGGTCGGCGGCGCGGCGCGTTCATGGC
>Ga0194137_10001775_pt1 | contig 12988 bp, 11 predicted proteins | sample TARM_MetaG_T3_14_FD_134025 | JGI IMG/M metagenome (GOLD analysis project Ga0194137, IMG submission 134025) | Freshwater microbial communities from Pennsylvania, USA, analyzing microbe dynamics in response to fracking - TARM_MetaG_T3_14 (version 2) | ecosystem: Environmental > Aquatic >... | reverse complement strand
GCGTTGATGATGCGGTTCACCGACTCGGCGTAGCGCTGCAACTGCTCCAGCGTGACGAACTCGTCGGCGGTGTGGGCCTGGGCGATGTCGCCCGGACCGTAGACGAAGGCGGTGTAGCCGCCGGCCGAGAACAGCGAAGCCTCGGTCCAGAAATCCACCGCGTTGCCGACCGGCAAGCCCAGCTCGTCGGCGATGTCGCGCGCGGCGAGGCGGCGCTCCTCGGCGCGTGCGATGTCGCCCGATGGCAGGCTCGGGCCGCGGAAGGTTTCTTCGAAATGCGCCGCGGCAGGCTCGGCGAAACCGGCGAAGGTGGCCAGCAAGGCATCGTTGTCCATCGACGGCAGCGGCCGGAAATTGAAGCGCAACTCGGCGGCCGGCGCGATGACGTTGGCCTTGATGCCGCCTTCGACGCGGCCGATGTTGAAGCGCAGCCCGGTCAGTCCGCCGAAACGCGCATGCTCCAGCGATTGCACGTGGTCCAGCGCCTTGCCGCCCCAGCGGATGGCCTGGTGCAGCGCACTGGCCGACGGGTCGAGGGCGGCCGAGGCATGCCCGGCCTTGCCGGCAAACTGCATCAGCACCGAGCTGATGCCGCGATGCGCCAGCACCGCCTCGCCCATGGTCGGCTCGGCCACGATCACCGCATCAAACGGCAGCCGGCGCTTGAGAAACGCGGCGATGCAGCGCGGGTCGTTGGCTTCCTCGTCCGAGGAGAACAGGAACGCGGCATCGCCCTGCCCCGCATTGGCAGCGGCGATCAAGGCGGCGGCGGCACCCTTGATGTCGCACACGCCCAGCCCCACCACGCGGTCGCCCAGCCGGCGCATTGCATGCGGGCTGGCCGTCCAGGCCGGCGAATCCGGCACCGTGTCCAGATGCACGTTGAACAGGTGCCTGGGCGCGCCGCGCACCGCGTACAGGCTGACCGCACCGGCGCCGTGGTCGGTCACCTGCACGTCGAACCCTGGCAGGTTCGCGCGCAGGTAGTCGAAGATGCCGCCCTCGGCGGCGATCGCGCGCGGCGGGTTGCGGGTGTCGAAGGACACCAGCCGTTCAAGATGCGCGAGCGTGGTTTCGAGCAGGTCGGTCATGACGATGTGATCGTTGGAGTCAGGCCGCCGAAGCGGTCCGGTAGGGATCGGCACGCTGGATTTCCATCATCCGGTCCGGACGGGCGAACGGCGCGAAACCGAACTGCGCGTAGAGACCATGCGCATCCCAGGTGCCCAGCATGAAGCGGCGCAAACCCTGCAACTGCGGGTGCGCCATCACGGCCGCCACCAGTTGCTTGGAATAGCCCCGCCCGCGGTGCTCCGCCAGCACGAACACGTCGGCCAGATAGGCGAAGGTGGCAAAATCGGAAACCACCCGCGCAAACGCCACCTGACCCGCGCCCTTCACGTAGCCGCCGAAGCACAGCGAGCCGGCGATGGCACGCTCCACCGTCTCCCTCGGGATGCCGGGGCTCCAGTAGGCCTCGGTGGAAAGGAAACGATGGATCAGGGGAACATCGAGTTCCCCCTTGTCCGTGCCTATGCGCAGCTCGCCGTCCATGCCGGCCTCAGCGGTTGATCTGCGCGTACAGCGTCGAGCTCATGCCGAACAGCTTGATGAAGCCCTCGGCCTCCTCCACGCCCCAGTCGGCCGATTGCGCATAGGTGGCACCCTTGGCGTTGAGGATGTGCGGGGACTTCACCGCCACCGCGTCGACCCGGCCGCCGCGGGTTTCCAGCGTCACTTCGCCGCTGACCTTGGCCTGCGAGGACTTCAGGAAAGCCTCGATGTCGGTCTTGAGCGGATCGTGGAAGAAGCCTTCGTACACCAGCTCCACCCACTTGCGCGCCACGTCCGGCTTGAAGCGGTTCTGCTGCTTGGTCAGCACCGCGTCTTCCAGCGCACGGTGCGCGGCCAGCAGCGAGATCAGGCCCGGTGCCTCGTAGATGATGCGCCCCTTCAGGCCGATCACGGTGTCGCCGGTGTACACGCCGCGGCCGACGCCGTACTGGGCGAACAGCTTGTTGAGCCGGGCCAGGATCTGCGCGCCCGGCAACGGCTTGCCGTCCAGCTCGACGGCTTCGCCCTCGACGAACTTCAAGGTCACGTGCAGCGGTTCGACCGGCCATGCGCTGCGCGGGGCACACAGCGCGCGCGCGCCCTCGCCCGGAGCTTCCCAGCGGTCGATCTCGCCGCCGGACATGGTCACGCCCAGCAGGTTCTCGTTGATCGTGTAGCTCTTCTGCTTGGCGCGCACGCCAAAGCCGCGCTCTTCCAGATACTTCTGCTCGTAGGCGCGGGTCTGGGTGTGTTCCTTCTGGATCTCGCGGATCGGCGCGTGGATCACGTAGTCGCCCTGCGCCTTCACCGCCAGATCGAAGCGCACCTGGTCGTTGCCCATGCCGGTGCAGCCGTGGGCGATGGCGTTGCTGCCCAGCTCGGCGGCGCGCTTGAGTGCGGCATCGACGATCAGGTAACGATCGGACACCAGCAGCGGGTACTGACCCTGATAGGCCTCGCCGGCCCACACGAACGGCTTGACGAAGCCGTCCCATATCGCCGGACCGCCATCGACGGTGACGTGGCTGGCCGCGCCCAGCTCGGCGGCACGCTGCTCGATGTAGGCACGTTCCTCGTCGTCGACGCCACCGGTGTCGGCGAACACGGTGTGCACCGCGTAGCCCTGTTCCTTCAGGTAGGGGATGCAGAAGCTGGTATCCAGGCCGCCCGAAAAGGCGAGCACGACGTCTTTGTTGCTCATGGCAGGGGTTCCGGTGTTCGTGGGGTTATTGGGAAATCAGCGCCGACATCACCGCTTTCTGCACGTGCAGGCGGTTTTCGGCCTCGTCGATGGCGATGCAGGCCGGCGAATCCATCACCGCGTCGGTGGCCTTGACGTTGCGGCGCAGCGGCAGGCAGTGCGAGAACACGCCATTGTTGGTCAGCGCCATCTTGGCCTCGTCGACGATGAAGTGCTTGTACTGGTCGCGGATGGGTTTTTCCGGCTCCCAGTTGCCGAAGTACGGCAGCGCGCCCCAGCTCTTGGCATAGACCACGTCGGCACCGCGGTAGGCGCTGTCGATGTCGTGGCTGATGGCGAACGAGCCGCCGCTCTCGGCCACGTTCTGCTCGGCCCAGCCGATGTAACGCTCGTCGAGGATGTACTCCGGCGTCGGGCACAGCAGGGTCACGTCCATGCCCATGCGCGTGGCGATGGTCAGCGCCGAATTGGCCACGGCCGTGTTCAGCGGCTTGGGGTGGTAGGTCCAGGTCAGCACGTACTTCTTGCCGCGCAGGTCGGTGGTGCCGAAGTGCTCCTGCAAGGCCAGCGCGTGCGCCAGCTCCTGGCACGGGTGGGTGATCGTCTCCATGTTGATCACCGGCACCGGCGAATAGCGGGCAAAGGCCTTGAGCACCTTGTCCTGACGGTCGCTGGCCCAGTCCTTGAACTTCGGGAAGGCGCGCACGCCGATCAGGTCGGCGTAGCGGCCCAGCACCTTGGCCACTTCGGCGATGTGTTCCTCGGCCTCGCCGTCCATCACCGTGCCCAGCTCGAATTCGATCGGCCACGCGTCCTTGCCCGGCTGCAGCACCACCGCGTGGCCGCCCAGCTGGAACGCGCCCAGCTCGAAGCTGGTGCGGGTGCGCATCGAGGGGTTGAAGAACACCAGCGCGATCGACTTGCCCTTGAGCTGGTCGCCAAGCCGGCTGCGCTTGAATTCGGCGGCCTGCGCCAGCAGCGCATCCAGTTCCGGGCGGCTCCAGTCCTGCGTGTTCAGGAAATGCTTGAGGGACATCGATCGATCCTTGGCTGCATGACGGCCGCTGCGGCGGGCCGGTGCGCGAGATGCGCGATTTCTTGCGTTTGAAACTTCAGCACTGCGAAAACGAAAAAACCCAGCCTGGGCTGGGTTTCCGAAAGACGACAGCAAAACTCCGGCTCACCCAGCGAACGTGTGGGGTTCCGGTCGGCGCGCGCGCGAAGTCATCCCGGAGGCCATCCGGGCGGCACTTGCGGCGTGCGAGTGGGCAGTCGTCTTCATCGGCGGGCATGGTCGCATGCACTGCGGCAAGGCGCAAGCACGCCGGTCAACGTCCGGTGGACGCAGCGGCGGGCATTTCCGGCGTGACCGACACGCGGATGCGCACACGGTTGCCCGGATCCTCAGGCAGGCGCGAGCGGTACTTGGCGCCGCGATAGACATAATCGACGTCGTAGGCGATGGGACGGCGGAATTCGCGCCCCACCTCGACCATCTTGCAACTGCGCTTGGCGGCCGGCGCCTCCTGCGCCTTCCCCCCCACGTCCGGATGCGAGGAAAACAGACCCTGCACCGATTCCAGCAGGCGACCGAACCGTCCCGACTGTTGCGCCTGCGGCCTGCCGGCGTCGGGTTCGGGCTCCGCTTCGCAGCGTTCTTCCATGCGGCTGGCGCGCAGGGTCTGGTAGACCGGTTCGACGTGCATCACGCGGGCGTAGTCGATGCGCACGTTCTCCATCGGCACCACCCGGTTGCGCGCGACATCCTCGGCCGAAACCGGGCCGGCAGCAGCCAGCAGGACGGCGATCAGCCATGGAACCGGATGCAGTGACGACTGCGACAGCAGGGACATCGACCCACGGACCCGACCAAGAGTGAGCACGCAGTGTCGCCCCCGCCGCCTTGAGAGTGGCTGAACCGGCGCCCGGCCAGGCAGGGCCTGTAGAATCGCAGGGCTTCCCGCCACGTCGTACCGGTACACCCCCGATGAGCCTGCGCCTGCACAACAACCTCACCCGCCGGGTCGAGGAGTTTTCCCCGCTCGACCCCGCCGCCGGCCCGACTCTGTACGTGTGCGGCCCCACCGTCTACAACTACGTGCACATCGGCAACGCGCGCGGCCCGGTGGTATTCGGCGTGCTGGCCGCCCTGCTGCGCCGCCGCTACGGCAAGCTGCGCTACGCGCGCAACATCACCGACGTGGACGACAAGATCAATGCCGCCGCGCGCGAACAGGCCGTGCCGATCTCCACGATCACCGAAAAGTTCGCCGACGCCTATCGCGCCGACATGGCCAGTCTCGGCGTGACCGGCGATTTCGCCGCCAACATCGAGCCGACCGCGACCGGCCACATCGCCGAAATGATCTCGATGATCGGACAGCTGATCGACTCCGGCCACGCATATGCGGCCGAAGGCCACGTGCTGTTTTCGGTCGGCTCGTTCGAGGATTACGGCAAGCTCTCGCGCCGCGATCCGGACGAGATGCTGGCCGGCGCCCGCGTCGAAGTGGCCCCGTACAAGCGCGATGCCGGCGACTTCGTGCTGTGGAAGCCGTCCTCCGACGACCTGCCCGGTTGGGAGTCGCCATGGGGCCGCGGCCGTCCCGGCTGGCACATCGAATGCTCGGCGATGGCCGCCGCGCATCTGGGCGACACCATCGACATCCACGCCGGCGGCGTGGACCTGCTGTTCCCGCATCACGAGAACGAAATCGCGCAGAGCGAGTGCGCGCACGGCGGCGCCACCTTTGCCCGCTTCTGGCTGCACAACGGCATGCTCAACTTCGGCGGCGCCAAGATGAGCAAATCGCTGGGCAACATCGAGCGCGTGCACGACCTGGTGCGCCAGCATCCGCCCGAGGCGCTGCGCTACGCGCTGCTCAGCGCGCACTACCGGCAGCCGCTGGACTGGTCCGATGCGTTGATCGAACAGTCCAAGAACACGCTGGACCGGCTGTACGGCACGCTGCGCGATCTGGCCGACTATCCGGCCACGCCGGAAATCCCGGCCGAAGTGGAGGCCGCGCTGGACGACGACCTCAATACTCCCCGCGCGCTCGCAGAGCTGGCGGCGCTGGCTTCGCTGGCCCGCACGATCAAGGCCAAATCCGAACTGACTGGCCCGGCAGAGCATGTCGAGCTGGCCCGCGTGAAAGCCGGCCTGCTCGGCGCCGGCCTTGCCCTCGGACTGCTCCAGCAGGATCCGCAGGCCTGGTTCCAGGGCGCCGCCAGCGAGGACGACACCCGCATCCAGGCACTGGTGGACGAACGCACCGCGGCCAAGAAGTCACGCGACTTCGCCCGCGCCGATGCCATCCGCGACCAACTCGCCGCCGAAGGCATCGCGTTGGAAGACACACCGCAGGGCGTGCGCTGGAAGCGCACCTGACCGGACAACGCGTCGCGCGCCCGCACCGAGAAACAGGAACACCCGTGATCGACACGATTTTCCCGCTTGAACCCACCGCCGCCGAAGCGCAGGCGGCCATCGCCGACGAGTTCGCCTTCTTCGGCGACTGGTCCGAGCGTTACCAGTACCTGATCGACCTCGGCCACAAGCTGCCGGCCTTTCCTGACGCGTGGAAAACCGGGGAGCACCGCCTGCTCGGCTGCCAGTCGATGGTGTGGATCGTGCCCGAGGGCGATGCGGACAAGCTGGTGTTCCACGCGATCAGCGATTCGGCCATCGTGTCCGGGCTGATCTATCTGGCCCTGCGCGTGTACTCGGGACGCAGCGCCGCCGAAATCCTCGCCACCGAACCCGAGTACCTCGCCACGGCGGGCCTGTCCAGGCATCTTTCGCCGACCCGCAGCAACGGCGTGGCGGCGATGTTGCAGTTCATCCGCGACACCGCCCGCGCCAAGGCCCGGCCGTGAGCCGGGCGATCGAACCTTCCGGCCAATCCAGCCTGCGCGCCCTGCTCGCCCACCCCGGTTTCGCGCTGGTCCTGCTGTACCGGATCCTCGCGATGCTGTCCTACCAGATCGTCGCGGTGACGGTGGGCTGGCACATCTACCAGATTACCGGCAATCCGCTCTCGCTCGGCCTGATCGGGCTGGCCGAGATCCTGCCGTTCTTCTGCGTGGCCCCGTTTGCCGGTTATCTCGTGGACCATCTGCCACGGCGCCGGCTCGGCATCGCCGCCTCGGCCGGCCTGCTGGCCACGGCGCTGGTGTTGATGGCGCTGATCAAGGGCTGGCTGCCGGTGCAGGGCACCTGGCCTATCTATGCGGCCATCGCGATGACCGGCATGGTCCGTTCCTTCCTCACCCCGGTCTACAACGCACTGTTCGCCAAGGTGCTGCCGCGCGAAGCCTTCGCCCGCGGCGCCGGCATCGGCAGCGTCACCTTCCAGGCCGGCATGGTGCTGGGCCCGGCAATCGGCGGCGTGCTGGTCGGATGGGGCGGCAGCGCACTGGCCTATGCCGTGGCGGCGGCATTCGGCGGGCTGGCCGGACTGGCGCTGCTGGTGCTGCGCGTGCACGACCCGGTAACGCCCGCAGCGCACCGCGCGCCGGTGCTGCGCAGCATCGCCGAAGGCGCGCGCTTCGTGTTCTCCAATCAGATCATGCTCGGCGCGATGGCGCTGGACATGTTCTCGGTGCTGCTGGGTGGCGCGGTCTCGATGCTGCCGGCCTTCATCCACGACATCCTGCATTACGGGCCCGAAGGCCTGGGCATCCTGCGCGGCGCGCCGGCGCTGGGTTCGGTGCTGGTCGGGCTGTGGCTGGCCCGACGTCCGTTGCAGCGCAATGCCGGCCGTACCCTGCTGCTGGCCGTGGCCGGCTTTGGCCTGTGCACCGTCGCGTTCGGCCTGTCGCGGCACTTCTGGCTGTCCGCGGCCATCCTGCTGGCTTACGGGGCCTGCGACGGGGTGTCGGTGGTGGTACGCCAGACCATCCTGCAACTGGCCACACCGGACGAGATGCGTGGACGGGTATCGTCGATCAACGGCATCTTCATCGGCTCGTCCAACGAGCTGGGTGCGTTCTACGACGGCGTGATGGCGCGCCTGCTCGGGCTGGTGCCGGCGGTGGTGCTGGGTGGTTGCGTGACCATCGTCGTGGTCGCCATCGCCGCAGCCAAGGCACCGAAACTGCGCCGGCTGGATCTGCGCGAACTGCAGTGAACCCGGCCCCCGTCTCCCGGGCATCCGCAGTGCGCCGCGCAGGCGCTCCGTGCGAGGCAAAGGGAAAAGCCTGCCTGCCGCGAGGGCCCGAAATGGAAAAGCCCCGCCAATGCGGGGCTTTTCGACAGGGGCAGGCATCGGTCCGGGTCAATCGCCCTGCTGCTTTTGCAGGTGCTCCCAGCGCTCCTGCGCGTCGAGGGTGCGTTCGGCGGTCAAGCGCGCCTCGAGGCGCTCCAGGCCGATCTCTTCCCCGGTATCCACGCAATAACCGTAATCGCCGGCTTCCAGACGCTTGAGCGTGCTGTCGATCTTGCCGATCAGCTTGCGGTAACGGTCGCGGGTACGCAGCTCCAGCGAGTTCTCGGTTTCGCGGGTAGCACGCTCGGCCTCGTCGCCGATGTCGCGCACTTCGTCCTTGAGGTTCTCGATGGTCTGCTTGGATTCCTCGATCAGGTCGGCACGCCACTTGAGCAGGCGCTGGCGGAAATACTCCAACTGCAGCGGGCTCATGTATTCCTCGTCCGCCGCGGGCTTGTAGCCCTTGGGCAGGACCGGCCGGCCGGAGGTGGGGTCGGTCGCATATTCGACCACCTTGCGCTTGTTCGGGGCACTCGGCGCAGCCTGCGCGCGGGCCACCACGGCCACGGCCACCTTGCCGGTGGTCTTGACGGGGACGGGCTTGGCGGGAGGGCTGCTCTTGTTCACGTCTTTTGCTGTGTTCTTCTTGGTTGCTGGCACGGATTTTTCGTGTTTGTGGTGCGATTTCGGAGGGGCCACCGGGGCAGCGGGCTTGGGAGCCTCTGCCGGACGAGCAGCCTTGACGGATTTTGCCGGAGCCGCCTTCGCCACCGACGTCTTGACCGGTGCGGCCTTGGGCTTGGCGACGGGCTTGGCAGGTTTGGCCGGCAGCATCTTCTTGACGGCTGCAGGCTTGGCCACCGGCTTTGGGGCCGCCTTCGCCGGCTTGGTCGCGGCAGGCTTGACGGCCTTGGCAAGCTTCTTGCCCGTTGTTGCCGGGGCGGCCTTCTTTGCCACCTTCTTGACGGGTGCCGCTGCTTTCCCGGCCACGGTCTTCTTCGCCACGCTCTTCGCTACCGCCGGCTTGGCGACTTTCTTGGCGGCCTTCACGGCCTTTTTCGCGGTTTTTTTCACTGCCACGGATCGTCTCTTCCTTGGGGGTGAGCGCATCGCCACAGGCGGAGAAGCGGGCCTTTATAGCCTACCCGGCGGGGGGCGGCAACCACGTATTCAGCGGGAAAGCCTATGATGGAAACATGCTGCGCCACCTGCTGATCGGATTGCTGAAGCTGTACAAGCTGCTCGTGAGCCCACTGCTGGGGCCACGCTGCCGCTTCGTGCCCAGTTGTTCGGAATACGCGATGGAAGCGATCGAGCGGCACGGCCCGTTCAAGGGCGGCTGGCTGGCGGCGCGCCGGCTGGCCCGCTGCCATCCGTTCAACCCCGGCGGGTACGACCCCGTCCCCGGTGCGGCTCCATCGAGCCACGCCGCCCACTGTCCATGCAAAGGAAAAGGAACCCATCGATGCCCACCGGAACCCTGATCACCAACGCCCGCATGGTCAACGAAGGCCATCAGTTCGAAGGCGATCTGCGCATCGAAGACGGCCGGATCGCCCGGATCGCGCCGGAGATCAAGGCCAACCCGGGCGAGAAGGTGGTGGACGCGCAGGGGCGCTGGCTGCTGCCCGGCATGATCGATGACCAGGTGCACTTCCGCGAACCGGGTCTGACCCACAAGGGCGACATCGCCACCGAGTCGGCCGCGTCGGTGGCCGGCGGCACCACCACCTTCATGGACATGCCCAACACTCGCCCGCCGACGCTCGACGCCGATGCGCTGGAGGCCAAATACGCCGCTGCCAAGGGCCGCGCCTGGGCCAACCACGGCTTCTACATGGGCGCCAGCAACGACAACCTCGACGCGATTGGCCGCATCGACCCGCTCGCCACGCCGGGCGTGAAGGTGTTCATGGGCGCCTCCACCGGCAACATGCTGGTGGACGACCCGGAGGTGCTCAACGGCATCTTCCGCGAAACCCCGGTGCCGATCATCACGCACTGCGAGGACACGCCCACGATCAACGCCAACCTCGCCCGCTACAAGGAAAAGTACGGCACGCGGATCCCGGTACGCTTCCACCCCGAGATCCGCTCGCGCGAGGCCTGCATCAAGTCGACCCGGCTGGCGATGTCGCTGGCACGCAAGCACGGCACGCGCCTGCACGTGCTGCACATTTCCACCGCCGACGAGTTGGCGCTGTTCCAGCGCGGCCCGCTGGTGCAGGAGGACGGCCGGCGCAAGCAGATCACCGCCGAGACCTGCATCCATTTCCTGCGTTTCGACAGCAGCGATTACGAACGTCTGGGCAACCTGATCAAGTGCAACCCCGCGATCAAGGAACCGGCCGACCGCGAGGCCTTGATAAAGGCACTGGCCGAGGACGTGATCGACGTGCTGGCCACCGACCACGCACCGCACACGTGGGAGGAAAAGGCCTCCACCGAGTACGAAAAAGCGCCCGGCGGCCTGCCGCTGACCCAGTACGCGCTGCTGGCAGCCATCGAATTGGTGCACGAGGGCCGCCTGGGCATCGAGAAAGTGGTGCAGAAGCTGGCGCACGCACCGGCGCAGTTGTTCGACGTGAAAGAACGCGGCTTCCTGCGCGAAGGCTACTGGGCCGATCTGGCGATGATCGACGACCGCCCGCTGACCGTCCGCCGCGAGGACGTGCTGTCCAAGTGCGGCTGGTCGCCATTCGAAGGCATGACCTTCCATTCGCGCGTGCGCGCCACTTGGGTCAACGGCAAGCTGGTCTGGAACGGCGAGCAACTGCTCGGCACCCCGGACGGCATGCGTCTGGAATTTGCCCGCTGATGCGCATGGCAGCAAAGCTGGCAGCCTTGCTGCTCCCGATCCCGGCCATCGCCATGACCCAGTCGCCGGCCCTGCCGCCGATCCAGCGCCCGGACAACACTGTGCGCGATGCCAGTTATGTGCCGGCGAAAGCCTCGCAGGGCGCGCTGGTCATCGGCCGGGCATCGCCCGATGCCGATGTCGAATACGCCGGGCGCACGCTGAAGGTGACTGCCGACGGCCACTTCGTCTTCGGCGTGCCGCGCGATGCCACCGGCCCCTTGAGCGTGCGCATCGTCCGCCCCGACGGACGCGCCTTGGTGCATCAGGTGCAAGTGGTGCCGCGCGATTGGCCCCTTGAGCGCGTGGTCGGCGTGCCGCCGAAAACCGTGAACCCGCCACCAGCGATCGCCGAACGCATCGCGCGCGAACAGGCCGCCGTGGCCGTCGCACGCGAGCGCGACGACGACCGCAGCGACTACCTGCAAGCCTTCGTCTGGCCGGTGAAGGGCCGCATCAGCGGCCGCTTCGGCAATGCCCGCCTGTACGTCGCCACCGACGGCAGCACCCAGGCCGGCAGCGGCCATTCGGGCATGGACATCGCGGTACCCACCGGCACCCCGGTCAAGGCACCGGCCGCCGGCATCGTCACCTTCGCCGCCCCCGACCTGTACCTGACCGGCGGCACCGTGCTGCTCGATCATGGACAGGGCGTGAGTTCCAACTTCCTGCATCTGTCACGGATCGACGTGAAGGTCGGCGACCGCGTCGAGCAAGACCAGGTGATCGGCGCCGTCGGCGCGACCGGCAGGGTCACCGGCCCACATCTGCACTGGGGCATGTCGTGGTTCGACGTGCGCATCGACCCGCTCTTGGTCCTCGGTGCCGACAAGCATTAGAGCCACAGCGCTGCGTCTTCATCTTCCGGGCGCGCGGCGGCGCGTTCGGCAAAATGGCAACTTCAATGCTGCCGCGGCGCGGTTCGACGTGCGCATCGACCCGCTCTTGGTCCTCGGTGCCGACAAGCATTAGAGCCGCAGCGCTGCGTCTTCATCTTCCGAGCGCGCGGCGGCGCGTTGCCCGATCGCATCGAAACATTGTCCGCGACGACCGTCCCATGCACTCGATCAACTCGCGTGACCGCCAGCACGGCGAACGCCGCAGTTTCCAATCTCACGAAAAACAGCGCGGCGCCACCGATTTCAGGCAGCGCTGCCCTGCCCGCTCACCCGGGCCACGGCATCGTGCGGATGCAGGCTTTCGCCATGCGAGACGACGGCATCGAAGCGAGCAACGCGCGGATCGGCCGAGACCGCGGCGGCAACGCGGCGCGCGGCGTCTTCGCAGAACATCAAGTTGGCGGCGTTGAGCATGGCGAAGGCCTGCTCGTCCTCGCGCTTGACCGCAGTCTGCACCGGTGTGGCCAATGCGTCCTCGGTGGCGTCGATCAGGGCCAGCAACGGCAGTTCGTCGAACTGCGGACGCAGCTCGACCCGCACTTCGGCATGGCTGCGCTGGGCATGCGGCGTGGCGGCCATGCCGCGTTCGGCCGCCAGCCAGTCGCGTACCGCCTCGCGCGACACCGCGCCGGTGGCGAAATCGGCCATGAAGCGCTCGGCATTGGCCTGCCGCGACAGTGCGGCCGAGGCCGGGCACGTGCTCGAGTATTCGACCGTGTAGGTCAAGGCCAGCTGCAGATGGCCCTCGTCCAGCAAGGCCTCGATCCGCAACGGGTAACGCTTCCAGCCGGCATTGTCGCTGCGCAGCGCGCGGCGCAGCAGCAGTGCCTCGTAACGCAGCACCAACCGCGCTCGCGTGGCCAGCTCGGCCTGGGATTCGATGCAGGCCTGCAACAGGCGGCGCAATCCGGCCGGGGTGATGGCCTCGCGGGTCAGCGTCTCCTGCAGGCGCAGGTACAGGCGCGACATGTGGATGCCGCGCGCATCCGGGTCGGCGAGATTGACGAACAGGTCGATCTCGGCCGGCACCTGCACCTGGCCACCGGCACCATCGCCGACGCGTACCGGCAGGGCGATGCGCTCCATGCCGACCCAATCGAGCGGGCGCGCCAGTGCGACGTGCTGATGGGCCACGTCGGGCAATGGCGCGTGGGCAGGCGAATGGGCAGTACTGGTCATGAACATCACGGGGAAATGCGAACTGACCGCAATTGTACCGGGGGCATCGCGGACACGACCGGAACGCTGCGTAACGGAGGTTTCCGAT
>Ga0194137_10001774_pt1 | contig 12988 bp, 13 predicted proteins | sample TARM_MetaG_T3_14_FD_134025 | JGI IMG/M metagenome (GOLD analysis project Ga0194137, IMG submission 134025) | Freshwater microbial communities from Pennsylvania, USA, analyzing microbe dynamics in response to fracking - TARM_MetaG_T3_14 (version 2) | ecosystem: Environmental > Aquatic >... | reverse complement strand
GTGATGATCCATGATATTGAAAAATGCCTTGCAGTCGGAATGGACGCGCACATTGGCAAACCTTTTGAAGTGGAAGACTTCTATGGTACGCTCTTGGAAGTTTTACATGTAAACGTTGCCATGAAGCCAAAACCGCAATCTATCGCTCCCAAAAGCGTGAAAACTCTTTTTGCGAAACAAGAGGCGATTAAGCGATTAGGTGGGAACGAGGCGTTATGGGAGAAGCTTTTTAGAAGCTTTTTTGAGACCTATCTTCAATTACCCGAGCGATTGCACGCTTTGATCGCCGCGGAGAACAGAATCACCTTGATGGATTATGTGCATACTACCAAAGGGCTTAGTGGCACGGTTGGATTGATCCAGTTGGAGCAGAGCCTTGGGGTGTTTGAGCGCTCGCTCAAAGAGCAAAATAGCTTTGAAAACCTTCCTTTAGAGACCGTTTTAAAAGAGCATCACGCGTTGATGAGCGTTCTGCAAAGCGAGTATGAAAAGCTAAGCACACCTTCTTCGTTAAAACAAATCCATTTTTCATTTGAAGAGAAAAAGGTTTTAGAGTCTCTTTTGGTAGACCTTCAAATGGCATTGGAACTCTCCAATGTCTCCAAAGTGACGTTTTTGTTGGAACAACTTCTTTCTCATGGTGAAGTAGCCGGCAATGCAGTGTTTAAAGAGCTCCTTTTTACATGTAAACAGTTTGATTTTGAAGCCGCCTTACACCATGTAGAGCGCTTAAGTGAGGAGATAAGCAATGGCTAAAATTTTAGTCATCGATGACACACCAGAGTATCTTGAAATGCTCAGTTCTCTTTTGAGTGAGCATGAAGTGTATGCCGCGAAAGAGGGCAAACGAGGGCTTAGTTTAGCGCAAACGGTGATGCCCGATCTCATTTTACTGGACATCAATATGCCTCTAATGACTGGGTATGAAGTGTGCCGTAGACTTAAAACGATGGAGAAAGTGCGTTCTATTCCTGTCATCTTTCTTACCGCCAATGAGGGCAGTGATTATGAAGAGATCGGGTTCAATTTAGGTGCGGTCGATTTTATAGCAAAGCCGTTTCATGCAGGACTTTTAAAAGCCAGAGTCAAGACGCACGTCTCGTTATACCAACTGCAATCCAATCTGCAAAGCCAAGTGGCAAATCAAACCGAAGAGATTCGCAAACTCAACCATGAAATGACCTATCTTTCTGCCTCAATCGCGGAGCTCAAGTCTAAAGAAACAGGTGAGCATTTAAGACGTGTCGCGGAGTTTTGTTATCTCTTTTGTAAGTTTTTAGGCAAAGATGAAGCCGAATGCGAAAAGATCAAAATGGCAGCAGTGCTTCATGACATCGGTAAAGTGGGCATTAGCGATGAGATTTTGAATAAGCCTGCAAAACTGGGTGATGATGAGTGGGAAATTATGAAAAATCACTCGGTGCTTGGCTATGAGATGCTCATCGACTCTGAGTTTGAGCTGATGCAACACGCTGCGATAATTGCGCTTGAACATCATGAACGTTGGGATGGCGAGGGGTACCCGCATGGTAAAAAAGGTGAAAACATCTCACTGATTGGGCGTATCTGCGCGGTGGCGGATGTGTTTGATTCACTGTTAGACAAGCGCGTTTACAAAGAGCCTTGGGAAGAAAAAGCTGTACGAGACTATTTTGTGATGATGCGAGGAAGCCAATTTGACCCGCACATCACCGACATTTTACTGGAAAATTTTGATATGTTTCTTTACACATGGAAAGCGCTTAAAAGACCCAAAGGGAAACGATGCGACATGGTTTAATCCTCGCACTTTTTGCTCTTTGTGCGTATGCCGAAGTCTTTAAAGTCTACACGGAGCAAAATCCACCGTACAACTATGGAACCCCCAATCACATTCAAGGAAGCGCAACACTTTTGCTCAAACAGCTGTTTGCAAAAAATGCGCATCAGTTTGAAGGAGACACCATCTCATTGGTTCCATGGGCAAGAGGTTACCACGATGTTTTACATGTAAAAAACACTATGCTGTACAGTATGGCACGTACTCCTGAGCGAGAAGATTTATTTGCATGGGTTGGTCCTATTGGAAAATTGCGTATTGGTATATTGGCTAAAAAAAGCCGTCATGTTGTGATTACCTCTGCCAAAAGTGCTGCAGCGTATAAAATAGGGACGATTTTAAATGCAGCAGCTGAGCAATTGATGCTCAAAGAAGGGTTTGATATTCAAACTTTCGATCGGTTTAGTAGCCTTGAGTCACAACTCAAAAAACTCAAAGATGACCGTATTGATTGTTTTGCTTCCAATATCGATGCGATGTATCATATTATCAAAGATATGGGTGGCGATGTGTCAGAATACGAAGTGGTCTATTTGCTCAAAGAGAGCGATCTTTATTTTGCTTTTAACAAAGAGACCCATCCTCAAACTATCACCGCACTCAATGCAACACTCAAAACCCTCCTAAAATAGTGTCAAAAATTGCTTTATATTTTTTTTAAGTAACGCGGAGTATAGTAACTAGATTCAAAAATATCTTAAAGGAGTTCGTATGAGAAAAAGTATTGTGTTGCTAGGTGTTTCTGCACTTTTAGCAGTTGCTTCATTTGCCCTAGATGTTCCAGCCAACAAGCTGGTAGATGCTACATGGCTCAAAAAAAATATTGCTGATAAAAGTTTAGTTTTAGTTATGGCAGACATAGGTACAAATTATGATAAGGAACATATTAATAATTCTATTAAATGGACAACTGATGAATATTTAGAAATGAAATTTAAAGATATTAAAGAGTATTTTCCATCTCCTTTAAAATTTACTAATCTTGCTCAAAAATCAGGTATTAACAATGATAGTGTTGTTGTGTTTTATGCTACAGGCATTGACCACAAAGATGAATCAAGAGCTGCTGAAGCAATGGTTATAGCACAATATTATGGTCTTGATAAAGTAGCAATTTTAAATGGTGGACTTGCAGCTTGGAAAAAATCTGGAAATCAAGTATCTAACGCTGTTCCAAATCCATTAAAAGGTAATTTTAAAATCAGTAAATTTAACACTGTTATGGCTACTCTCTTGGATGTTGATGCTGCTGTTGAATTAAATAAAGTTACTATTGTTGATGCCAGATATAAAAAACATTACGATGGGACTGATGATGACAAAAGATTGGCACAACATGGAAAGATAGAAGGTGCAGTCAATATTCCTGTGGACACTCTTTACACTACTACAGATGGTATTGTTTATATTAAAAGTGGAGAAGAACTCAAAAGTCTCTTTAAAACAGCGGGCGTTGATATTGCAAAACCTTTAATTGCTTATTGTAATTCAGGTCAATTTGCCGCTAGTCTTTGGTTTGCAAGTAAATATTTAGTCGGTATAAAAGATTCTAAAGAATATAAACCATCAATGATTGAATATTCACAAATGCCTCCAAGAAAAGTTATTCAAAGTAATTAAATTCAAAAATATCTTAAAAGAGTTCGTATGCGAAAAAGTATTGTGTTGCTAGGTGTTTCTGCACTTTTAGCAGTTGCTTCATTTGCCCTAGATGTTCCAGCCAACAAGCTGGTAGATGCTACATGGCTCAAAAAAAATATTGCTGATTGTAATACAGGTCATTTGGCTGCTGGTGTTTGGGTTGCTGGTAGATATCTTGTAGGCATGAAAGATATGAGAGACTATAAAGGTTCTATGGTTGAATATGCCACTGCTGAACCTGCTAGAAAAGTAGTTAAATAGTTGTCCAAGTCACCCATTCAATCTAAAATCTCTGCACTTTATCTTTGTGCAGAGATTTTAATATATCCCACACAAAGCATACTTGAAAAGCTCAAAGAACTCAAAGAATTGACTGATGATGAAACAGGTATGTTCGGCGATCTAACTGAAATTGAAACAGAGTATATTCAACTTTTTTCAGTTGGAGCGACTTCTAACCAATGTGTTCCCTTGGCATCTTGGTGGCTAGATGGAAAAATGATGGGTAAAAGCTTTAGTGAGATAAAAGATTTTTACCATCAATGTGGTTTTGTTGTTGATAGAGAAATCGTAAAAGAACCAGATGATCATATCGGATTAATGCTCTTATTTGTTGCTTTACTGTGTGAAGAAGAAAAATATGCGGAAGTAGATTTTTTTATTACAAATTATCTACAGTGGCTTAATAAACTTGAGCTTTCCATAGAAAAAGCATTACCTAAAAGTATATTTTTAAAAGTCGTTTCTATTTCTATAAATATACTCTATTCGCTAAAGGAGAAATAATAATGTATAAAGCCGTTATGAGCGCTGAGAACAAAAGATATCTTTATATCTCACTGGCTATTTTTGCAATAAGCTTTTATGGAATATTGCAAATCTTAGTGCAGGGACAAGAGCATAGTTTTGGTGTGTCACGCGAGATACCATTGGGACTTTTATTGCTTGGTTATGCTTTTTTTGTAGGAACAAGCGTTGGACTCTCAGTCATCGCTACGCTCTCACATGTTTTTAAATTTGAAGCCTATCATCTTAGAAGTAGACATATCGCTTTACTCTCTTTTGCTTCACTTATTGGTGCCTTTTTTCTTATTTTTTGGGAACTTGGTGGACCATTTCAACTGCAAGTTTTACGATTTGTCAAATATTACTTTAATTTTGAAGTCTCTTCTCCTATTTGGTGGATGTCAACATTTTATATCTTTGAGACCCCACTTCTTGGAATCGAACTACTTCTACTGATTAAGGGTGATAAAAAATCAATATTTTGGGCAGGTGTTGTTGGATTTATATTAGGAATCTTGGCTTACAGTACTCTTTCTATGGTATTTGCTGTCAATGCAGCCAAGCCTCTTTGGCATACCGCACAATTTACCATTTCTTTTATTTTAGGTGCTTTGTTATGTGGTGGTGGCGTAGTGACTTTATTAATGTTTTTGCGTCAAAATGATGAACCTAACCGTGAAGAATCCATTAGTGCTATTAGTGAAATGATGTTCTTTATACTTTTGGCTTCTATTTTTATCCATCTTTGGACGGGTATTATCGCTTCTTATGGCAAAGGAACTTTGTTGGGAGAGAGTATTAAAGTCTTATCTACAGGACCACTTGCTTTTAATCATATTGTTTTTGAACTTCTTATTGGTATTGCTATCCCTATGACTCTTTTACTGATGAGTAAATTTAAATCTCTTCCTATGTCAGCATTAGCCTCAGTATGTATCATCATTGGTGTATTTTTCAATCGATACGATGGTGTCATTGGTGGACAAATCATCAAAGTAGAATCTATCTTCTTACCTAATCTTGAATATGGAAGCTATACCCCATCTCTTGCTGAGATAACTATTTTTATTGGTGCGGTAGGACTGACTATGATTATTTATGAACTGGGACAAATATTTTTGCCTATGCGTGAGGTACACTAAGATGAAAAATACAAAAATTACACGAAGAGGCTTTTTAAAAATTGCTGGGGCAACAAGTGCCACCAGTGGAGCTAGTATACTTGGATTGCCCTATCCTTTGCAAGCAGCGGAGAAAAAAGGTTCACGATTTTTACGCTACGCTAGAGGCGAATATACACCAAGTTATTGTGAAATGTGTTTTTGGAAGTGTGGTGTTGATGCGTATACCGTCAATGGTGTACTTAGAAAACTAGAGGGGAATAAACTAAACCCTAATAATCTTGGTCATCTTTGTGCGAAAGGCAACGCTGGTATCCAGTCAACCTATGACCCTGATCGTGTCCAATACCCAATGTTAAGAGTGGGGAAAAGAGGCGAAGGTAAATGGAAAAAGATTTCATGGGATGAAGCGTATGACTACATTCATAAGCAACTTACTCCTTTATTTGAAAAATATGGTACTAAAACATTGGCGACCTTCATCCATGGAACAGGTGAGAGTTATGTTCATTCACTAGCGTATGCGCTAGGCTCTCCTAATGTTGCTGTTCCTTCTTACTCCCAGTGCATCGGTTCTCGGGAAATCGCGTGGAGCAAGACATTTGGTTATGGATTAAGTGGCCATGAAGTCTACGATATGGCCAATACTAAAAATATGATTGTGTTTGGGAGAAATCTAGCGGGAGCCGTACATGTAGGCGAAGCTGAGAGATTTGTAGAGGGTATGGCAAGAGGTGCAAAACTGACTTATATCGACCCTCGTTTGACAGAGAGTTCGGTTAAAGGTAAGTGGTTACAAATTAAGCCTGGAACCGATATGGCTTTAGCTCTTGCTCTCATCCATGTCATTATTCGTGATAACCTCACCAACTATAACTTTGTGCGCAACAATTGCTATGGCTATAATGAACTACGAGAACATATTAAACAATACACGCCTAAATGGGCCGAGGAAAAAACAGGCATTAGTGCAAGTGTGATTGAAGAAACAGCATGGGACTTTGCCAAAGATGCACCACATGTTTTAGCCATCGCTCCAAGACGCCTTACTCGTTATGGATTTGATGTTCAAACGGCTCGTGCCATTGCCATTTTAAATGCATTGATGGGTAATGTAGGAGTCCCTGGTGGTCAAATGATGTCAACACCACCACCAGTCAAAGCTCCAAAAGAAGACCATCCTCCTCATCCACATGATCCAAGAGCCGATGGTGCAGGTGGCAATAAATTCCCATTCGCTCCTGAAAACTTAGGTCTTACTGATGGTCTTTACACAGCAACCTTAACTGCAGATCCTTATCCGATTAAAGCATGGTTACTGTATGCAACCAATCCTTTAGGCCATGGCTCAACGCAAAATGGACAGCTTTGGAAAGCTATGGATAATGTTGATTTTATCGTTGCTATCGATACACAGCTTAGTGATAGTGCTTATTATGCAGACTTAGTATTACCAGAGTCCACTTATCTTGAGCGCGATGATACTCCTTTGGCTCAAAAAGATTATGTTCCCTTTGTATGCCTTAGAAAAGCTGCCATTAAGCCTATTTATGACACAAAACATGTCTTTGATATTTGTCAAGGAATTGCTAAACGCTTTGGTATGGAAAAATACTTTGCGAAGTCTCCAACACAAATCACTGAAGAGTTTATGGCATCGCTTACGAAAGAACAAGCTGATACACTTTTAAAAGATGGTGTTTTAGTCTTTGATAAAGAAGCAAATCCTTATCCTCAAGCTAAAGGTGACAAGTTGACATTTGCCACAACAACAGGGAAAATCCAGCTTTATGTGCCAGAGTTTGAGCCTCATTTCAAAGAAAAAGGTGATGCATTTGCACCGATGCCAACTTATATTGAACCTAAAATGCCAGCGGAGGGTCAGTTAAGGCTTCTCATGGGTAGGGCGCCAAATCACTCTCACGGCAGAAGCCAAAACAACTGGATTTTGATGGAATCTCATGGCGATGGACCTATCTGGATACACCCCAATGATGCAAAAAAACTGAAGCTTGTCAAAGGGGATAAGGTTAAAGTTACCAATGTCACCACGAATTATCAGTCTAAAGCGCAAGATATTTACATCACTAAACGTATTAAAGAAAATTGTGTCTTTATCCATCATGGCTTTGGGCATATCACTAAGGCGTGGAAGATCGGTTACAATGTAGGTATCAGCGATACAGACTTTTGTAGCCATGATATCGACCCAATCAGCGGTGCTTGCGGATTTAATAATGGTTTTGTGACCATTAAGAAAGCTTAAGAGGTAGTATGATGAGTATTATAAATACATTAAAAAAAGACCAAAATCTAGCCATGGTCATTGTGACCGATAGATGTATCGGTTGTGATGCCTGTTATGTTGCTTGTAAAACAGATTGGGAAGTACCTCCTTATAAAGATGCTTATCGTACACGCGTTTTTGAAATAGACGATGAAGATCAGTTTGGTGTGCCAACGGTCAGCTTTTTGCCTGTTTTATGTAACCATTGTGACAACGCTCCTTGTGTGGATGTATGCCCTACGGGAGCTAGTTTCAAACGAAGTGAAGATGGAATTGTTTTGGTGGAACCTGATATGTGTATCGGTTGTAAAGCGTGTATGGTTGCTTGCCCTTACAATGCTCGCTATGTACAAGACCAAGGTGGAAAAATTATCGTTGATAAGTGTACTTTTTGCTTACCAAGATTGTCTGCTGGATTGCAACCTGCTTGTGTTACGACATGCGTAGGCGAATCTCGAAACTTTGGAGATCTCAATGATCCTAGCAGTAAGGTTTCCAAAATGATGCGTGATGCGACATCTATTAAGCGACTTAAAGAGTCTGATGGCGCTAAACCTAATGTATATTACATTACGCTTAACTATTAAGGAGTGATCAAATGAAAAAAAGTATCGTACTGATTTTAGGTATTGCAATGGCTTTATTTGTAGGATTTGGAAGCTTAAATGCCTCCAATAAACAAGAATACTCTATGGATAGAGCATTGTGCGAAAAATATGTTGTGCTTTCTCGTGATTTTGTAGATAAAGGCAATTTGCCTATGGCGCAAGCCTATGCCAAAAAAGCAATTCAAGCCAATGGTTGGGATAGTAAAGCGTGGGCAAATTACAATGACATCATCCAAAAAATGGCTAGAAATGGAGAAATTCCAGATTATGGAACGGCCATTGAAGCAAGTCAAGCTCCAACAGGTCCAAGTGCTAGTGGTGCCGCTCCCGTGATTGAGGGTTGTTAAAAAGAAATAATAAGTCGGCTACTTTCTAGCACTTTTGCTAGATTTTAAATTTTAAACTTTTAATAAAAGAAATTTTATGACTAAGCATCTTGTATTCAGAACCATTCTTTCGGTGGCTGCTACATGCACCCTTGCCTCTGCAGTAACAGACTTCAAAGCTAATGTCTGTGATAGCGCATTTGTTGCGAGTAAGGCTGGAGACAAAGACTGGGTAATCATCGATGGAAGACCAGCTGATCAATACAAAGAGGGACATATTCCAGGGGCTGTAAATTATGGTCAAGCTATCGTAGTAACACTTAAACACCCAGTAGATGGAAAAATTGTTTCTGCCCCAGTAGCTGCTGATTTACTTGGTAAAATGGGAGTTGATAATAAAAAAGGTGTCATTGTTTATGGAACAAGAGCTGATTACCATGTGGCTGTAGAAATGTCACCTTGGTATTATGGTGTAAAAGAATATTGTTACCTTGATGGTGGATTTGAAACTTGGAAAGATTTGGGTAAACCCGTAGAAACTAAAGTCAATGAGCCTCGTCCTGCTAAATTTGAGGCTAAAATTGTTCACCCTGAACTCTATATCAGTACCAATGAGTTAATTCAAGTTGTGAATAGCAAGAAGCCTAATGTAACATTGATTGATGTAAGGTCAAAAGCAGAATTTGAAGGAACTGAAAACACACTCGTAAGAGGTGGAAGAATTCCTGGTGCTATTCATATGGCACATGATTTACCCATTAATGCCAAAGATGGTACTTTCAAATCACTTGAACAACTCAAAGCAATCTATAAAGACATCCCTAAAAATAATGAAGTTATCGTTTATTGTCATAGAGGTTGTCGCACAAGCTATACCTACTCTTCACTTAAAATGTTAGGCTATAGCAATGTCAAGATTTATGAAGATGGTATGGTCGTTTGGGGAGCAAGAGCCGATACTCCTATCGAAGAAGAGCATAATGTCAATTTAAGAGCCTATAAGGGACAAATTGATACGCTAAACAAAGAAGTTAAAGAATTAAAAGAACTCATAAAAAAAGGCGTACAGCCAGCAGGAGCAGCACCAAGTGCTAAAGAAGCAGCCCCTCAAATCCAAGGTTGTTAACATCAACCGCCGAGACTTTGTTAAAAAAAGTATTGCTCTCCTCCCCTTCGTTGGGGTGGGGAGTTTTGTGTACCCTCTCTCAAAGTTTGCATTTTTTGAAGAGAAAAATAAAATTTCTCTCGTGATAGCGTTGGATGAACTCACCCAAAAAATCACCAAAAGAGGAACGGTTTTTATCACTAAAAATAATGATGAGATCAAAATCTTTGATGCGCATTGCACGCATATGGGCTGTGTGTTAAACTTTAGTGAGAGTGAAAACGCTTTTGTCTGTCCTTGTCATAGTAGTAAGTTTAGCCTCGATGGAACGGTACTCAAAGGCCCCGCACAAAAGAAATTAGATACACTCTCTTTTACTATTAATCAAAAAAATTTACTCATAGGCTAACTCGTGGCATTCATCATTTCGTGGATAAGCGTTGCACTGTTTGACATTAGTATGCTTAGTGGTCTTATCGTGGCATTTGTCTACAAACCTTCCATTGCCTATGAAAGCGTTCAAAAACTCACCTATCTTATCCCTTATGGCAATATTTTTAGAGAACTGCATTACTTTAGCTCCGAAGCGTTTTTAGTCTTTATTTGTTTACATGTAGCCCTAGAACTTGCCAAACTCTCCATCAAAATAGACCTTACTTCGTGGAATTATTCGGTTATTTCACTCATCGTTTTATTGATGCTCATGTTTACAGGCTATGTTTTAAAAGCTGATTTGAGTGGACTCTCTGCTGGACAAGTCGCTCTTTCTTTGATGAAACAAACACCTTTTGTCGATACATTTTTACCACTTTTGGAAGATAATACTTTATTTATTTGGAAATTTTATATCTGGCATATTTTATTTTTACCTTTGATCTTGACCTATGCTATCTATAAGCATATTACTTTGCTTCAAACAAAGTATTTTATCGTGGGGCTTGGAATCACGATTTTGCTAATGATGGTTTATGTGATGCCCAAAGATATCGCCTTTGATGTAGATGCTCAAAATGTTGATGGTCCATGGTTCTTTTTGGGAGCTGAAAATCTTTTAGTCAAAGGCATTTCTCCTCTCATTGTCGATTTGGTTATCATTTTTCCGTTTTGTTTATTGTTTGCTTTTTATTTTGTTAAAGATAAAAGGCCTATTAATTATCTTTTAGTTTTATGGTTAGGGGCTTATGCATATTTCACTTTTGTTTAGAATCTTGGTTGTTGTATCAACACTGATTATTCTTCTTTACATGTACCAAAATATCGAAAAGCCACAAACGGTTGTCTCAACACCAGATCAATGCATGAGTTGTCATAGTCATTATGGAAGTTTAGACACTTCCCATCCCATAGAAGTTTTTGGATGTGCTAAATGCCATGGTGGCAATAAATTTTCCACCGATAAAAATAGTGCCCATGAAGGCATCGTCAATAATCCCTCAAGACTTGAACATACCGATAGATTTTGCGCAGAGTGTCATCAAGATATTTCACATAGAGTCAAAATGAGTCTTATGGAGTCTCAAAATGGTATTTTAGATGTTCTCAAAGAGCAATGGGGACATAAATCTGTGGGGCTTAAAAGTGTAGAATACGGTGAAGAACTTGCTGAGCATCACTTCGATAAAGCCTGTGCCTCATGCCATATCAATCAAAAAGAAGAGATTTTCAATCCAAAATACGCCAAAGGTGGTGGATGTGCGGCATGTCATCGCGTGGGTGAAAAACAACCCGATAAACACCCTTCGTTTTCAACGCAAATTCCCTCTCAAAACTGTCTTAAATGCCATAATCGCTCAAATCGTATCGGGACTTCTTACTTTGGTAAATTTGAAAGCGAAGGATATGGAACGCCCTATCAACAGGGTGATTTTTCGAACAAACTCGATGATACGCGTTTTTATTATGAACTACCCGCTGATGTGCATCATGAAAAAGCGGGACTTGATTGTATTGATTGTCACACCGAAAAAGGGGTGATGGGCGATGGGCGAGTGAACAAGCATATGGAAGATGCTGTGGACATTACATGTAAAGATTGTCATACACCTACTTTTAAAGAGTTTTTGCCCAAAACACTGGCAGAAACCTTACTTGATTTGAACAAAAATATCCCAAAACCTAAAGAGATAGCCTATTCTGGTAAAAAAAATGCACCGATTTATAATCTGCAAAAAAATGATAATAACATCAGTTTTTACCGTAAACGCGATGGTCAATCCTTTGATATGACTCAAATGAGCGATAACGCCTATCACGCATCTGCTATCCATGAAAGGCTTGATTGTTCGGCCTGTCATGCACAGTGGATTGCGAGTTGTTATGGCTGTCATGAAGTCTATTTTAAAGATGGTAAACAATACGATTGGACACAACGCAAGATGACAGATGGTGCATGGATGGAACTTCGAAGCTTTTTACGCTTTGAATCACCTTCCTTAGGAGTGGGTTATAATAAAAAAATTATGCCTTTTGCTCCAGGGTGTCAAGTCATTGGAACTGTTTTTGAAGATAAAAAAGTGGAACAATTCCATGCTTTTGCCATGGCAGGATGGGAGCCTCATACCACAGGCAAGTCACGCACTTGTATCGATTGTCACTTTGACCCAGCCTCTTTAGGACTTGGGCGAGGCAATCTTAATCTTAAAAAAGATGGCAATATCTCGTTTAGTCCTTTTTATGATTCCCAAAAAAGTGGATTACCTATTGATTATCCTATCGATGCCTTTGTCTCAGCCCAGGGAAAACAGTTTCAAACAACTTCGAGAGAAAATGCACGAAGTTTCAATAACCAAGAAATCAAAAGTATCGTTAATGCCTATAAATGTATCTTGTGTCATCGAACATACGAAGATAAAATCTATCAAGACTTCAATCAATCCAAAAAACTTTTTGGCGAGGGTAAAACTTCATGCTCAAAATAATTATTTTTTTCGTCATCGCACTCAGTAGTTTTTTAGGTGCCCAAGAAGAGTGCATCAGCTGTCATAAAATTGAAAAGTTTGATCAAAAAAACCACGATTTTTCATGTGTTGAGTGTCACATTGTCCCGCAAAAAAGAGATGCTTACGCCCATGAAGATATCATACTTCATCCTGATTCTCCTCAAACCATCAATCTATTTTGTGCTTCATGCCATCAAAAAGACATCAATAATGTCAGCAAATCGCTTCATACAACCCTTAAAGGCTCACTCAATCTGACACGAACCCTCTGGGGCATCAAAGACTCCAATGTCACGCTTGAAACCTTACCACTTCCGAAAGAGCACATTAAAGAGCCCAAAGACTTAGTCGATGAC
>Ga0194137_10001771_pt1 | contig 13004 bp, 16 predicted proteins | sample TARM_MetaG_T3_14_FD_134025 | JGI IMG/M metagenome (GOLD analysis project Ga0194137, IMG submission 134025) | Freshwater microbial communities from Pennsylvania, USA, analyzing microbe dynamics in response to fracking - TARM_MetaG_T3_14 (version 2) | ecosystem: Environmental > Aquatic >... | reverse complement strand
ACTTGACTAGATTAGGGTAATCCATCTTAATATCAAGACCATTAAGATTCATAGATATTTGACTATCCACAATCACTTCTGGTTGAACAACTTCGACAAAGTTGGACATTTCCGTTTCGTTTTAAACAGGAAACTTTTCAATTAAGTGTAACCGATTCAAATAAATATAAAGTCAATCGATGAAATCAATGGTTTACCATAAGAAAGTCACATATATAATTTATATTACCTTTATTTCAACAATATGATTTCTGAATCAAAATATTTTTCAATAAAACATACTTTTTCCCATATTTCATCTTTTGAATACAATTTATCTGAAACCACCCATTTATCTTCAACATCATCTTTCCTCTTAATAATAGCTATTAAGAACCCTTCATATCTGCTAATCGGGTAATCAACTCCCAATATATAAGCATCTTGTTCTTCCCCATCGTCAGCAAATATGTTAGGAACATAACCATAATTAATTAAGTATTTGTTTTTATAATCATCTATATACCCTATCGGTCTATCTACAATAACTACTACTTTTTTCATGTTATCACTCCAATTTATTTGCTAGACGCCATACTAGACGTCCCTATCAACAACACTCTTTATTCCATCCTTATAATTCAATAGAAGTATCAAATTCACAAAAAATTCTGAAATACCAAGAATAAACCCAAGCACAACAAATCCCAAATGTTCAGCAAAATAACCACAAACAACTACTCCTATAAACATACCACTATTTCTCATAAATGAAGAAACAGCAATTGTTCTCCCTCTTAATTCACCTGGTACGTAACTTCTAACACTACTTGTTATAACTGTCGTTACAAGAAATCCCATTATACCCATTAAAGTCCATAAAAGATAAATCAATATTTTTGAAGATATAAATAATAATGGGACAAAAGCACTCAATACTAAATATACCAAGAAAATAAATAAAAATTTGTGTTCTTTTTTAAGATTAAAAAACATACTTTGACCTAAACCTGTAATTACTCTTGAAACAGTCATTATCAATCCCAAAGTAACATAGTTCTCCCTTGTGAGATGTTCACTACTTAGAAAGAACGGTAACATCAAAACTGAAAGAGAACCTGCAACTACGCTTCCATAAAATGCTCTAAGTTCAATTCCAAGTAATCCTTTATTATTTAGCATGTATTGAATACCTACACGTAAATCAGATATGAAGCTTTTCTTTTCTTTAACATTAAGATGTTCTTTAACCCTTATGAGTAATTCCATGAATATTGCAATTAGGAAAGTAAAAGCATTAAATAGGAATATGTTCGAAATACCAAACCGATCATAGAAGTACAGTACGAATGGCATTACAATAAGGTAAGACGCTGGTCCAACAATTGACTTGAGAGCATAGGATTTCTGATATAAACCTATTTCAATAGTTTCTGGGAGTAATGCATCATATGCAGGTTTGTATACTGTAGATAATAGACTCAATAATAGTGATATTAAAATATATATAACAACATCAAGTGTATAAAATGCTCCTAATACGAAAAGAAATAAAAATATCATAAAATAAATTGAATCAATTATTACAATAATTTTCTTTCGACTAAATTTATCAACTACAACGCCTGTAAACGGTGCTACTGCAACTCTTGGAAACAAATTTACTGCTTGTAGTAAAGAGAATAAGAAAACCGATTCAGTCAAAGTATATATATGAACACTCAATGCGAAACTCACTGCTGTACTTCCTAATAACGAAATAAAAGAACCAAGAACAAGTAATGTGAAATTCCTATTTAAAACTCTTTTCATTATATTTTTTTCCTTTCACAAATAGATAGAAACCAAAATCTCCAAAAAATTCATCAAGCACCTCGTCAATTGTATTTATTCTGACATAATCAGTTTTAAAATTTGGTCCTAAAAGTTTCATTGGAAACACTTTGTAGTCAACCTCTTTAAACCCTGATATGCGAAACATGTTCATCAGTTCGTTTGGTGTGAATTCATATTGGTGTCCGTATTTCCAATTGTTTCCTAACTGTTTTTGGATTCTATCAATGCGACCAAACGAGTATTTATTGGGTACCATCACTATTCCTTCACCATCGTCATCTAATACTCTATACATTTCATCAACTGACATTTGCACCTTACCTAAATCAGCATAATGTTCAATAACACCTAAAGAAAAGCACATTGAAAAAATGTCTGAATCATATGGAAGTCTATGAGCAAATCCCTTTTTAAAATCTAAATCATAATCTAAATCTTTAATATTGCTAATAGCCTTCCTTAAGCCAAAAGTTGAAATATCACACCCATAGCCATTAGTAGCAGAAAATTCCTTCATGGCCTCAACTAAAACAAGTCCATCTCCACAGCCTACTTCTAAGATATTAGAATAACTAGTTTTCCCTAACAAACAACTCATCATCTCAATTTTATAATTTGCAATTTCAACCCTCATTGGATGATATGAATACCCAATATCCTTTAACCAAACATGATCCCATTCAGTGAGCAATTCACATAGGGAAGCCACGATAACTTCTTCAGTATCAAATGACACTTTTTTACCCTCAACATGAATTTTATCATTAATTTGAAAATTACCTCTTTGGGCACCATTATAAATAACTACTTTTAAAATATCTTTTGTTGTTTCAGATACTACTTCCAGAACGCATGGATTATATAAAGAATGAGATATATCTGTTATAACAAAAATATCATCAACCTTCTCTTTCATTACATATTGTGTTGAGAATATTGTGTTATCATATTTTTTATATCCAAACTGAAAACATAATAGTTCATTCTTATATTCTATACGTAACGGTCTTTTTTTATTAGGTGCAAGATTGTATATTCTATTAAAAATCAGTTCATTCTCTATAACACTCTTTGAAATCATTATATCAATATCACTTTTCTTATTAAATAATCCCAATTGAAAAGAGCCAATCATCGAAATGTCTTCATAACTATCAATGCCAATTGTTTTTAAAAAACACTTTACAACATCCCATTTTTGAGGAAATAATTCCATGAATTTAATCAATGTTTCTTTTGGATCATAATACTCCACAACTCTTTCTTTACATAATAATGCTTTATTATCAATAAATAAAGCATTATTGCTTTCAATATCATATACTTCCTTCAAGTACTCAACTTGGTCAGCGAAATTCCTCCATCTGCCATTTGGCTGTCTAATTATTTTGTCGTATTTTATAGAATCTATAATGTGTTCTCCTGTACTACTAGGTACATATATATAATTTGCAATAAACTTGTCATCAGGATGCCACCATCCCTCTATACTACAAATACACCCATCATCTAATTTTACCAAATTTGTATCTACTAACATTGATTTCGCAAAAACCATAATTATGACTTCCTTTCATTAAACATTTTGTTTTACTATTTGTTCAAAATAATTGTATATCTTTTGAACATCATCTATTATTTCAGATGAAATATTTGCTAATTTAATCTCATAATCATTCAATTTGAAGTCGTTTTTGTTTGCTAACATAGTGTAATTGATATACGTATTAAAGTATTTTGATTGAAACTCTTTATCTTTGATTAACTTATCTTTGATTATCAACATATAAATATCATCTGCTAGGAATATATTTGCAATATCACAAATATCATTCACAGTTTTCTTGTACTCACTTTCAGGCTTATTCATTAGATTAAACCTATATGTAAATAATGCAAAGTACTTATCTACAAGATTTTTCTCCAAACTATATGTAAAAACCTCTTGATCATTATAGGTCTTATTTAAACTTTTATGAACAGCTTTTACAATAAATGGTGTTTTCATTATATTTTCAGTGATAAAGAGGTCAATTTTACAATAAACTTTATTTCCCTTATTTATAACTAGTTTTTGAAAATTCTCATTTATATGTAAAAATTCCACATTAAGAGGATGCATATTCTCAGAAAGTAGTTCAACAAGATTCAATACATCTTTTTTAGTTATAAGTATATCTATGTCCGTCATTTCCCTACTCAACCGTATTCCGTTTATGTAATAAGCTACACTACCTTTATATACTACATCGAATTTCGAATTTATTAGAGCTATTATATGATCAACATTTCTATTCTTCATATTAATTCTTAGGATATCCTATCCATGTACACAAATAGTTCATATGAACTAAAGATTCTACGTCACTATCAAATTTGTAGCTAGAAACATCAATTTCATTATCTAAATCTCTCCAACAATTAGATTCCTTTGTAAAAACCGATAAAATTCCATTTTCATGTTTATTATAAAGGTATGCTGAAGCTGCACAACCACCTCCACATATAGTAATTCTTTCGCATCCTTCACATTCAGTTATTTGCTCTGGATTTTCATTTCTTCTTCTTAACTCCTTAAAAGGTTCTGAAGTTACTATATCGAAAATATTATCCTCAAGTAAATTTCCGTACTTAAGATCATGAAGGTAAACACATGGTGAAACTGGAATTTTTCCTTCTAGGGTAATTGAGTGAATACGCATGGAAGTTGTACCACAGGGACATCTTTCTGAAGCAGTATTATTTACTAAAGTTGACAACTTAGGTTCAGTAATATCAATAGTTACACAATTATTAAGTACATACCCCATAACCTTATAGTATTGTTCTTGAGGAACCATTTTATTAATTAAATCTTTACTTGTTGGTTTAAGAAAGTTAAACCTCATATTTGCATTGTGTCTATCAAATATTTCCATTAGTAATTTTATTCTACCAATATCAAAGTTCCAATCCATAGCACACATTATAATACTTTTATCAATCTCATACTCAGTACACAGTTCAATTGCTTTTATTGCATCGTCGTATAGTAAAGCCCCACGATTCTCATTGTGTTCTTCTCTTATTGGTGAGTCAAGACTAATGTCGACATCATCAATTAGTTTAAGTATTTCAGGGTTGTGTTTATGTATTTTATGTAAAGTAATACCTGCTGTTGTGATTCCAACTTTGATTCCCCTCTGTTTGATTTCCTTAATTATATATGGTAGTAAGGATTTTCCAGTAGGTCCATTAGTAAACCAAGGCTCATTTCCTCCAAAATTCACAGTATCAACATTCAACTGTTCTATTTTCTGAATAATAGTATCTATCATACTTCTAGTAAAATCAGCTCCTCTCTTTCTTACAGAAACTGAATAGCAATGTTTACAATTATAAGGACAATAATTACCTAAGCTCCATCCTATATTCTTAATATTCATTTGTTTTTCCTTTAAGTTCTCGTTAAGTATAATATTCATCCCTTCATCTCCTATATAAATTTATTTTTACTAGCTTTATGTGGAATTTCATATTCTATATAAAGTTTTTCACACTGTCTCCTAATCTCATCAAAATAGATGATATCATCTGCAATTATTTGATTTACATGACAAATCTGTTTTTCATCATTAAACGCTTTTACAACCTTTATAATTTCGGCAAATCGATTCACTTCGTACTTGTATACTTTCTTATAAAGTTTCATAAACGAAGCATATTCATGTTCTTCTAAACTCTTTGGAGCAGATATTGGGTCTATTAACTTGTCATATGTTTCGGCAAAATTTAGATGTCTCACTCTTAATAAATCATAGATTTTTTGCACTTGTTTATCCATAATTTTATACTTCAGGTTACCAAACACCTCATTTGTTACTAAGTCGGTCCTCTTCACTAAGTTGAAGTATGGTGTTCCTTTAGCTGCATACATTTCTGAAAAAACACCTTTAATTATAATATTGTCGTGTTTCTTTAAGCTATTCAAATTACACTCTAAGTCTTCCATGGTAGTTTGATGATTAAACAATATAAATCCTGTCTGAACATAAATGTCATTTTCTTTAAATATTCCAAGAACTTCATCAATACTGACTTCTCGATCATATTTATTCATTCTGATAAGTTCATTTTTCGAGAAGTTTTCGATACCACATGAAACAGCAAATAATCCAGCACTTTTTAAATTTTCGATTATTTCATTTGTAACCTTTTCGGGTTTAATCGAAATCCGAAATCTTAATTTTTGCATACCTCGTTCTATAATACTTTTCTTAAATTTCTTAACCCAGGCAATATCTCTAGTACCATCTATAAAACTATCATCAATGAACTTTATAGTTCTTCCACCATTTTTATAGCAAAACTCAAGCTCATCTAGATAAACATCCTTAGGTCTGGATTTCCATTTTTGTTTACCATAAAATTTACTAATTGAACAGAATATACAGTTTCCACTACAGCCTTTTGATGTATATATATTGATAGTTGCCTTGCTCTCAATTATCTTTTCAAGATACTTTCTTTCAATAAGAGGATTGTCACAAGCTATATCAGTATTCTGTCTTTTATTTAGTTTAATATTACCTTCAACACAATAGGCAATATTTGGAATTTCATTTATTGGGTATCCTTCACTAAAATGTTTAGCAATGTATACAATTGTACTCTCACCTTCTCCTAGAGCAACAATATAAACACCCAACTCTAAGATTCTTTCATAATCAAATGTCCCACCGTATCCTCCAATTACTACAGGTATGTTTTTTTTAGTTTATCTAAAAACATCTTTATCTCATTAATATTTGCTAAGCATCCTGTTACACCAATAAACATAGTTTTATTAGATTCTAACTTATTAACTAAATCATCTAGTTCTAAGTCTTCTATCCAAGCATCTATAATTTCTACTTGATAGTTAAACTGTTGTAAGATATTTTGTAACTTATACAATGCTATATTCTCTTCTATTGTTCTATGTGTATCAATATTTAGATTTATCATGTAAATTATTTTGTCTGTACTGTAATTCATCAGTTCCCACTTTTTCATATAGTTGGCTCCTATCCATAAAAATATAAAGAAAATTATTAAAACATAATCGCTCTGTTTAAGAAAAGTACTGATAGACATTGCGAGTCCAGCTTAAGTTTGGTAAAATGGACTAGCCAAACAATCATTGGAGCCATCCACATCCAACCTAAGCGCGCTTTCTGTATGGAGAGAACCTTATGCATACACCGGAACTGAATCGGATGCGCCTAAACATCACGGAGCTTTTCGCTGATGAGATTGTGGCAAGAGTTATTCAGACACCCGCAATTCCATCACCGTCACCTCGAAGATACCCTATCATGTGTGGGAGTCATTCATCATGTGCATGATGAATGAGTTCACCTTGCGCAAAACCACAAAACTGATAGATATCAGCCTTCCCACTGCGCAAGTGTGGCGGCACAAGCTGATGAAAGCGATGAGGAAGTATGATATTCAGAAACCCCTGAGTGGTGAGATTCAAGTGGACGCGACCTATTTCGACCTGAACATGAAGGGGTATAAGAAACTCCTGAGGCCGGCGAAGAAACGCAAAACCAAGAGTTTCAGAAGCGGCCTAAACAATGAACTCATCAGTGTAGTGAGTGCGGTAGATGAACATGACAGACTCTTGATAGAAGTCCCTGGTTCAGGAAATTCCAACGCGGATTCCATCATCGCTGCCCTGGACGGAAGAATCGCACCGGACAATATCTTCACCACTGATTCAAAGCCGGGTTACCAGAAAGCCGCTAAGCATTTCGACAGTGAACTGCATCAGATTCTAGCAGGTTTTTACTCGGATGACATTCATAGCCTGGGAGAGGTGAACGAGATCCACAGCAGACTTAAAAGCTGGATGGTTCAGTTCAAAGGTGTTTCTTCAAGGCAATTGAAACGGTATCTTAACTGGTTCAGGTTCAAACGGCTTCTGGATTACCGTAAGGTGCCGAATGACAACAACCGTTTCACGATTAATTATTCCATCAGAGAATTGGTGAGGTTCTTGATAAGTTCCGTCTATTCAACAACGTTTCCCGTTGATATTCAGAGAGTATATTCATAGCATCAGTACTTTTCTTAAACAGAGCGACATCGAGTTAACATCTTTATGCGGGAAAAAGTCTCTTGATTTAAAAAACACCTCAATATCACTTAATCCAAGTAATGTTGAGGCGTAATCTACCATCTTGATTGCTATCGTCTTGTTGTTCATATTATCCCCCACAAATCTCACGTTATTTTCATTATACACTTTTAGCCGTTTAAATATAACCCTTTTTTAGTTGAAAAATTGCATAAAAAAATAACCACAAACGTAAGTTAAGCGCTCGTGGTTATTATTTTAGTTATGATTGAGTTGTTCTTGGATGATTTTTTCTGCTTCAGATAATGTGTCTTTACCAACCATTTTATTACTGAAGGAAACGTAGTCTTCTATAGTTGCTTCAATGCGACTCTGGTGCGTTTCTACAAAGTCTACCGCTTTATCTACACTACCTGTGACATTACTTAGCCATTCACCTAATCGTGATATGACGTTCAACTTCTTTTGCTCACTAGACAAATAGGTTTGCCCTTTAGCTTTGGCGATTACATTCATTTCTTCAACGATCATAATGAACTCCTTGATCGCTTTTTGAACAGCATCGTCAAACAAGATATCTGTGGCTTTATTCGCAATATTTCCAATCGTATTGGCCGTTAGATTAAAATCACGCTTTACTTCCTTAATGGTCTCATTGAGATCTTTTTCTTTACTATACTTCGACAAGCCATAAAGTAAAATCATAAAAATCAATAAACTAGCCAGTACTATTTCAAGAGTTGTCATTTTTCGGTTTATCTCCCATTTTTTTGTATAAGTTTACATGTGAGTCTTCAAGCCTGGAAACACGATGTTCAAGCACATTTATATCTTTTTTTATTGTCTTGATATCTTGAGAATGTAGCTCTAAGAGATTTAACATCTTGATGTTCTGCTTCTCAATTTTGTGCAGGTTCGTAATTATCTCATCGTTTCCATTTTTGTTTTTGCGTTCCTGACGATTAAACTGCTTAATGGTTGTAAGAACAACTATAACCATTGTTACGACCCAATAGATGATATTGTCTAATCTAATCACTGTTTCGTAGTCCATGCTTAACCTCCAGTTGCTCTTGATAAGCTTTGATGTAATCTAGTTGTTCTTTAATTAAGTATTTATACGCTGGTCCAACAGATGCTTGCCAGTTTTTCTTATAGTTCATGTAGTAGCTTTTCCAAGGTTCTTTGCACTCTAATGTAAAGACACCTGTTTCATCGTAGTTATCTAATTGTCCGCGTATTCTCAATATATGATAAAGCCTTTTTGCCGGTTCATCCGTTACTTGATATCTAATCTCATGAAACTCAATGAATGCCTTTAGAAACGCCGGTAGTATCTTATAGAAGTCTACCGATTTATAGCATTCATATTCTTGTTTGTAGTTAGGGTTTAGATATATCAACCTAGAGTCGATGCCGATAACCTCGTCCATATGAGCCCTGTTATATAGTGGAACGTGTGGGCTTAATCTTTGCTTCTCTAGATAATAATCCTCACCGTAGACAAAAAAGTCTACATTCTCTACTTCCATATGCATATATCCAAAGAAACCTTTTAACATTACAGATACATCATAATCACTGTCTTCATCGTCAGCTCCATACACATGCGCACCACATAAGTACATAAACATGATTTCTTTATCCGGATACATGTTTCTTATGATGTTAATGAGATAATCTTTCTTGCATTCTGTCATGCTCAGTCCTCACTTTCACTTCCTTCATCTTCTTCAACAGCTGGCGGATTTAGGATTGCGTCCATTTCGATAAAACAGTCTTCTGCATCTTCAAATCCTACGACATTCTCAACGAGCCAATCGTATGCAGCTTGTGTGACGTCAGTCTTTGAGAACAACTTAAAGTCTTGCTTAGGGACTTCAATATCGACTTCCTCTAAAGGAATACTATTTTTCGATCTAGCTTCCTTAGATAAATAGGAAGCCACACAGATTGTGATGGTTTTTGATTTATAATTAATGTTTACTGCAGTAATACGGTGGTATTCAACAGGAACACCGAAACTTGAGTCTAATGATTTAATAAGTGCCATAATGCTACCTACCTTCTTCTTATTCTATAAATGCTGATCGCAAAAGATCGTGTCCCTGATGTAAATCCAGAGTTTACTCTTATCGCGCCGAATGTGCCATTAAAACTATGTGCGAAATCTGCATAAGTGATTCCAGTATTGCTTTGGCCAGTGGCCGAACAAACACTATAGCCTTTTGATATCCATTGTTGCGTTATGTTTACACTGTTATGGAAGGTTGCTGATAACTCAAAATCAATAACTTTAGTTGTACCACTTGATGCTGTCACGGTGCCTGAATACCCATCAAACACTGTAAAAGATGATGTGTTGCGTGCATTGGCTTTCGATACTCCAGCATAGTTATCATTGGCATTTACATTGATGTATGACCCTAGGTTATTTGTGACGCCTGATACACGGTAATTAATTAATGTGTTACCGGCATGTGAGGCAGTTGTCGCGCAAAGAACGTGTACTTTATAAATATAGTCACGATCAAAATTATAGTTTAATGAGTATGCACTTACAGAGCCTTGATAATAATGTACAAGCTCCATATCGCCACCGATTTTTACAACACTTGAAGCACTTCTTGCGTATAAAACGTTATTATTATAATCAAACCCTAACTCACCAATATGGCTTAAATTTGAGGTTGTGGGAGTGGATGTTCCTCGCCTTACCCTAATCGTGGCCACTAGTAAGTTCCACCATCAATAATTGAACTTGGTTGTAATACTTTATCAGTATCAATACCGAGGCGGTAATAGATCCGATTTGGTGAATACGACGTATCAACTTCTGTAAATAACTTGAGTCCTGAAGGAATCACTGAGTTGCTATAGGCATCTAAGCTCGAAACATACGAAACGCCACCCGCTCCAGCGATTCTACTATTAATCACTCCTGCAATAATGTCCCGTTGTGCCTGCGTTAAGTGAAGATTACTAGAAACGTGCGAGTTATACGTACTTGTTGCTACACCACCAAGTTCAGATAATGAAATCGTAACCGTTCCGGTTTTCCCGTTAACGCTTTGAACAGCGTCGGTTGGTGTAAGTAGCTCTTGCCAGTTCGCAAGGGTACTAAATCCATTTGATTTTAAGATGAACGACTTGTTTAAGTCTGTTCTTACTGCGATGTCCCCTTCTTGAGCGCTTGATAATGCAAGCATCGCAGCTTGGGTTGCAACCACAAAAGTATTGGTAATTGCAATTTTAGGGATAATAGTATCGACGAGTTTTCCACTACTATCAAGTATTGGAATGTTGCCTGATCCAGTTCCTGTGTTTCTTGTGGCTGCTGTTCCAAGGTTTAACGCATTAATCTTAGTATCAATTTGGCCATTAACTTTTGTGACTGATGGAAATGCTACATAGTCTGCTGCAGCTAACGGGTTTGCTGAGGTACCCGTTTTGTTTGCCTTTGCAATGTATAAATGCTCACCCCCTATATCAACGAGTGGTTCACCCACTCTAACTGAACCGCTCGTTCCTGTTAAAGGACCTGTTCCTGCTGTGGTACGTCTTTTTATTTGAATCGTTGCCATATGAATGCTCCTTCTTTATCTATATAGAAATAATGCTGTGACGTTATGTGTCGTGTTACTGAGTGAAATGGTGACGTTATTGTTTTCATAATTTAAAACCATCGTATAACTAGATGATCCATAATCGTATCTTACAAAGGTGTTAGACCCAACATTGATAAACATCATTGCACCTGGAACCACGACACTAGTTCCTGAGTTAACCATGGCCACTACTAATGCACTGTCAATATCTTGAGAGCCATTTACTGTAAACCTAAAAACCCCATTAGAAATTTTCGATAATGATTTACGCTCATACCTTAGGGCATTAAATATCTCGGTTCGCTGTTCAAATGCCTGGACCTTTGCAGAATTTATCATCATACGTGAATAACTATTTAACGTAACTGATGTCGTTGTTTTTGTGTAGGCACACAGTGCAAGTTCATAAGTTCCATTGCTATTCAATAGATTGTTTCTTATTAGTGTTGGATAGCTTCCCGATTGTTCTTTCGTATAAATTCTAACTTCATTTGAACTTGTATTTACACCAATAACTACTAGTCCCATGCGGGATGCATTCGGTGTGACACTTACTGAAGTACTTGGTTCAATGTAATCAACCTCCCGTAAATAACCACATAGCCGTCAGTAAACGTGATTGTGTTATTTGCAAGCGTAAAACCCACACTTGACTTAAGTCCATTTAAGATGCCTATTTCATTTGAAAATAAAAAATGATGCAAATCTGCATCAACTTTAGCGGATACATTCGCACCATCAAAAGTGATTTTTTGTACACCCATTAAAACTCACCTCCATCTAAATTTGTAATATTTGCTTGGCTGATATGCACATTGCCAGCATTGGTTTTTACACTTTTGTTAAGTAGCTTTATCTTGTCGGTTAACCGAATTCGGTACTCACCAAGTGTCACTGCCACCTTGTTTAATGAACCTTCATATCTTAAAGCTGTCACTATTGAGTCGTAGGTTTTACTTTCTGTAATAAACTCAACAAAATCACCAAGGTTAAAGGTGACAAGTTTACTGCTTTTCTTGATCACAAAGCTTATATGATGATCAAGCTTGGAAGATATCATTTCATTTCGCGCTTTAATACTCAGTGTTTCTGTTTCGCTATCAGAGTACATAAATGCTTTTGCGTTTACATTCCGGTATCTATTTGGATGATTCACTTCTTCTGTAATCGAACCGTCAGTAAGTAGAAAGTATGTACGAGTGCCTGCGTTTATCTCATTATCTGACTGCGGATAAAACACGACTTTATTTGTCATTTGAGCCTCACTGTCATTAATGACTAAGTCGGTAATCTCTGTGATACTGCTTTTAATTTTCAATCCTCTTGTAATTTCTACGATACGAAGTTTTATCCCAGTGACTCTACCACGTAAAAAGACCACTTCAAATAAGACACTTACACCATAGGATTTGGTTATAAGTTCTATGACATCTGAGATGGCCATGATTTTATCTTCATCAAAATAGAGTGTTCCTTGT
>Ga0194137_10001770_pt1 | contig 13007 bp, 15 predicted proteins | sample TARM_MetaG_T3_14_FD_134025 | JGI IMG/M metagenome (GOLD analysis project Ga0194137, IMG submission 134025) | Freshwater microbial communities from Pennsylvania, USA, analyzing microbe dynamics in response to fracking - TARM_MetaG_T3_14 (version 2) | ecosystem: Environmental > Aquatic >... | reverse complement strand
GCATTTCTGCTTTTCACAAAATATCCTTGTATCCGGCACTGCGACCGGTAGATCCCGGTAAATGCCGATAGATGAATGATCAATACCCAATGACCGGCAGTAGTTGTCCGGCAGCAATTGTAATGACATTTCCGTTTCGTAACGGCCGTTCCGTAACAGCCACGTCATGACGAGCAGCTGCCGCAATACCGGCCATGCTCTGCCATGCCTGAGCAGCGTAGTGCACCGGACACCCGGAGCACACGCCGCAACCCTGATAAATACTGAACCGGAGCGACACTTGCAAGCTGTTTACAGATACTCTATTACCACTGCACGCAAGGCTCGTTGAACAAACACTCATCACAGGAGCACATACATGCCCCTCAATCCAGCACTGTCCATCCTGTTCCCCGGTCAGGGTTCTCAGGAACCCGGCATGGGCAAGGATCTCGCCGAAGCCGATTCCGGCATCATGAATATCTGGAAGAAGGCCGAATCCATAAGCGGCATTGACCTTCGAGGCATATACTGGGACGGCGACGAAGCCGAAATGGCCAACACCCGCAACCTGCAGCCCGCGCTCACCGTGGTGAACATCGCCCTGTGGACCTGTGTGGCAGGCAAGGCAACCCCTGCATGCACCGCCGGTCACAGCCTCGGCGAATTCAGCGCACTCGCTGCTGCCGAAGCACTGAGCGTGGACGCCGTTCTCGAAACTGTTTCCCTGCGCGGACGCCTGATGGCGGAAGCCGACCCTGCGGGAACCGGCACCATGGCCGCCGTGCTCAAGATGGAACTTGCCGATGTGGAAGCCGTGGTCAGGGAATCTGCCGAAGCCGTGGGGGAAATGATCCGCGTTGCCAACTACAACACTCCCGGCCAGTTCGTGCTTTCCGGCACCAAGGCAGCCATTGCCGACGCAACTGAACGCGTGAAAACCCGCAAGGGCCGCGCCGTGCCGCTGTCCGTTTCCGGCGCGTTCCACAGCCCGCTCATGAACGAGGCGGCGAAGGAACTTTCCGCACACATGGCCAAGCTGAACTGGAACAAGCCCAAGTTCCCGGTTTACTGCAACGTGAACGGCAAGGCTGTTGCCGATGCAGCTTCGCTCAAGGATATCATGCCCACCCAGATGACCTCTTCGGTCATGTGGATAGACACCATCCGCAACCAGTTCGATGCGGGCATGCGCACCTTTGTCGAAGTAGGCCCCAAGGGTGTTCTCGGCAAAATGCTGGGGCAGATTCTCAAGCCTGTTGCTGATTCTTCCGAATGGTCTTCCGTTTCCGTGGGCAACCTCGAAGCGGCTCAGGCGTATCTGGCGGAATAGTCTGGCTGACCTGGCTGACTGGCCTGAACTGCTGCTATAGCGACAGGTCGGGCTACGGGCTGACTGGCTGACTGGCTGCCACATCTGACCGGACAGCCCGACAAAGTACTTTGGAAGCCGGAATACACCGTCCGACACGTCTTTCAGCGCATGCCAACCGGCTTTTGCAGGTTTGTCTGCGGAACTCACCCCTGAGATCTTTTCATGTGTGGCGAGTCGTGATATAAAGACAAGTTCGAACCGGGGTATGGAGCCTGTCCGTACCCCGCTTTGCATATCACCAACAATAACTTTCATATATTCAGAGAACCGAAACAATGCGCGCAAAGACTCATCTGCTCTCCGCCCTCCGCACCATCGTGGAAGGCATGGATCTGACCTGGCCCGATAAGGCCACCATCGAGCCCCCCAAGGACAAGCAGCACGGTGACATGGCTGCCAACATCGCCATGGTGCTCGCCAAGCAGGCCCATGTGAGCCCCCGTGATCTGGCCGCCCGCATTGCCGGTGCCCTGCAGCAGAATGATCCGTTCATTGAAAAGATCGACATTGCCGGCCCCGGCTTTCTGAACATCACCTTTACCGATGATTTCTGGCGCGAAACCGTCAATATCATCGAAAAGGCTGGCGACCGCTACGGCAGCGTTTCCTACGGCTGCGGCAAGCGCGCACAGGTGGAATACGTTTCCGCCAACCCCACCGGCCCCCTGCACATCGGTCACGGCCGCGGTGCCGCCGTGGGTGACAGCCTTACCCGCGTACTGCGGTTTGCAGGCTATGACGTGGAAACCGAATACTACATCAACGACGCCGGGCGTCAGATGTACATCCTCGGCTTCTCCGTGCTGTTCCGCGCCAAGCAGCTTTCCGGTCAGGATCTGCCCGACCCCGAAGATTTCTACCGCGGCGAATACATCAAGGACATTGCCGCCGTTGTGCTGAAGCTGCATCCCGACCTCATGGAACTGCCCGAGCAGGAAGCTCTTGAAATCTGCCGCGACTACGCCCTGAACGACATTCTCGACGGCATCAAGAAGGACCTTGCGGACTTCAATGTGGAGCATCAGGTATGGTTCTCCGAAAAGTCCCTGCTGGCAGAAGGTGCCGTGGACAAGACATTTGACCGCCTGCGTGCGGCCGGCCTTGCCTTTGAGCAGGACGGCGCACTGTGGTTCCGCACCACCGACTTCGGCGACGACAAGGACCGCGTGCTGAAAAAGTCCGACGGCCTGCTCACCTATTTCGCATCCGACATCGCCTACCACGACAACAAATACGACCGCGGTTTCGACCTGTGCGTCGACATCTGGGGTGCAGACCACCACGGCTATGTGCCGCGCATGCGCGCCGCTGTGGAAGCGCTCGGCAAGCCCAAGGAAAGCTTTGACGTCATCCTCGTGCAGCTCGTGAACCTGCTGCGCGGCGGTGAACAGGTTGCCATGTCCACCCGTGCGGGTACCTTTGACACGCTGGAAGAAGTGGTCAGGGAAGTGGGCCGCGACGCCGCCCGCTTCATGTTCCTTTCCCGCAAGAGCGACAGCCATCTGGATTTCGACCTTGATCTGGTCAAGCAGCAGTCCATGGATAACCCCGTGTACTACGTGCAGTACGCCCATGCCCGCATTGCCTCGGTCATCCGCAAGGCGGAAGAGCGCGGCATGACCGTGCCCGCCAAGGCAACTCCCGCACTGCTCGCAGCACTCGGCAATGCCGATGAACTGGACATGCTGCGCCTTCTCGAACAGTTCGAGGATGTGGTGGAAGCGGCTGCCCGCCAGCTTGCCCCCCACCACGTCAGCTTCTACATGCAGGACGTGGCCAGCGCGCTGCACCGCTTCTACGCCAACAATCCCGTGCTGAACGCCGGTGACGAATCTGTTGTGGCCGCACGTCTGCTGCTGCTCAAGAGCGTTGCCTGTGTCATCCGCAACGGCCTGAACCTGCTTGGCGTAAGCGCCCCCGAATCAATGTAGTTGAAGACCATACTCATGGGCATAAGCTTTTCCAAAGAAAAAGAAGCCGGGGCAACCGGTAAACGCAAAATCACCATAACCGCCAGTCCCGCTGCCTGTACGGGGCTGGCGGTTGTAAGTCTGCTCTGTTTCGTCTGGGTATTCGTGTTCGGCCTTATTGTGGGGCGCGGCTACCAGCCTGAAGAGGTGGTTCCGGAGCTCAAGCAGTTCATGCCTGCCCCCAGACTTAACGCCTCCGGCCAGCCCAACGCCGCAGGCCTGCAGGAAACACCGGTGGCACAACAGGTTATCAAGCCTGAAGAACTGGCATTTTTCGATCAGCTGAAAAAGGACCCGGCACCCGCAGCGCGGACCGTAAAACAGTCCCCTGCTCCGTCCAGACCGGCTGCTCCGGTTGTGAAAGCAACGCCCAAACCGGTTGTGGAACCGGCCAAACCGGCAGTGCAGACCGTGGCTACAGAAACAGCTGCGGACACCGGAAAGGGCGAAGTATATAACTATGTCTATCAGGTAGCGGCATCACAGGACCTTGATGCCGCCGTGCGCCTGAAAGCGCGGATTGAAGCTTCCGGCCTCAAGTCCAGAATCGAGAGTGCCAAATCAAACGGAGCCACATGGCACCGAGTGCAGGTTCTCTTCCGCGGAACGCCTGAAGACACCCGCGACCTGAAGAGCACCCTGCAAACCATGGGAATAAGCAAGCCCATGCTCAAGGAAAAGACGCTGCAGTAGATTCAGCCGATATGTAAAAACACGTTAATACTGCAACATTTCGTTGACTTTTTTAAACAAAACCATACAAACTGTTACGCAACCCTCCTGTCAGTAATCAGTAACAGACGCGGTTGCATGCAAGATAGCACAATGAACACATCATCACCCTCTCCCTCTCCTTTAGCGGCTCTCGGAATCCGCACGCTTTCCATCGTGGGAGAGATGGGGGCCATGTTCATTTTCCTCATCAACGGCTTTCTGCACATTTTTTCCTCACCGAAACAGCTGCGCAAAATAGTGAACCAGATGTATTTCATCGGTTCAAAATCATTGCTGGTCATTTCGCTCATCGGCATCTTCACAGGCATGGTGCTCGGATTGCAGGGGTACTATACTCTCGTCAAGTTCGGGTCTGAGGGTCTGCTGGGTGCTGCCGTTGCGCTTTCGCTCATCCGTGAACTGGGTCCGGTGCTCACCGCGATCATGATCACGGGCCGTGCCGGATCTTCCATGGCAGCGGAAATCGGCGTCATGCGCATATCGGACCAGATCGACGCGCTGGAAGTTATGGACATCAACCCCATCAGTTACCTTGTCAGCCCGCGCATAGCCGCTTCGATCATCTGTTTTCCCCTGCTGACCGCCCTGTTCGACGTCATAGGTATCATCGGCGGCTACCTCACCGGTGTGGTCATGCTCGGCATAAACTCCGGCATCTACTTCTACCGCATTGAGTCCAGCGTCGATATTTCGGATATAAACGAGGGCTTCACCAAGGCGCTGCTTTTCGGCATCATCGTGGCAACGGTCAGCTGTTTTCAGGGATATTACACGCATCTGCGCAAGGATGGAGTCGGTCCGGAGGGTGTTTCAAACTCCACAACTTCGGCCGTGGTCATGTCATGCGTGCTCATCCTGATCACGGATTACGTCATAACCTCCTTCCTGCTCTAACCACACAGGCTGCCACGAAATGCAAGACAACGGGTGGGACATACGGCTGGAGAACCTCCGCCTCGGATACGACGACACCGTCGTGCTCGAGGATATTTCGGTGACTCTTCCGGCAGGCAAAATTTCCGTAATTCTCGGAGGGTCCGGGGACGGCAAGTCCACGCTGTTGCGGCACATTCTCGGCCTGAAGCGCCCCATGGGTGGCAAAATTTTTCTCGGGCCGCACGACCTTTTCAAGCTTTCGTCCAAGGAATTCAGAAAAGTACGCCGCCGGATGGGCGTGCTTTTTCAGGACGGCGCACTGCTCGGCTCGCTGACGCTGGGTGAAAACATTGCCCTGCCGCTTACGGAGCATACCCGTCTCGACAAGGCAACCATACAAAAGATTGTGCACCACAAACTGGAACTGGTGGGCCTGGCTCAGTTCGCAGAGTATTATCCGAACCAGCTTTCGGGCGGCATGCGCAAACGGGCCGGCCTTGCAAGGGCCATTGTCACAGACCCGCCCATTCTGTTATGCGATGAGCCGACATCGGGACTTGATCCCATTAATTCGGCACAGATGGACCGGCTGCTTCTGGACATGAAGAAGCACTTTCCGGACATGTCCATCATTGTTGTCAGCCATGATCTTGCCAGCCTGTACACCATTGCGGATTACGCTCTTGTGCTGCACGACGGAAAGGCTGTCTATTCCGGCGGAATCGAGCAACTGAAGGGCACCGATGATCCGTACCTGAGGCAATTCCTCGACCGTTCGGCAGGCGACATGAAGACGCCGGACCTCAAGCTCGGCGAAGAGGCCCGTGCCGCTCTGCAGGCATGGCTTAACAAATAGATGCTAACGTCAACTTTACCCCGGAACCGTGTATGAAAAAATATGCTAAGGAAACATCAGTCGGAGTGTTTGTTCTCATCTGCCTGCTGTGCGTCGGCTATCTCACCATCAAGCTCGGCAAGATGGAAGTGATGGGAGCCGACACCTACACGGTGACCGCACGTTTCGCCTCCATCACCGGCCTGCGCGTCGGGGCGGATGTTGAGATTGCGGGCGTTCCTGTCGGCAAGGTGGCCTCCATCACGCTGGACCAGCAGGACAGCCTTGCCAGCGTGGCACTTGCCATCCGCAAAGACGTGGAACTCACGGACGATGTCATTGCCTCTGTCAAAACCAGCGGCCTTATCGGTGACAAGTACATAAAACTGGCTCCCGGCGGTTCCACAACCACCCTTGGGCAGGGTGATGAGATTACGGAAACGGAATCCGCCGTGGATATAGAAGAATTAATCAGCAAATATGTTTTCGGGGGAGTTAAGTAATGTGTTTTCTCAACCATCCGCTGCGCGCTGCATTGAGACTTCTGGTCCTGTGCGCAATGCTGTTTGCAGTGGCTCCGGCAGCTCACGCTGCAGCTGAAACCGACGCGCAGAGCACACTCAAGCACGCGCTGGACGAGGTTTTTGCTACTCTGAACGATCCCCGGTACTCTGAAGGAGCCAACCGGGAAGAAATGCTTTCGAAGATCGAGAACACCGTAGCGGTTATTTTCGATTACGACGAATTTGCGGCCCGTACTGTGGGCAAGAAGTGGCGCTCGTTCACTCCTGATCAGCAGACCCGCTTCTCCAAGGCCTTTGCAGACCTGCTCCGCGCCACCTATCTTGAACGGATAAAAGGCTACACCGGCAACGGCACAACCTACACCGGCCAGCGGTCCAGCACCAAGGGCGACAAGGTCGAAGTACAGACGCTTCTGGACTTTGAAGGAAAAACTGTTCCTGTAGACTATCGCATGTTGCAGAAAGACCATTGGGTCATCTATGATGTCATTATTGAAGGTGTCAGTCTTGTAAAGAACTACCGTACGCAGTTCCAGGAACTGATGACCGATGGCAACAAAGACGCCGAGGCACTGATCGAGCGGGTGCAGAGCCGCGCGGAAGAAGTGCGCAAGCAGAACGGTAAAACCGAATAGCAACGTAAGGCACTCTCATGAAATTATTCGCCAAGCTACTCATCGCAGCAGGGTTTATCGCCCTGACAGCCCACCCCGCCTTTGCAGACCGCAACGCAGCGCTGGCCTATTCGGCACCGGAATATCCTGCGGGCATGTATGTCGTTGCCTCTTCCGCTCAGAAGCAGGAGCCGGTGTATTCCCGAAACACAGGGCTTAAAACCTTTGATGATGACGCAGAATATTCCTTCGACAACAACTACGAAGTAAACGACCCGTTTGAAGGATGGAACCGCTTCTGGTTCGGCTTCAACGACGTTCTCTACGTTGACGTCCTCAAGCCGCTCCACAAAGGCTACTCCGCAGTTACCCCCTGGGAACTCAGAGCCGGCGTGAGCAACTTTTTTCATAACCTGCTCTATCCCGTCCGCTTCGTCAGCTGCATGCTGCAGGGCAAATTTGCTGAAGCCAGTGTGGAAAGTGCACGGTTCGTGGTGAACACCACCGCCGGATTCGGCGGTCTCATGAATCCTGCCAAGGAAAAAAAACCGCTCATCAAGATCAGTGATGACGAAGAAGACATGGGCCAGACTCTGGGCGTATGGGGATTCGGCGAAGGCTTCTACCTCGTATGGCCTTTCCTCGGTCCTTCCTCGCTCCGCGACACCGCAGGTCTGACGGGAGACTACTTCCTCAATCCGGTCTCCTATGTCACCCCGTGGACGGCTTCCACCGGCCTCAAGTCCTATAACGAATTCAACTCCTTCGATCGGCAGCTTGCCGATTACGAGGAGCTCAAAAAGGCTGCCGTGGAGCCCTATACGGCCATCCGGAATGCCTATGTGCAATCGCGCAGGTCACGAGTAGCAAGATAAATAAAAGGGCACCGCAAGGTGCCCTTTCTTTTTGTATCATGTAGTAGCGGTCCCGTTTTGCAGACCGGCCCAGCTTTCTTCCGGCTAGATGGGAGGAGCAATGGTCACCAGCACGCTCATGTCCGTAATGGCGCGGATGCCGTGCGGCTCCCGGATTTCGGAAATGAGCACATCCCCTTCTTCCGCAGGCAGGGTTGCACCGTCTGCCGCAAGAAACTCTCCCCGCCCGGACAAAACCAGGATGGAAAGCTCGCCGTCCAGATCATGGCTGTGAATGGGCAGGGACTGGCCTGCCATAAAATTGAAGTTCAGAATCTTGAAGTTTTCGGATTCGTGCACCAGATACTTGTGAAATCCGGTCTGCCTGTAATCGCGTACTTCAGTAAGGCTTGTACGTTGCATGGCATATCTCCCGGGCGCGCGGCCCTGTTTGATGTTCTTTTCTTCGCTGCCTGCTTCTTTTGTAAAACCTCATTCGGTCCGGCAGTGTGACCAGCGTCACATCTTCCGATATTAATTTCTACAATCGCATATTCGGGCACAATTGACACCCCCCTTGCCTCCGGTATACCCCCTCATAACCGGAACATACTCTTCCATTTCACCTGTTACTGCACTCACAGCTCTGGAGAACATCGTGTTTATCGAAGTCGGCTGCATTCTTGCGGGCATTCCCGTCGGCTATGCCCTCCGCCATCAGGAGAAGGTGGTTCACTCCGTGGACAAGCTCACCATGTGGGCCATCTACGGGCTCCTGTTCCTGCTCGGCGTATCGCTTGGGTCAAACGAAAACCTTGTGGCCCAGCTGGGTACCATAGGCGTGCGCGCCATGGTCATAAGCCTGTCGTGCCTCATCGGCAGCGCCGCTGCGACATGGGCGCTGGAACGGTATATTCTGCGGGGGCGGCTCGATGAAAGGTAGTCTGATAATTCTCGGATTCTTCGTGGCAGGCTGCCTGATGGGCCGGTTGAACATTCTGCCCGAGTGGGTGGCAGACGATGCGCTTGCGACGTATTCGCTCTACACCCTGCTCTTTCTCGTGGGCATGTCCATTGGGTTTGACACCCGTTGCTGGCGTGTGCTGCGCGAAATGCACCTCAAGGTGCTGCTCGTTCCCATATTCATCATCATCGGCACCTTTTGCGGTGCCGCAGCAGCCAGCCTGCTGCTCGGTGATATGCCGCTGCAGCACGCGCTCGGCGTAGGTGCCGGATTCGGCTACTACTCCCTTTCCAGTATCATGATCACGAAAATGGTAGACCCGGTTCTCGGTTCCGTCGCGCTGATGAGCAATATCATCCGCGAACTGACCACCCTGCTCACCGCCCCGCTGCTTACGCGTGTCTTCGGCAAGCTCGGACCTGTTGCAGGCGGCGGTGCCACAGCCATGGACACCACTTTGCCCATAATTGTAAGATGCTCGGGAGAACGCTACGGGATTGTCGCGGTATTCAGCGGCATGTTCCTTACAGTCGCAGTGCCTTTGCTGGTAACCTTCATATTCAGTTAGGCATTTCAGGCCGCCGTAGTACCTGACACGACCACCACTAAGCACATTTTTGTAATTTTCTGTGCTTTTTTCTGCGGATTCCGCTGATTCGCATTGACATTTTGGCAGATCACGTACAACAAAACAGAAGGCTTTTTTACAAATATCAAGTAGTTCAGGAGATACGAGGATGCTGAAAAAAACCTTGCTTACGTTGCTGGCCGTTCTCATGACTGCCAATGTGGCCCTTGCCGGAAAGACCATTGTCATCGCCCATGACGCCACCTGGCCCCCCATGGAATTCGTTAACAAGGACAAGCAGATCGTCGGTTACTCCGTCGATTACACCGACGCCATCGCCAAGGAACTCGGTCTTACCGTCGAGCACAAGAACGTTGCATGGGACGGCATTTTCGCCGGTCTTGCCAACAGCAAGTACGACATGATCGCTTCTTCCGTTTCCATCACTGAAGAACGCAAGGCCAAGTACGACTTCTCCGAACCTTATTTTGAAGTAAAACAGGCTGTTATCCTGCCTGTTACCAGCGAAGCCAAGACTCTTGCCGATCTCAAGGGCAAGACCATCGGCGGCCAGATCGGCACCACCGGCATCTTTGTTGCCAAGAAGGACGGCGGCGTTTCCCCCAAGGAATTTGACGAAGTGGGCCACGCTGTTGAAGCTCTGTTCACCGGCCGTATCGATGCCGCCATCTGCGACGACGTAACCGCCTTTGACTACGTGCTGAACAATGAAAAGTACTCCGGCAAGCTCAAGGTCGGTTTCATTGTTGAAGCCGATCAGAAAGAATACTATGGTTTCGTGGTCAAGAAGGGCGACAAGGAAATGGTTGACCTGCTGAACAAGGGCATCAAGGCCGTTCAGGAAAAGGGCATTGAAAAGGCTCTTCGCGAAAAGTGGGTTGGCAAATAACCAGCCGTAATATAAGCTATTATCGGGACTGGTACTGTTGTACCGGTCCCTTGCTTTTGATAGACCACTCAGCATATCCGAGTATTCAATGACTGTAGAAAAAAAAGAAATACGCATTGCGGTAACGGATGGGATGCTCATTCCTTCCAGCAAGGACAAACACCTTGTTTCCGCATGGCTCATATCGCTTTTCCTTGCCATCGGCTCTATCCTATACCTCTGCATCTCAAAGCCACAGCCCTACTACGAGATTCTCAAATTCCTGCCTGACGGCATTCTCGTCACATTTCAGGTCACTATATCCTCCATTCTCGTTACCATTCCCATCGGCCTCGTAACAGGCCTCGGCCGCCTCTCCAAGAACAGGACAATCAACCTCATCGCCTCTACCTATGTGGAAATAATCCGCGGCATTCCGCTGCTGGTTCAGTTATTCTTCCTCTACTACGCACTCGGAAAATTCGTACAGCTCTCGGACCTTGCCTCTGCGGTCATTGCCATGAGCGTGTGCTACGGCGCATACATGGGCGAAGTCTTCCGCGCAGGCATAGACGCCATAGACAAGGGGCAGACCGAAGCGGCCCGCTCTCTGGGCTTCAACTCCCGCCAGACCATGATGCTGGTGGTACTGCCGCAGGCATGGCGCACCATTCTGCCGCCCGTAGGTAACGAATTCATTGCACTGCTCAAGGACTCTTCGCTCATCTCCGTTCTGGCCGTTTCCGAGCTGTTCCGCCGCGGCCGCGAATATGCGTCGGTAACCTTCGAGTATTTCGAAGCCTACCTCATGGTTGCCCTCATCTATCTGTGTATCACCCTGCTGCTGTCCAAGGCGGTCAGCATCATGGAAGCAAAGTTGAATTACTATGACGAACACTAATTCCCCCATTATCCAGATACGGAACGTCTACAAGTTCTTCGGCCAGCTCACGGCGCTCAACGACGTAACCCTGGACATTCAGCCAGGCGAAAAAGTCGTGGTGATCGGTCCTTCCGGATCGGGAAAATCCACCATGCTGCGCTCCATCAACCGGCTGGAAACCATCGACAAGGGCAACATCATTGTCGACGGGCTGGACGTGAACGATCCCGGCAATGACATCAATGCCATCCGTCAGGAGCTGGGCATGGTATTCCAGTCGTTCAACCTGTTCCCGCACAAGACGGTTCTGCAAAACCTGACCATGGCCCCCATGCGGCTCAAGAAGGTAGCAAAAAACGAGGCCGAATCCACCGCGCTCAACCTGCTGAAAAAGGTTGGCATTTCGGAAAAGGCCAATGTCTATCCCGCCAAGCTTTCCGGTGGACAGAAGCAGCGTGTGGCCATTGCCCGCGCCCTTGCCATGCAGCCCAAGATCATGCTTTTCGACGAACCCACATCGGCGCTGGACCCTGAAATGATCGGGGAAGTTCTGGATGTTATGGTCAACCTTGCCAAAGAAGGCATGACCATGGTCGTGGTAACACATGAAATGGGCTTTGCCCGCGAAGTGGCAGATCGCATCGTGTTCATGGATCAGGGACAGATTCTGGAAGTGGGCACGCCTGACCACTTCTTCAACAGTCCCGAGCATCCGCGCCTGCAGAAATTCCTTGAACAGATTCTGTAGCCCCACATACGCCAAGCAAAAGGCCGGTTCCGCGAGGAACCGGCCTTTTTTACTGCCATTACACTGCACATATTCTGCTCTTGGCAAAGACGAAGTGACCTTTTGCGGCCAGCCTCGCCTGTCCCCTTACAGACAACGACAGGCAGGACGTATACGAGTGCTGGCACGGCTGTGTCAGCGTGACAGAACTGGAGACTAACGCATCTAGAAAGGACGCAGCATGAGCACGCCCATACAGGCCAGCATGGTAAAGAGCAGCCTTCGGTAGGTACGCTCCCCTATTCCGCCGGAAAAGCGAATGCCAAGGCGCGTTCCGAACCACAAAGCCGGAGCCGTCAGGGCGAACATGGTCAGCACCTTGAGGCTCCACATGCCCGATGCCGCATGAGCTCCCGCCGAGACGATACATACAGCGAAAAAGAAGTACGCCAGTGCGGCCTTTATCACGTCCTTGGGCCAACCGGTCAGGGTTGCATACACAACGGTCGGCGGTCCGCCTGCGCTGAATGCGGCACCTATGGCACCACTGGCAAATCCCGCAAGGTAACCCCAGCGACGGGATATTCCCTTGGCCTTGACCCGTTCGAAAAAGAGCCCGTAGGCAGCATACAGCATCAAAAACACGCCCATGCCCGCCTTCATCATGTCGCCCGGTACGTTGTGCAGCAGGTACACACCGGCCAGAACCCCGGGGGCAGCGCCTATGAACAGGGGGCGGAGACGTTCGCGGTCCGCGTAGCGCCGGTAGCTCCAGCCCACCTGTGCATTCAGCACCACGCCGCACAGAATGGATACCGCCACAGCTTCTGACAACGGCATATAAATTGTCATCAGCGGAATGGCCACAAGAGCCGAGCCAAAGCCCGTAAGCCCCTGCACAAATCCGGCAGCCGCATAGATGGCTGCTGTCAGAATATATTCGTTCAAGTCAGTTCTCCCATATGCATTCGAAACAGAATCCGGAACCGGCGCTTATACAACGCAGTCCGGTCAGATATGTAGCCCCCCGCAGGGCGTAGTATGTCTGTATGGCGGATTACTGCTGCAGGGCGTGCAGCAGAGCATTGCGAATTTCCGTGACCTGATCATCGTCCAGCAGCTTCTGCCCGTAGGTATCCCGCACGGAGAAGCTGTCGTTGGTCTGCGTCCCGAGCGTGGCGATCTTGGCGAACAGGATGTCCAGCCGCATGGCT
>Ga0194137_10001769_pt1 | contig 13009 bp, 11 predicted proteins | sample TARM_MetaG_T3_14_FD_134025 | JGI IMG/M metagenome (GOLD analysis project Ga0194137, IMG submission 134025) | Freshwater microbial communities from Pennsylvania, USA, analyzing microbe dynamics in response to fracking - TARM_MetaG_T3_14 (version 2) | ecosystem: Environmental > Aquatic >... | reverse complement strand
TAACGAGCAGAATCAATATCGAAGGCGGTGTCACGACCACCTGGTAGAGCCGCTATGCCACGTCTGGCTCAAGGCCTGGTGGACCCAAGTGTTTCGCGGGCAAAACGAACCAGCGCCCGCGCTGTTTCAGAGCCGGCGGGCAGCGGTAGCGTCAAGGCTTGCACGGTCTCCATGCCAACCATCAGTCGCCAGCCCGGAAGCACATTGACGAGGCCCGCGTCGACCTGTGGCGCCTCGTCATCCGGATGACGATGATCGCGGCCCACGGCCTGCAATGACGCGGGCGGCCGCACACAGAAGTCCGGCGCGAGAACGACGCCGCCGCCGTGACGGGCCAGTGCAATCAAGCCATCGAGATCGCTGCCCCAGGCGGAAGCTTGCAGGGACACTTCTTCGCGCCGGCCATCGCCATGCTGCCATTGGCTGACGTAGGGTTCATCGCTCTGGCCCAGCAGCAGCATAGCCACGGAGGTCAGGTCTTGCGGGCTCTGCAGGCGTGCATTGCCGTTGCCGTAAGCGCAAACCTCAAAGGCCAACACGGGCTGCGCCACCCAGGCTTCTGGCGGTTTGCTGGTGATGCGAAAGGCGATGTCCAGGCCTTCACGCAGCAGGTCCACGCGGCGATCGGTGAAGAAGAGCTCGTAGCGCACTGCGGGATGCAAGACCTGGAAGCGGGCAAGCAGAGGCGCGAGGACATGGCGGCCAAAACCGGCGGTGGCGCTGATGCGGATCGTGCCGTCGAGCTGGTCGCGGGTGTGACGCAGGGCCAGGCGCGCGCTTTCGGCGGCATCACGGACCGCGCGGGCGCGAGCATGCAGGCGCCGCCCGGCTTCGGTCAGCCCGAGGCTTCGCGTGCTGCGCGCAAACAGCGCGAGGCCGACGGCGCTCTCGATGGCCGCAATGCGGCGGCTGATGGCGGCACGGGTCAGCCCCAGATCCCGCGCGGCCTGGGCGAAGCTGCCCGCTTGGGCGATGCGGGCGAACAGCTCCAGCGCGTTCGCGTCCAGGGCTTCCTCGGCGGCGGTCTGGCGGCGGCGGCCGATGCCGGGCGGGTTTGTTGCCATCTTGTTGACGATATGGGGCTTGCTGACGATCTACCGACTCAAAAGTTGTCAATCTAGACTGGATCCAACGCCGCTACAAGCACTTGTTCCCGAGGTTCCGATGTCCAGCCTGCCCCTCTCCCCCGCTGACGCCTTGCCCCCGAGCATCCCCGTCACGACGCCGCTTGAACTCGAGGATGAAGCTTCGGCAGTCAATCTCGAGACCCGGGTGCAGCCGACTGCCTTGCGCTGCAACGATGGCCGTCTCCTATCCGCGCAGTGGTTCGAGCCGCCCGCAGTGCTCGGCGTGCGTGCCGTCGCGGTCATCGGCTCAGCGACCGCTGTGCCGGCGAGCTACTACCGCCACTTCGCGGAATGGCTGGCCCGGCGCGGCTACGCGGTACTGAGCTTCGACTATCGCGGCATCGCCGCTTCGCGTGAGGCCCTGCAACCGGGCGAGGATGTGCGACTGCGTGATTGGGCGCGCATCGATATGGGTGCGGCGCTTCACGCAGCGGACAAGCGCCGGCGCGAAGAGGAAGCCCTCCAGGGCGGCGAACTCGGTCTGTTGTGGGTAGGCCATTCGCTGGGCGGCAACTCCGTGGGCCTGGTGCCCGGCTTCGCGGACAAGGTCGACGCTCTGCTTGGCGTCGCTGCCCAGGTCGCCTATCTCGGCCACTGGTCGGGCTTTGCGCGCTTGCAGGCCTGGCTGTTCTTCCATCTCATGCTGCCGCTGGCGGTGCGTCTGCTCGGCCATGCCCCAGGGCGCATGCTCGGCCCGCGTGCCCAGGACCTCCCGGCCGCAGCTGCCCTCGAATGGGCGGCTTGGGGACGGACGCCGGGTTTCCTCTTTGGCGACGAAAGCTTGGCGCGCGAGCGCAGCTACGAGCTCTTCCAGGGTTCCGCCCATCTCTGGAGCATCGCCGACGACCATCTCTTCGGTCCGGCGCCCGCGGTGGATGCGCTCGCGGCCCAGTTCAGCGCAGCCCGCGTGCAACGCCATGTCGTCTCGCCTGCAGACTTGGGCGTGGCCAAGATCGAGCACTTCGGCCCCTTCCGTCGCGACCTGGGCGCCAAGCTCTGGCCGCGGCTGCTGGCGCCCATCGAGGCCGCCACGCCGCGGCTTGCGGCCCGCGTGCTCTCGGCGTAAGCACCGCTGCGGTGCGCGGCGGGTGCGGCTAAGGTCGCGGGATGATCGATGACCGCTTTCTCGCCGACCACACCGCTTTGCAGCGGCCGCCGGTGCAGTTCTATTTCGACTTCTCCTCGCCCTATTCCTATATCGCCTCCGAGTGGATCGAGGCCGTTGCGGCCCGCCATGGCCGGCGTGTGCAGTGGCACGCCATCCTGCTGGGCGTGACCTTCCAGGCGGCCGAGCTGAAGTCGCCCGTCGCTCACCCCATCAAGCGCGACTACACGCTGCGCGACTTCGAGCGCTCGGCCCGCTTTGCCGGCTTGCCCTATCGCCAGCCCGAGACCTTTCCCATCGCCACGCAGAACGCAGCCCGCGTTTTCTGGTGGCTGCATGACCAGGACCCAGCCCGCGCCGCAGCCTGGGCCCATGCCGGACTGCGCGCCTACTTCACGCGCGGCGTCGTGCTGAGCGATGCCGATGCCCTCAAAGCCCTGTTGAACGAATCGGGCGTCGACGGGGAGGCGGCCGAGGCCGCCTGGAGCGATCCAGCCTGGAAGGCGCGCCTCAAGGCCGAAAACGAGGCTGCCATCGCCGCCGCCGTGTTCGGCGCGCCCCATTTCATCGTCGACGGTGAACCCTTCTGGGGCAACGACCGCCAAGCACAGATTGAGCGTTGGCTGGCCAGCGGTCCGTTCAAAGGTTTGACCTAGATCAGACGTTCACGCTCGCGTCATGACCGGCGGGCAGCATGCCTGCCATGCCGACGACGCAAGACACCTCAGCCGCCGCCGACACGCCCACGCTGTCGGTGCGCACCGTTTGGATCTCGGACCTGCATCTGGGTACGCCCGGTTGCCAGGCCCAGGCCCTGCTCGACTTCCTCCGCGACGTCGAGTGCGACAAGCTTTACCTCGTGGGCGACATCATCGACGGTTGGCAGTTGCGCCGTTCCTGGTATTGGCCGCAGGCCCACAACGATGTCGTGCAGAAGTTGCTGCGCAAGGCGCGCAAGGGTACGCGGGTCATCTTCATTCCGGGCAACCACGACGAGTTCGCGCGCAAATACCTGTCGAACAACTTCGGCGGCGTGGAAGTCATGGAGGAAGACATCCACGTGACGGCCGACGGCAAGCGGTTGTGGATCACTCACGGCGACCTCTACGACGGCGTCATCCAATGCGCCCGGTGGCTGGCCATCGCCGGCGACCTGGCTTACGAATTCACGCTCAAGGTCAACCGCTGGTTCAACCACATCCGTGCCAAGTGCGGCCTGCCGTACTGGAGCCTGTCGCGCTATCTGAAGCACAAGGTCAAGCGCGCCGTCAGCTACATCAACGAGTTCGAGAACCCCGTCGCGCGCGAGGCCAAGAAGCGCGGCGCGCATGGCGTCGTCTGCGGCCACATCCACCACGCCGAAATCCGCGAGATCGACGGTGTGCTGTATTGCAACGATGGTGATTGGGTCGAAAGCCTGACGGCGCTGGTGGAGCACCACGATGGCCGCCTTGAGATCCTCGATCGAGGCGATGAGGCCGCGCTGCCGGGCATGCTGCCGGCGCCCAGGGCCAAGCCGGTGCCTGTTGCGTTGCCGGTGCCCGCGGCCGTGAAGGCCGTGGCCTCCGACACCGTCAGCTGAGCTGCCTCAGCAGGGCCTGCCCGGCGCGGATCTGTACGCCGGTTGCAATGCCCTCGGCCAGCTCGAAGCCCTTGGGCACGAAGACGATGATGGTCGAGCCATGCTCGAACCAGCCCATCTCCTGGCCTTTTACATGCGGCGCCGAGCAGGGCATCTCATTGGCACCCTTGCGGCCGATGTGCAGTAGCACGTCCAGCCAGTGCAGGCGAATGCTGGCGACCAGCACCGCGGCCACCGGCACCAGAGCCACGGGCCGGCCGTCCCTCAAGCGCATACGTACGACGGCGCGCTCGTTGCGGCAGAACAGCCGCTCCACGCGTTGGAGGGCCACCGGGTTCACGTTCCAGGTGTCGCCGCTCAGATAGGTGACATGCTCCACCGTGCCATCGGTCGGCGCATGGAAGCGGTGGTACATGGCCGAGGTCAGCCGCAGGGTGACGAAGCGCCCGCCTTCGAAGACGCTGGCATCCTGCGACGGACCGAACAGCTCGGCCGTCGAATACGGGAAGCCCTTGGCTTGGTAGACCTGGCCCTGCTGCACGATGCCCGTCGCGCCGACGATGGCGTCGCTCGGGCTCGCGAAGATCTCGGGCCGCGCATCGAAAACCCGGGCGCCCTCCTTCAGCTCGCGCGTGAAGCAGTCCTTGATGGAGGTGAAGCTCTGCTTCTTCGCCTCGCTGAGATCCAGCGGCGTGAACAGCTGCCAGATGCGAATGGCCAGCTTGGTGAACAGCGGACTCTCGATGCGCGCGATGCGACCCATCAACCGGGTTGCAGCGATGCGCGGGATGCGGTTGGTGAGCAGGAAGTTCAAGTCTTCCTGGGCTCCCAGGCGCGCCAGCCAGCCGCGGCCGTCTTTCGCGCCGCCTTCGAGCGGACGCGAGGCTTCTTGGATTTTCATTCGCCGTCGTTCAGAACTTATGGGCCAGCATCTCGCGGAACACGCTGCGGCGGATGGCCTTGCCCGTCAGCTCAGGCGCCGTCCACCACCAGCCGTCGGCACGCATCTCGTCGCAGGCGGCGATGAAGCGGTCCATGACCTCGGCGAACTCGGTATCGCCATAGTTCAGGCTGAAGATCAGCCGACCGGTGCCTACCCAGCTCAGCGCCAAACCATGCTTGCGCAGATAGAACTGCAGCATCCAGTGGTAGCGCCCGGGCTGGGTGTAGAGCACGGTCCAGATCGTCGACAGATTGGCCATGCGCACCGGCGCGCCGGCCTCTGCGAGGCGGGCATTGAACTGGGCGCAACGCGCGTTCCAGCGCTCATCCAGGCCGTCATACAGCGCCTTCACCTCGGGCCGCTCCATGCGCTTCAGGAAGGACGCCATGGCCGCGACCACATAGGGATGGGCGTTGAAGGTGCCGCGCGCAAAGCAGATGTCCGCCGGCCTGTCCTCGCGATAGCGCGTCATCAGCGCGCGGCTGCCGCAGACGACACCCACTGGCAGGCCGCCGCCCAGCGTCTTGCCGTAGGTCACCAGATCGGCCTTCACACCGAAGTACTGCTGGGCGCCGCCCGGGGCCAGGCGAAAGCCGACGAAGACCTCGTCGAAGATCAACACGATGCCGCGCGCCGTACAGACCTCGCGCAGCTTCTTGAGCCAAACCGTGTAGGCCTCGCGGTCATAGCTCGCGCGGCGGCTGCCATCGATCAGCCCGGAGTCGCCCGGCGCATTCGCGTTGGGGTGCAGGGCCTGCAGCGGATTGATCAGCACGCAGGCGATGTCGCGGCGCGTGGCCAGCACCTTGAGCGAGCGCTCGGCCATGTCCTGCAGCGTGAAGGTCTCGCGCGGTGGCAGCGGGTTGCCGGGGCCGGGCTGCACGTCTTCCCACCAGCCGTGATAGGCGCCGGCGAAGCGCACCAGGCGCTTCCTCTTCGTGTGATAGCGCGCCAGCCGCACGGCCTGCATGACGGCCTCGGTGCCGGACATGTGGAAGCTCACCTCTTCCTGGCCCGAGATGGCCTTCAGCCGCGCCAGCACCTCCAGCACGCAGGGGTGATAGGCACCCAGGACGGGTCCCAGCTCGCGCGCCGTGGCGACGGCCTCTTCAATGCATTCCTTATAGGCGTCATAGCCCAGCAGGTTGACGCCATAGGAGCCGGTCAGGTCATAGAGGCGGTTGCCGTCCAGGTCCTCGACCTGCACGCCCTCGCTGTGTTGCAGGAAGGCGCCGACCTTGACGTGCTCGCGCAGCACCGGGCTGAACTGGAAGGGCACGCGGTAACGACCGGTAAAACGCAGGTCGGAGATGGTCTCGCGCGCCTCCTCGGTAGCCGCCAACGTCTTCGCGAAGCGGCTGTCGAATTCGGCGCCCAGCCGCTGCAGGGCTGCCTTGCGCTGCGCGGCGACATCCGCCGGTGCACCATCCGCAGTGAAGAACTGCGCCTCGTCATAGGCATAGCCCGGCACCCAGCGCGCCAGCCGCTTGGCCATCCGCGAATGCCCTGCGAGGGAGCGGTGCTTGGCGCGCGACAGCTCGAGGCGCCGCTTGGCCGCCGGCAGCAGCGCGAGCACGCCCAGGGCCAGTGCCGACAGCGTGAGAGCTTCGTCCATGAACTCAGTGCGCCTGCTGGCCGACGTGTTCCATCGGATCGATGAGCTGGCCGCGCAGCAGGTAGAAGGGCGACTTCCAGTACAGCAGCACGTCATGGAAGGGGTCGGTGATGATCTTGAAGCCCCAGGCCAGGCCCTGCATCAGGTTCTGCGTCATCCACAGCTGGACGACACGGAAGACCAGGCCCGTCACGCCCAGGCAGAACCAGGCCATGCCGACGTCCTCGAGGAAGCCGCGCAGGCCCACGGCGGGCTGGATCAGGCCGCCGAGCGAAGGCGACAGCCACAGCACCAGCGGCAGGGCGACCCAGACCGCCAGCAGCACGATCTTGCGGCGGATGTTGTAGCCGACCTTGATCTCTTCCTTGTACTCGTCGGTGGCCTGGTTGACGTGGTCGTAGCCGCGCGGCTCGAAGAAGAAGTGCCCCGCCTGGCGCGTCGTCATCGACACGCACCAGGCCAGCAGCGCGGCCCAGGCCGGGTTCACGAACAGCAGGGCATAGGACACCAGGAAGCTCAGTGCGCTGATCAGGTGCAGGCTCTGGTTGATACGGCTGTGGTGGTAGTAGCGGTGGTCGTCCCAGCGCTGGGTCTTCAGGGTTTGGAAGAACTCGTTCACGTCCCGTCCTCGTCGTTTGGGTGGAAATCGGAGCGCATGGTGGTCGGCTTGCGTGAAATTAGCGTGACGGTCCCGCGTTCATCGTTCTGTCGCATGAACTGCTGACCATGCGCGGTCATGAAGACCGCACACGACACCGACGACATCCTGGTTGACGATCTGCTCGCGCCGCGTCACTCACGACGGCTCGCGGTGGTGACGGAGACCTATCCCCCCGAGGTCAACGGCGTTGCCATGTCGATGGCCCGCGTCGTGGACGGCCTGAACCGCCGCAACCACGATGTGCAGCTGATCCGCCCGCGCCAGTCCGCCAAGATGGGCGTCCAGCCCACGGGTAAGCCTGGCGTGGACGAGGTGCTGACCAAGGGCCTGCCGGTGCCGCTGTATCCGAACCTGCGCATGGGGGTCCCGAGCAAGCGGGCCCTGGTGAAGCTGTGGTCGCTGAAGCGGCCCGACGTCGTGCATATCGCCACCGAAGGGCCGCTCGGCTGGTCGGCCCTGCAGGCGGCCCAGCACCTGGCCCTGCCGGTCACGTCGGACTACCGCACCAATTTCCACGCCTACGGCAAGCACTACCGCTTGGGCCTGCTGTCCAAGCCCATCATGGGCTACTTACGCAAATTCCATAACCGCTGCGACGCGACCATGGTGCCGACCGAGGCCATGCGGGTGCTGCTGGCCGAGCGCGGCTTCGAGCGGCTGTCGGTAGTGGGCCGCGGCGTAGATGCGCAGCGCTTCGATCCGGCGCGCCGCAGCGCCGCGATGCGCGAGAGCTGGGGCGCCGGGCCTGACGATCTGGTGATGGGCTATGTCGGCCGCCTGGCTCCCGAGAAGAACCTCGGCGTCGTCTTGGCGGCCTATGAAGCCATCAAGGCCGTCCAGCCGCGCGTGCGCCTCGTCTTCGTCGGCGATGGGCCGATGCGGGCCGAACTGGCCGCGCGCGCGCCGGACGCGGTGTTCGCCGGCTCGCGCAGTGGCGACGACCTGGCGGCGCACTATGCGGGGCTGGACCTCTTCCTGTTCGCCAGCCTGACCGAGACCTTCGGCAACGTCACCACCGAGGCCATGGCCAGCGGCTGCGCCGTCGTCGCCTTCGAGAGCGCTGCTGCTGGCGAGCTGATCCGCAGCGGCGTGAACGGCTGGCTGGCAGGGGTGGGCAAGGAGTCCGACTTCGTCGCGGCAACGCGCGTGGCTGCCTTCGATGCCGCCGCGCGTCGCATGGTCGCCGAGAACGCGAGAGCCACGGCGCGGCGGCTGGACTGGGGCGACATCACCGCGCGGTTCGAGTCGGTGCTGGAAGGCGCGATCGCGCGCGCCGAGCCGACGTTTGCCGTGCCGGGCTTGCAGCCGGCGGCCTGAGGGCCTCCGCTCAGGTCGGGCGCCGACCGTCGATCCAGATCAGCATCGCGATGGCCGTCGCCACCAGCACGCCCAGTCCGCTGAGCGTCGCCTCGATCGGCACGCCCGCCGCCTCGCAGCCGGCATAGGCGGCCAGCATCGCCAGCACGCTCAGGTTCTCGTTGAAGCCCTGCACGGCGATTGATCGGCCGGCGCTGAGCAGCAGGGCGCCGCGGTGTTGCAGCAGGGCATTCAGCGGCACGACCATCGCACCGCCCACAGCGCCGACGAGGGCCAGCACGACGGCGGCGACGGCGACATGGCTCACTTGCGCCACCACGGGCATCAACAGCCCCAACACGACGCCGGCCCACAACCCATGTCGCGCCTGATGCAGGGCCATCCAGCGCCCCGCCGCCGCCGCGCCCGCGATGACGCCGACGGCCACCGCCGCCTGCAGGTAGGCGGCTTGGCTCAGGGGCAAGTCCAGCGCAACGCCGGCCCAGCGCAGCACCGCGAATTGCAGCGTCGCACCGACGCCCCAGAACAGCGTCGTCGCGGCCAGCGACAGACCGCCCTCGCGGTCACGCCATAGCCGGCGGTTGGCCGTGCGGAACTCACGCAGCAGCGTCAGCGGGTCATGGGCTTCGCTGCGCAGCCGGTGCCCGCTGTCGGCGATGCCGGCGTTGAGCAGGCTGGACAGCGCATAGATCAGCAGCAGGGCCGCCAGCGAGCCGGTCAGCTTGTCAGGCGGCAGGTCCCAGCCATCGCACAGGGCGGCCAGGCTCGAACCTAGCCACATCGGGCTGACCAGCAGCCCGCCCAGGACGGCACCGAGCAAGGCCGCGGAGACGACGCTGATCTCGATCCAGCTATTGGCGGCGACCAGGGCCTCGGGTTCCGCCATCTCGGTGATGAGGCCGTACTTGGCCGGCGCATAGGCGGCCGCGCCCAGGCCGACGACGGCCAAGGCCGCCACGGGGTGCAGCCCGAAGGTGAGCAGCCCCAGGCCCAGCATCTTCACGACGTTCATGGCTGCCATCACCCGACCCTTGGCAAAGGCGTCGGCCAGCGGGCCCACCCACGGCGCGAGCACCACGTAGGCGACCATGAAGCCGACCTTCAGCAGCGGCGCCCACCACGGCGCGAAACCCTGTTGGGCCAGCAGGGCGATGGCGACGATGAGCAGGGCGTTGTCCGCCAGGGCCGAGGCGAACTGCGCGCCGATGACGAGGCCGAAGCCGCGGGGCAGGCGGGCCCGCCTGGCGCGTGCCGAGGTGGGGGCATGGGGCGCTTCTGGCGCGAGGTCTGGCATGGCGGCGGACACGGGAGCCGGACTGTGACGACAGGGCATGAAGCGCCGATGAAAACCTGCATGAATCCGTCGTTACAGCATGGATCGCTGTTGTTTTGTACAGTGCTTGCATGGATCTTCAGGACAAGCTCGCCATCCTGGCGGACGCCGCCAAATACGACGCCTCCTGCGCCAGCAGCGGTGGTGACAAGCGCGACTCCCTCGACCGTCGCGGCATCGGCTCGACCAACGGCCACGGCATCTGCCACGCCTTCACGCCCGACGGCCGCTGTGTGTCCCTGCTCAAGGTCTTGCTGACCAACTGGTGCGTGTATGACTGCCTCTACTGCGTCAACCGCAAGTCCAGCGAGACGCGCCGCGCCCGCTTCGGCATCGACGAGGTCGTGGGTCTGACGCTGTCCTTCTACCGCCGCAATGTCATCGAGGGGCTGTTCCTATCCAGCGGCATCATCCGCAGCCCCGACTACACGATGGAGCAGGTCATCGAGGTCGCGCGGCGGCTGCGCGAGCAGGAAAACTTCCGCGGCTATATCCACCTCAAGACCATCCCCGACGCTAGCGCGGAACTGGTCGAGCGTGCCGGGCGCTATGCCGACCGGTTGTCCATCAATGTGGAGCTGCCCAGCGCGGCCAGCCTCAAGGCGCTAGCGCCGGAGAAGGACGCAGGCGGCATCGAGCGCACGATGTCGCGCATCCACCTGCGCCTGCAGGCGGCCCGCGAGGCGAGGCGCGAGGCCGAGGCGGTGCGCGCGCTGCCCGGAGTCGCGCCGCGCGCCGCCGCGCCACCGCCGTTCGCACCGGCCGGCCAGAGCACCCAGCTCATCGTCGGCGCCGACGCGTCGGACGATCGCGCCGTGCTGCAACTGTCTCATCGCCTCTATCGCAGCCAGGGCTTGCGAAGGGTCTACTACTCGGCCTACAGCCCCATCCCGCATGCCAGCGCGGCGCTGCCGCCCCAGGCCGCCCCGTTGCTGCGCGAACATCGGCTCTACCAGGCCGACTGGCTGATGCGTTTCTACGGCTTCGGCGCCGACGAGATCGTCACCGAGGCCGGCTTCTTGTCTTTGCGCCACGATCCCAAGCTGGCCTGGGCCCTGGCGCATCCCGAGGCCTTTCCGCTGGACGTGGACCGCGCACCGCGGGAAGCGCTGCTGCGCGTGCCCGGCCTGGGCGTCGGCTCGGTGGACAAGCTGCTCGCGGCACGCCAGCGCCGCCGCCTGCGCCGGGCCGATCTGCTCGCACTCGGGCCAGCCGCCCGCAAGGCCTTGCCCTTTCTTGTCGCTGCCGATCACCGGCCCCGGGCGGGCGATGTGCAGGCCCTGGCCCAACCCGCGCCGGTGCCGCAGCAGGCGGAGCTGTTCGGATGAAGCTGCCACTGCGGCACCCCTCGGACTGGGATGGCTTTGCGGCCCAGCTGCCGACGCTGCTGGCGGGTGGCGATGCGGGCTGGACCCGCGACGTCGGTGCCCAGGCCGCATTGTTCGGCGAAGCCGCGGAGGGCGGTACGCAGGTCTGGGTGCCGCCCGGGGACTGGGATGAACTCGGCCGTCGCGTCGCCATGCACGCCGACGACACGCGCTACGCCCGTCTGCTCGCCTTCGCGCGCCGCCTGCAGGCCGAGCCCGCGCTGTGGCACGACGTGCTGGATGTCGAGCGCCGCCGCCTGGAGTCCATGGCCCGCCAGGTCGGTCGCGAAATCCACAAGATGCATGCCTTCGTGCGCTTCCGTGAAGTGACCGACGAGCAGGCCGCGGGTGGCCATCGCCATGTCGCCTGGTTCGAGCCCGCCCACCATGTGCTGCGCGCCGTCGCCCCCTTCTTCGTGCGCCGCTTCGCCCAGCATCCCTGGGCCATCCTGACGCCGCTCGGCTGCCTGCACTGGGACGGCCAGCGTCTCTCGGGCGCCGGCCCGGCGCGCCGCGAGGACGCCCCGCCCGAGGACGCCGGCGAGGCGTTGTGGCTGACCTACTACCGCAGCATCTTCAACCCGGCGCGGCTCAAGGTCGCGGCGATGAAGAAGGAGATGCCAGTGCGCTACTGGGCGCTGATGCCGGAGACCCGGCAAATCAGCGAGCTGGTGCGCGCCGCGCCGCGGCGCGAAGGCCAGATGCGCGGCGCGTGATCGGGCTGCGCGCGGGCCGAGCGTCGGGCCGCCCCAAGCCGGCCCTTTCGGGCGATGCGCCTGCGGCTCGACGCCGCAGGGCTGGGCGAGGGCTTCAATTTCTTTCGAACAGCAGGGCCAGCTGGCTCGCGATCAGCAGCTCCTGGCGCGTCCACGCTCGCGTCGCGCGGGCATCGACGAGCCACAGCGCGCCGGCGAGCTCGGCATTGGCGTAGAGCGGCACCTCGATGCGCGCCTCGGCCGCGCCAGGCAGGCCGGCCAGTTCGGCATGGCAGGGATGCAGCGCCGCGTCGGGCAGGGCCAGCGGTGCGCCGTGGCGGGTCAGCAGGTCGATGTAGCGCGGCTGGTCGCCAGTGTTCAGCCCGCCTTCCCCGAGCCGCCAGCGGATGACGCTGGCCAGGCCGAGGATGCGCGCGCTGGCCGTCTTCAGTTCGGCAAGAGCTTCGGTCGGCGGCACCGTGGCGAGACGCTGGCGCTGGCCGCAAAGATGCAGCAGGAGTTCTTCGGGCGTGACGGGTGCACCCGTGTCACCGGCCGGCGGTGCCGCCAGCGTCGCGCGCGCCGGCAGGCTCAATCGTTCGATCTCGGACTGCAGCGCCAGGTGCTGCCAGAGATGGTCCAGGGCGCCGGGAGCGTCGCCCTCGGCCTGCAGCAGTTCGGCCAGTTGCAGATGGGCCTGGCGTGCCTGGGCGCGGGCCTGGATGCGCTGTGCCAGGGCCAGGCCATGGCGGGTCGAGCGCACGGCGCCGGCGTTGTCGCCGCGGGCCAGGGCGATCTCGGTCCAGGTACGGCTGGCGGCAGCCTCCAGCCAGGGGTAGCCCTGGCGGGCGGCGATGTCCAAGGCCAGTCGGCAGTCGGCCACGGCCCAGTCCATGCGCTGGCGGGCCAGGGCCGCACGGGCCAGATGCCAATGCGCCTCGGCCTCGAAGACGCGGTGGCCACCGCGACGCGCCGCAGCCAGGCCATGGCTGAAATGTCGTTCGGCGGCCGGCAGGTCGCCGGTCTCGAAGCTCCCGACGCCAATGTTCAGCGCCAGCTTGGCGGCCAGATAGCTGTCGTCGCTGTTCTTGCTGAGCAGGGCCAGGTGTTCGCCGGCATCGCGCATCTGGCGCAGGCCGCGCGCCCAGTCCGCCTGGGCGTAGTGGATCTGTCCCAGGCCGATGCGGGCCGCCACGCCGGTCTGCAGATCACCGCTGACTTCGGACAGGTCCAGGGCCCGCGACCACTGCTCGCTCGCGAGCTG
>Ga0194137_10001762_pt1 | contig 13045 bp, 13 predicted proteins | sample TARM_MetaG_T3_14_FD_134025 | JGI IMG/M metagenome (GOLD analysis project Ga0194137, IMG submission 134025) | Freshwater microbial communities from Pennsylvania, USA, analyzing microbe dynamics in response to fracking - TARM_MetaG_T3_14 (version 2) | ecosystem: Environmental > Aquatic >... | reverse complement strand
ATTCGGCCTAATTATCCCAGTTATGGGTATCGGGAGACCTCCTGCTATTTTTGTTTTGTTCTTATATGCTTTACTTCCAATTATAAAAAACACATACACTGGAATAAACAATGTTGACCCTGCGGTTATCGAGGCTGGTAAAGGTATGGGAATGACAAATATTCAAATTTTAAGAATGGTTAAGCTACCTCTTGCCCTGTCAGTTATTATGGCAGGTATTAGGATTGCAACGGTAATAAATATTGGTACCACAACAATAGCAGCCCTAATTGGTGCTGGAGGTTTAGGGGATCTAATCTTCAGAGGTATATCTATGAATAGTCCTTACCTAATACTATCAGGAGCAGTTCCAGCAGCAGTATTAGCTTTATTAGTCGATTGGCTTTTAGGTATCGTTGAGCGTCTTTTAACACCTAAAGGTTTAAAATCATAAAATCATATATTAAAAATTAAAAATATATGATCAAGAATCAAGGAGGAGAATACAATATGAATTTTACAAAAGGAAAAAAAATTATTACCTTATCATTAGTGCTTGTTTTATTTTTGTTTACTATTACAGCTTGTAGTCCAAAGGAAGACAGTATCACTATAGGTTCTAAAAACTTTACAGAATCAAGATTGTTAGCTACAATGTTTCAAATTCTAATTGAAGAAAAAACAGATTTAGAAGCAGAGGTAAAAGAATTCGGTGGGACTCAACTAGCTTTTGCAGCTGTAAAAAGCGGAGACGTTGATGTATATCCAGAGTACACTGGTACAGCATACACAGTAATGCTTGACTTACCAGCCATCTCTGATGCTGATGAGACTTATACTATTGTAAAAGATAGATTTAAAGAAGACTATAACTTAGAATGGCTAGGTCAGCTAGGATTTAATAACACTTATGTATTAACAGTTAGAGAAGAAATGGCTACTGAACTTAATCTAGAGAAGTTTTCTGATTTAAGTGATCATGATCAAGACCTGGTACTAGGTACAACCTTTGAATTTCTAGAAAGGTCTGACGGTTATCCTGGTTTACAAGAGCATTATGGATTTGAATTTGCGGAAGCAAAGGGATTTGACCCAGGTTTAACTTATAGCTCACTAAGAAATGGGGATATAGATGTAATTGATGCCTTCTCTACGGATGGAAGAATTAAAGCTTTCAATCTATATACTCTAGAGGATGACAAACAGTTTTTCCCGCCATATTACGCAGCTCCACTTGTTAATGGTGAAACTCTAGAGAAATATCCTGAGTTAGGTGAGGCTCTGTCACTATTAGAGAATCAAATTACTGATGAAGAAATGAGACAATTAAACTACTCTATAGACGAAGAAGGAAAAACAGAAGAACAAGTTGCAAGAGATTTTCTACAGTCTAAAGGATTACTATAGTAATAAATTACTTCATTATAAAAGGTGCTAGTCTTAATCTAGCACCTTTTTCTTGTTAAAAACCAAAATGATTATACCCTGGAACGATACTATATATATTAATAGCTTCTATATACACCATGCGCTAATTTTAGCAATGTTCCTATGTATTATATCCTCTCATAAATTGAACTCTTTTAAATCAACAGCTACCCCCTATCTAATGTATCCTTATTTCCTAATGCTTGAATAATCATGACTGATTATAGATATGAAAGGCTATACAATCATAAAAATCTTCATGTTTCATTTACATTAAGATTAGATGCTGCTTTAGACTAGTGATTTTAGTAAACTAAATGTTCTAATAACAGTAGTAATAATATATCTTAATAAATTAAATGTTATATTTTTGGGTTATAGACGTTGTTATTAACTACAAAACTTAGTTACATTAAAAAGTGACTTAAGATAACTTTTGTGTTATCCTAAGCCACTATCATGGTTATTTCTCTTAAGTTAAATCCATTCTATTCTTACCTAACATCAGTTAACTAAGAGCCTACTATATTAGTGCCATACATGTACTAATATTAGACTAAAGATTATACTTCTGTAGCCTTTTCTAAAACTGGCATATTTTTTTTATCTATCTCTCCAGCTCTAGTTAAAGCAATTTTAGCAGCTATTGGCCCTATTATCTCAAATACGAAAACTCCACCTAAAATTATCGTACTTACTGTCCCACCTAGTTCAGGAATTTGTTGTTTAGCTATCATAGATAACCCAATAGCCACCCCTGCTTGTGGTAATAAACTTAGTCCTATGTTTTTTACAATATTATCATCATAACCAACCATCTTAGCTCCCATACCGGCACCGAATATCTTTCCTACAGATCTAGCCACAACATACCCTATACCCATAACACCTATTTTTCCCAAAACATTTAAGTGTAAGCTCGCACCAGCTAAAGTAAAAAAGAAAAGGTATATTGGTGGGGTAAATCTATTTAGTGCATTAAACACCCTAATATGGTTTCTCATAAGATTTGTTAATGTAACACCTATCATCATACAAGTTAAGATTAAAGATAAGTGAAAAGCAGTTGCAATACCTGCGCCTGATATAGTAAAGGCTAGTACTAATCCTACCATTTCTTCTTCACTTTTTGCTTTATTAACTAAAAAAGTTAATAGTAATCCAATTACAATTCCTAAAAATAAAGAACCGAATATTTCGATTACAGGATAACTTATCATTTTCAAAATTGAAACATTTGAACTACTAACTGAAGTTTTTGCTAGGGCCATTGCTATACCAAAACACATTACACATATAGCATCGTCAATAGCAACAACAGGCAATATGGTCTTTGTTAAAGGCCCCTTTGTATTATACTGCCTTATTACCATTGTTGTGGCGGCAGGTGCTGTAGCTGCAGCAATACTTGATAAGAGTATACTTAATGCAAATGATTGATTTAACAAAAAGTACGTAGTAATAAACACAACAACAACCGTCCCGAGGGATTCCATCAAAGTTAATACGAATATTTTTTTGCCTACCTTCTTTAACTCTTCTATTAAGAATTCACTACCTATACTAAATGCTATTGCCGCTAAAGCAATCTCGTTAACGATAGAGAATGCTTTCACATTTTCGTCGGTAATTACATTGAAGAATGAAGGTCCGACTAAAAGTCCACCTATTAAATATCCCGTAACGTAAGGAAGATGTAAGACTTTTGCTAATCTCCCTCCTAAAATTCCTATTAATAATACAATACCTAATTTAACTAATACATTCAATTATGATACGCCCCCTAGTTATTTATCTTTCATTTTTTATATAGCTACTTAAACCGTAGATATTGCCTATAGGCATTGTGAACATAACACCCGTTCCCGGACTATCCATGTCACCAACTACGTCATTTACTAGCTTCATTGTTTTTTGTACTATCTCATCATTCTCTAGAATGGTAAAAATCGTTTTGTTATATGGGTGAAAATTATCAACGATTGCCCTTAGAGTACCTAGAATGGGTATTTGACTTTTATTACTAACTAGCGCACTAGCCATACCCTGACTGTCTAATATTGTTGCACCCCTTATACCAATCTTCACAAACTCAGTCAAAATATCTTCTAAAAACTCTACTTTATTTAATACAATAAACAATACAAACATTCCCTCACACCTTTTCAAAATATATTATATCTCCCCTGTATTTCTTAAGGCTTGTTTTAATAGTAGCGGACCTATTATTTCAAAGAAAATCACCCCACTAAGAACAATACCTGTAATTACTCCATTAGACCCTGGTAATTTCTGCTCCGCAATAATACTTAGGCCGATGGCAACACCCGACTGAGGGGTTAATGCTATTCCAATGTTGTTTCTTATCCTTCTAGGTAGTCTTGTGAACCCGGATGCGATATATGTTCCAAATATCTTGCCAAAAAACCTGCCAAATATATATGCTACTCCTGCAAACCCAACACTGACTAAAATACCTACGTCTAATTTTGCTCCGGCTAGAGTAAGGAATATTACAAATATCGGTAACTCTATCCGCTCTAATGTAGATGTAATCATAAAATTGCGATTAACAAGGTTAGTGATGACTGCCCCACTAACAATGTTTATTAGTAATGCGGATAAACGCAGTTCAATAGCCAAACCAGTATTCAATAAAATTATTCCAAGTAAAAAAACAAGCAACTTGTTAATATTTCGCTTCCTCTGAGCTACAATTGACATAAGAACACCCGTAAATATTCCAATTAAAATAGCGAATCCTATCTCTTTGCCTAAACTAAACAATAGGTTTGCTCCTCCAATTGTTGCAGTTTCGATCCCCTGTAGTATAGCCGTTACTAATCCAAAGAGCAAAATACAAATTAAATTATCCATGGCGACCAAAGCTAATACATTTCTAGTAAATTCCCCTTTTGTACCATATTCTTTAACTATGGAATATACCCCTGAAGGCGATACGGTCATAGCTAAAACCCCTAATATAATAGCCATATTCATTGGAACTCCAAGTATATATGAACTACCAAAAACTAAAATAAAAGTTAAAATAATATCCCCTAGAGATAGTATCACTAAGGTTTTACCCAACCTTTTGAAAATAGATCTGTGCAGTTCTGTACCAATAGAAAATGCTAATATTCCTAAGGCAAGATCATTTATAAATGAAAACTTATAAATCATTCCCTTTGTGATTATATTAAAAAATGAAGGACCAATTATTAATCCTAAAACAATATAGCCAGTTACCGATGGTAACTTAATTAGTGCAGCAGCCTTTCCCCCAAATAATCCAAGCAATAAAGTAATTGCTATATACAAGGGAATATTCATGTACATTCACCACACTTTCCAGTAGAAATTCCCTTAACAAGATTAACTGGAATACTAAACAAAAATGTAGAGGTCGACTTTAAAATATAACCAAGTACTTCTTCTAATGACCATAAATATTGTCTTACATGATTTTTATTCTCTGAGTCAGAATCAGCATACTGCGAAAAAAAAGGAATATGATCTGCCACATGATGGCCTATGCCTAAACTATTAATGACTGTAGCCCTAGCGATACCCTTTTCGATAAAGACGTCTGAAATCTGTGTTAGAAGTTTTGTTTTATTTAAAACAATAACTAATAATTCCACAAGAAATTCCCCCTTACCTGAACTTGAAAATCCACTGGACTAATCTATATGTTATATAATATAACATATGTATCATAAATACAAATTCATATAAGAAACATTTAGACCCCATTCATTGATTTATCAATGTATAGAACTATTTTTTGCATTTATTTATTTAATTATTTATTTATTTTCAAATCTACCCCAAGAACCCCTATCACATTACTGTTAACTCCTTTTATAGGTAAGGATATAGTTAAGCAAGGCTTATATGATATAGCTGATATATATATTGGTGATATATAAAAGCTATTATTTATGGCTTCATTAAACCAAACCCTACTTGAACCATTAGCAATTCCAGCCGGAGGTAGGGAAACTATGAATTCACCACTTTGTGAATTTGTCCATGCAGCTTCAAACTCTATATTGTCATCAAGCAATTTAATCAAAGTTACCTCATGTTTACTTTTCTCCATTGAAATTATGTTTTCTGATGAAGCCGTCTCTTCTAAAACCCTTCTAAGAACTCCTATTCTATTATCAAGGTCATGCTTCTCTTCCTTTGATAAATTAACTAGGGTAATACTATTTGTGGTTTGTACCAAATCATCTGCTACTTTACCTAATAATACACCCATTCTTTCTGTTTCAATTAAGTTATTACCTTGTTTTTCAATATAATCAACAACTTTACTCACTTGAAAGTCCGCAGTCTTACACATTTTTGCCATATCACCTATAAAATTTGAAATACTTTCGTTTGTCTCGATCTGTATTTTTCTAGCTTCACTGGCCCTTGCCAACTTCGATTCCACCTGTGAGGTAGATTTCATAATCTCCCTTAAACTTTCTTCCGCTGAGTAGGCTGCATTTATCCCCAATTGTACTGACTCAGTACCCATCTGCATAGCCCTATCTGCCTCCCTAACACCCTTGTCAATACGAATCAAAAGTTGATTTGCCAGATTAGTAGCAGTAGCACTAGCTTCTGCAAGTTTTTGTATTTCAGTAGCAACTACAGCAAAGCCCCGGCCATATTCTCCTGCTCTAGCGGCCTCTATAGCAGCATTTAATGCTAACAAATTCGTCTTTGATGAAATATCTTGTATATTAACCAATAGGCCGTCTATTTCTCTGGTATTCTCAGTTAACACCTTAATTCTATCGCCTATCTCTATAGAAGAGTTTTGTATATTTGTCATAGCTCTATTTACATCTTCGACAGACTTCTCACCCTTTAGTGCTATTGACTTGGTAGAAATACTATCTTCATATATATTTTCCGCAAGAGCAGAAATGGTCTCCGATGCCTGTTTTACCTCTTCTATTTGATTAGAAACTTGTTCGGAGGCATAAACAATGTCATTTGTTAGATTTTTAGTATAGTCCGATGCAACTTTCACATCTTCAGCTAAAGTAGTGGAGTTTATTATAACTGAGTTTACTTGTTTCACAGCAGATGATACTTTACTAGAAGCAGCCTGGGTTTTCCCAGTAAAACCTCTTAAGCTTTCCACAAGAGACATTATATGTTTAACTAATTCCCTATAGTCTGCTGAATACTCTTCTTCATTCAAGTTATCATATATATTTCCTTCAGCATACCTTTTGACCTGCTTAGTTAAAGAACTTATCTCTTTTCTTTTAAACAACATTTCACCCACACCCCTCATAAGTAGCTAAGTATCAACAAAAGCGAACTATCTAGTCGTTTAATACTTTCAATGTTCGTTTATTTAACATTTTACCACAATTATCAAATAATTCAAAATTATTTTTAAATTATAAAAAAAAATAGAACTAGTTCTAGGGGAGTTAAGAACATAATTCTAAAGTTTATCTCTATTATCTATTTATCAATTTGTGTGATTTACTAGTTCAATTTACTATTAGGCAATAATCTTTAAGTTTTTTTCCTTAAACTTAATTATCTTACTTACTTGTTCCCAATTAAAAACCCTCTGTATACCATTTCCAAGTAATAGTCTATTATAATTACAATCTAGTAATAGAACTTCAAACCCTGCATTTGTTAATTCGCAAGCGTTTTCATATCTATCTTCTAGGAAAATATCACAATTTAGCTCCTGTGCCTTACCCACTTTATGGTGGCTACCGAGCATGTATAGCTCTCCACTAGGCAAGTCATTCATCATAAACCACTGTTGTGTTAAATTCATTAAACTTCTATCCCTAGCGGTAACATAGAAGATATTGTGTTTAACACTTAACTCCCAAAGGATTTTTTTCGCATCTTTCCGTATTTGAGCGTCTAAAAGCATCTCTTCCCCGTGCCTACTTAAAAATTCATTTGCCTCTTCTGTACTAATTCCTAGTACATCACAAATCTCATACGCTGTTACATCCTCATTCTTTATTTGTAGATTAAAATACTTATTTGCATAACTTACCCAGTAATATGGTTCAGTTATTGTTCCATCAATGTCGATACAAATATTTAACCTATTCATGGGTGCACCTCCGATTTATTTATTTTCTAACTAAATTATAATTCCCAGATATTAATTATGAATTAAATCCGTATTAAGTTTACGTTAAGAAATCTATTAAGACCTACCTAATTAAAATTCTAGTAACCAATACCTACTCCATTCATAAAATGATAGGAAGAAGTTCTTTGGAAGAAGGTGATTAGTTTGGAATTTATAAATTACAGTTCAAACTTAAAAAATCTCATTTGTGGTGCCGATACCGAGGTTCCAATTATTGATGGAAGATATGTGAGAGGTATTAATTTTGACAATGCAGCAACAACCCCGGCATTTCAATCTGTTTTAAATGAAGTAATGAACTTTACACCCTTTTATTCATCCATACATAGGGGGATGGGCTACAAGTCACAACTTTCATCAAACCTCTACGAGCAATCCAGACTTATAATAGGAAACTTTGTTAATGCGGATTTATATCACAAGACTGTCATTTTTGTTAAAAATACTACGGATGCCATTAATAAATTATCTAATAGTTTACTAACTGAGTTTAAGGATGGGGTAATTCTATCAACCCATATGGAGCATCATTCTAATGACTTACCCTGGAGGGGAAAATATAAGGTTGACTACGTAACAGTGGACCAGGAAGGCAATCTATCTCTAGAGGATTTAGAGAAAAAGCTAATACAACATAAGGGGGAAGTAAAATTAGTTACAGTAACAGGGGCATCAAACGTAACGGGAATCATTAATCCAATTTATAAGATTGCTACCTTAGCACATAAGTATAATGCAAAAATTTTAGTAGATGGTGCTCAACTTGTCCCCCATGCCAGGGTGGATATGAAGCCAGTTAATTCACCAGAACATATTGACTACCTAGTATTCTCCTCCCATAAAATGTATTCACCCTTTGGAGTTGGTGTATTAATAGGTTGGAAGGATACTTTTGAAAATGGTAGTCCCGATTATGTTGGTGGGGGTACAGTTGAAATAGTTACAGAGGACTATGTAAGATGGAATGAAGCTCCTTTTAGACAAGAAGCGGGTACTCCCAATATTATTGGTGTAGTGGCTCTAGTCAGTGCCATCAGGACACTAAACGGTGTCGGTCTAGAAGGTGTTCACGAATATGAAAAAAAATTAACTAATTATGCACAGACTAATATTAAAAGCCTTCCAGATGTAACCCTATATGGTCACCAGGAGTTTAAAGATAACAGAGTAGCTATCGTCCCCTTTAACATTGAAGGTATTCATAATGATGTGCTAGCAAAAATTTTATCCTACGAAGCAGGAATATCCGTAAGAAGTGGTTGTTTTTGTGCTCATCCCTACGTACAAAAATTATTAAAAATAACAGATGAAGAGATTGTAAATCATATAAATAACGGATATACAAATCGTCCTGGCATGGTTAGGTTAAGCTTCGGATTGTATAACACTATTGAGGAAATCGATTTTTTAACTGAAACTCTTTATAAAATTATTAAAAATAAAGCACACTATATAAGCAAGTATTCTACTTAAGATAAAAAGGAGGCACAACCGATCTTGAATAAAAAAATTAATCTTGTTATGTTTAGTGGCGATTATGATAAGGCTATGGCAGCCTTAATAATTGCTAATGCAGCTAGAGAAATTGATATTGAGGTTCACATGTTTTTTGCGTTCTGGGGTCTGTTTTTATTAAGAGACCCTGAGAAAATGACATTAGAAGACAAAACAAACTACGAAAAAATGTTTAGCATGATGACACCAAAGGGTGCTGAGGACTTACCCTTATCAAAAATGAATTTTGCTGGGGTAGGTAAAGAAATGCTATTAGAAATGATGGAGGAAAATGACGCTCCACGTCTAATTGACTTTTTAAATGGTGCAAGAAAAAAAGGAGTTAAGTTCTCCTGTTGTAAACTTTCTCTAGAAATTATGGGCTTTAAAGAATCAGAGCTAATTCCAGAGGTTGATGTAACGGATGCTAAGCATTATATAAATAATGCTATTGAAAGCAATATGCAGTTATTTATTTAACTAACATAATACGATGAAAAACTACATTTTATTACCAGTATTTTAAAATGTCTTACTGGACAATATAATAGTGTCAGGTACGTAAGGGTTGAGCCAAGATTCATATATGCTTCGAAAGAGGTGTCTATGGGTCGGCCAAAGACTATATATTGGTCACAAAATGGCTAGTATATAGTCGGAGGGAAGATTCTATAGGGTTAGGAAAGGTTTTATTATAGTCGACTAGCTGATTTTGTTCTATTTTGATTATAATAGGATCCCAACTTACTTTATAGGGTCGAGCTAAGATTCTATTGGGTGTCGCAGGCTTATTCCGAGCTAATGGTTATATATAGCCGTGAGGTTATATATAGCTGTTCAGATGTCCTCTAGGGTCGAGTGAACCATCTTTGTGGGTGTTGATTCTATTTATTTATGGTCGAAAGATCATAGGTGGATAGTAAAATATCTCCAAGGGTGCTAACAAGATTCTTACGTGCTTGATTTTATTTTTAATAATAGACTATTTTTGAAGCTAGAACTTCAACATCCCTTGGATCATGGGTTACTAAAACAACAGGAATAGTCCAATAGGTTAGAAATTTTTTAATTTCTTTACGAAGTTTTTCCTTTACATTTATATCTAATGCAGAAAATGGTTCATCTAATAGAAGTACTTTTGGATTTGTTGCTAAAGCTCGTAATAGAGCTATTCTTTGTTTTTGTCCCCCGGATAATTCCTCTGGAAACTTTTCTTTTTTATTCTCCAACCCTACTAATTTTAAATAATCCATAGTCTTTTGTATTTTTAATTCCCTATCTTTACCCTTAATACCATACATTATATTTTCCATAACATTCATATGCGGAAATAATCCAAAGTTTTGAGGTACGTAACCTACACCCCTATCCTTAGGTGGCAGACAAATATTTTTTTCCTTGTCATAAACGACCCTATTATCTATTTCAATATGACCACTATCAGGATTTATGAGTCCAGCTATTGTATTAATAGTCACACTCTTTCCCGAGCCTGAAGGACCAAAAAGACTTATTACCTCTCCGGCGTCGACTTCCCACTCCTTATTTATTAAAATATCATCAAGCTTCTTTTTTATTTTAACCTTTAGCATTACACTCCCTCCTATATATTAAATTTACTTAATAACAATAGTACTAATATTGTTACCCCACTTATAACTAGCACTAGAAAATTTGCTTGCTCATAATTACCACTTTGTACAGAATCGTATATGGCGATAGATAAGGTCTGGGTCTTTCCAGGAATGTTTCCTGCTACCATTAATGTGGCACCAAACTCTCCCATCGCCCTAGCAAAGGAAAGTACTATACCTCCGATAATACCTTTCCATGCCAAAGGTAATGTAATTCGTAAAAAAATGGACATTTCTGATTTTCCTAAGGTTCTAGCCACATCCTCCAAAGTGGAGTCTATACTTTCTATACTCGACTGAACAGCTCTAATCATTAATGGCAATGATACAATAATCGAAGCTATTACAGCACCTTTCAACGTAAAAATTAGATTAATATTAAACTTTTCTAAAAGTATTCTACCAATAAAGCTCTGTCTACCAATAATAATTAATAAATAATAGCCTAAAACCGTCGGAGGTAAAACCATTGGAAGTGTTACAAGGGCAGAGAAAACATTTTTCCCATAGAATTTCCCCTTTGCTAATAACCAACCAAATAAAATCCCTATGATTGTCGTAAATAAGGTTGAGTAAAAAGCTACTTTTATTGATAAATATACTGGTGACCAATTCATAGTGTCTCCCCCCTCTTATGGTAAACTATATCCATATTTTATAAATACTGTTTCTGCTTTAGCACTCTTTATAAAGTCGATGAAAAGCTTAGCCAATTCTTGACTATTTGTATGACTTACAACGCCAATCATTTGATTTAGAGGGTTGTGCAATTCATCATCAATTAATATATATTCTGCTTCCCTATCTACAAGTGATAGGGCAGTAATTCCAGCTGAAGCATTTCCTGTTTGGACAAATTGCATAGTTTGAGAGATATTCTCACCGTAAACCACTTTATTTTCAATTACATCCCATAACTTTATACTTTCAAGAGCCTCTTTTGCCGCTAATCCGTAGGGGGCATGATTTGGATTTGCAATAGCTATGCTATTAAACTCCTCTAACTTCAAATCCTCAATTTTTTTTAATTCTACATTGAGATTATCCTTAGTAATTAATATTATTCTTCCAATAGCGTATAGTGATTTTGTTTCCTCAATAATATCCCCAGTACTAATAAGTTCATTAATAAAATTTTCACTTGCCGGGGCGAAGACATCAACAGGTGCTCCATTTATAATTTGTTGTGCAAGGTTACCTGTAGAACCAAACTGAAATATTACTTTACAATCAAACTCTTCCTCAAACAATTCGCCTATCTCCGCAAAGGCAAATCTTAAGTTAGCCGCTGCAGCTACATGTAATTCTTGCTCTATTATTACCTTTGTATCTTTGTTACAACCAGTAACAACAATACCAGTTATTAATATACCAATTATAATAATTATGAGTTTCTTCATTTTCACACCCCTTTAAAATATAGAATAAGATGTCTTAAATGTTTATTTTCCTTAAGACATCTTATTTAAATAAGGCTCGAAACTATTATCATATTAACAATCTCTCAACGATTTTTCCTTTCTCTATATGAGATTCAACAATTTCTTCAATGTCATCCGGGGTAACCTTTCCATACCAAGTACCTTCTGGATATATTATTACAACTGGTCCTTTACCACATATACCAAGACATCCTGTTGTTGTAAGCATTACATCATCCTCTATTTCTCGTTCTTGTAGCTCAGATATAAATTCATTTACGATCCTTACTGTCCCCTTGGACATACACATACCTTTTTGTTCACCCGTTAATCTCGAGCTAGAACAGACAAATATATGAAATTTTGGCTTCAGTATCACAATAATCCCCTCCTTTTATATAGCCTCTTTTATTTCCTCCATAGCCTTTCTTATACCATTTTCTATAACATCATAGGTTTCAATAACTCTTATATTTTTTTCTTGTAGCTTTGACTTAGGGCTATTTCCTATCCTTAGACAAAATACCGAATCACAATCCTCAATAGTTTTTAGTATCAAATCAATTTTACTTTCATTGTTACATTCCTCTGGCCCCCCACAATACTGTGGTACAGTACGTTCTTCAACAAACTTCACAGAGCCATCCATAGAATATTTATATATGGCAAAGCTCGTAACTTGACCAAAGTGTTGATCAATAAGCCTACCGGTTTTAGTAGCTACAGCTACGGTGAAGTCTTTTTCTAGATTACTAGAATCATCATTTGAGTTGCCAGAACAGGATGCACCTCTAAAGTCTATGGAACAATCTTGACCAAGAAGTCCTATGGCATCAGCTCTACATTGCTTACAATGATACATTTGTTTAATAGATGAGCTACATTTCATACGCAATAAATTTAACTCCCTATTACTTGTTAAGGGCATGTTTTCAAAATTACTACCT
>Ga0194137_10001761_pt1 | contig 13045 bp, 11 predicted proteins | sample TARM_MetaG_T3_14_FD_134025 | JGI IMG/M metagenome (GOLD analysis project Ga0194137, IMG submission 134025) | Freshwater microbial communities from Pennsylvania, USA, analyzing microbe dynamics in response to fracking - TARM_MetaG_T3_14 (version 2) | ecosystem: Environmental > Aquatic >... | reverse complement strand
GGCTCCGGGAACAAAGTTGTAGTGCATGGCAATACCGTTGTAGCCGACGATGAAGACAAATGCTCCGAGCATCAGCAGAAAGGTATTCCATACAAGGGAATTACTCAGTGTTTTGAGCGAACTGTTCATGTGGCGCCACCTTTATCCTCATCCATCTTGGCGTCTTAGCATAAAGGGCAATGATGATACCCGCAAGAATAATACCCCCGCTGAGCAGCTGGGCCACGGTTACCGGTTCGCCCAGAACAAGCCATGCGGCAAAACCGCTCACTGGCGGCAGGGTATAGTAGAACATGGCAGTCTTGGTGGCACCGAGCACCTGCACGGCCATGTTCCAGAGCAGGTAGCACAGCAGCGAGGCAAACACGGCCAGATAGACCAGCGACCACACAAGGGCAGAGCTCATTTCGGGCATGACAATGGTGCCGCCGCCTTCCCAGAGCGCCACGGGGATCAGGTATATGCTCCCCAGCAGGCAGATGGCCATGAGCAGAGTGGTCTGGCTCACCCTGTCGGTGACCAGCTTGAGGGTGTGGTTGTATACGGCGCTCATGAGCGCGGTCATGAGAATGATGATATCGCCGGAGGCAAATTCCATGGTGGCCAGCCGCATCAGATCGCCGTTGGTCACCAGCAGGCAGACGCCGAGAAAACTCACGCCAATGCCCACATACATGCGGCTATGGAACTTCTCACCCAGAAAACACTGAGCCGTCAGCGCGGTCAGCAAGGGAGAGAGTGTGGAAATAAGCGACATGTTCAGTGCGGCAGAGGTGTGCCCTGCCAGAAAGATCAACGTATCAAACAGGGATATGCCGCACAGCGCAATGACGGAAAGCGGAATGAACAGCTTGATGACTTCTGACCGCTCCTGCCACAGCGCGCGTATGCCGAAGGGAACGAACAGCAGCGTCGCAAATCCCCATCGCAGCAAATTCAGGGTGCCGGGATCGCCCATACTGGCCATACCGCGCGAGGCAACAAAGTTTCCGCTCCAGTTGATGATGCTGAGAACGATAAAAAGGTAGCCTGCAACGTGCGTCATCTTGAATGTATTCCAGTTCATGTGCTGATTCCTGTGGGCCAGCCGTTTCCTGTCTTCCCTGCGGCCGGGGAGGACACGTCCGGACTCATGCCGAGTCGGCACCCCGTCGGATGCCTGTTGAAACGTTTGAAAACACCGGCCGTTTAAGATCCCGGTCGTGAAATCCATCGTCACGCGATGCGGCCCTGTCGCCTTCGGGAAAGGTTTCACATGGCCTGCTCGTACACGGCCTACAGCACATGTCGCGCCAAACCGATAACCGTTTGAAATTTCACATAGTATTCATTGGAACAACGGGTCAGAACCGCACACAATGCGACACGCCTGTCGCAGCGACATGTCGGACAGACCGGTGCCGCGTCGCCTTTTCGCAAAAAGCGGCACAAGTGCGGCCACGGAACAAAAAAGGGGAGAGAAATTTCCCCGGCGGGCAAAACAAAAGCGGCTTCCTGCACACGGAAGCCGCTCTGGCGCAAGGCCTTCCCACCCGGAGGGGACGGTGGGGCCCAGTCTTGGGGAGTATCGTTACTGAATGGCCGCTACTTGAGCTGGGCGGCGTATGCCGGGCCATCGAGCAGTTGCGTTCTGTCAGCGTCAGGCGCGATGCTGATGCGCAGCATCCAACCTTCCCCGTAAGGAGAAGTGTTCACGTGCGAAGGATCGCTGCCAAGGGCTTCGTTCACTTCGGTCACCGTGCCGGTGATGGGCATATGCAGACTGCTGACGGCCTTGATGGATTCCACGGTGCCGAATTCATCACCGGCACCAAAGGCGGCACCGGCAGAAGGCAGGTCCACGAAAGCAACTTCGCCCAGCTGCTCCTGCGCAAAATCCGTGATACCCACTACGGCAGTGTTGTCGTCTGCAATGCGTACCCAGGTATGTTCGGGATGGTAGAGAATGTCTTCGGGAAAGGTAAGTTCGCTCATGATATTTCCTTTATGATTGCGTGCGGTTGCAGAGCCCGTGGCCTTAGCCGCGCAGCCAGCCTTCTGCGGCTTCGTACAGGCCTTCGGCCAGCGTGGGGTGCGCATGAATGGTATGGGCAAGGTCAGAGGCCGTAAGCCCCTTTTCCATGGCCAGCGCGGCTTCGGCGATAAGGTCGGTGGCGTGGGCACCGGCGATATGTGCGCCCAAAATGCGGCCGCTGTTCTTTTCGCAGATCAGCTTGAACATGCCGGGCAGTTCGCCCATGGCCTGTGCCTTGCCCAGCTCGCGGAACTGGAAGACCTGCGAACGGAACTCAATGCCCTGCTTTACAGCATCCGCTTCGGAGAGGCCCACGGTGCCGATTTCGGGAGAGGTGAAAATGCCTGCGGGAATAACGCCGTACTCCAGCTTTCTGTCTTCGCCGAAACAGTTGGCAACAGCGCACAGCCCTTCTGCGGAAGCCACATGCGCCAGCATGACACGGGCGGGTCCGAGCGCATCGCCAATGGCGTAAATGCCGTCAGCCGTAGTGCGCATGCCCATGTCGGCCTTGATCCAGCCGCGGGCATCGGTTTCCACTCCGGCTTCAGCCAGCTTCAGCCCTTCGGTATTGGGCGTGCGGCCCACGGCAACCAGCACCATATCGGCCTCAAGGGTGGAATCAGCGCCGGTGGCCCCTTCCACAAAGGGTGAGGGACCGAGCACGCAGGTTACCTTGCCGTCCTCAACGGTGGCGCTCTTCACGGTCTTGGCGAGTTCCACGCGAATGCCGTGTTTCTTGGCTTCGCGCTGCAGAAGGCGGCTCATGTCCTCATCCACGGAAGGAATGGGGAGCAGGCGGTTCAGACCTTCCACAACCGTTACCTGTGCGCCGAAAGCGCGGTAGATGAACGCCAACTCGCAGCCGATGACCCCGCCGCCCACGATGACCATGCGGGCGGGAACGTGGTCGAGATTCAGCGCGTCGTCGCTGTTTATGATGAACTTGTGATCAACGGGCAGCGAAGGCAGATCAAGGGTTCTGGAGCCGGTGGCGATGATGACGGCATCGCTCTTCACCGTCTCGGTGCCTTCTGCGGTGTGCACAAGCACGGTACGGTCGGCACCAAGCTCTGCAGCACCGCGCACAAGGCGGATTTTGAGGGCCGCGCAGGTCTTTTCCAGACCGCCGCACAGCACCTTGCGCACGCGCTCCTTGCGGGCGACGATGGCAGGCATGTCAGCCTTGAAACTTATGGCACCGGCCTCTGCGGACGTGATAATGCCGAATTCGGCAAGACGGGCGGCAGATTCGAGTGCCTCTGCCGAAGCCTTGATGGTCTTGGTAGGAATACACCCCGTATTCAGGCAGGTACCGCCTACTTCAGCCTTTTCGACCAGCGTGACGGCAGCTCCTCGGCGTGCGGCTTCAAAGGCTGCGATATGGCCGCCGGGACCTGCTCCTATGATGGTGATGGTTGGCATTGCTCTTCCTCTTTGCCCGGACTGCGAACCGGTTAGAATTCGTGATGAAGCTTGTAGGTGACAGGGAAGGCTTCGTGCAGGGAAGCGGTAACGAGACAGCCCTGCTGCATGATCTTTTCCACCCGGTCGAAAATGAATTCGAATTCCTCATCCATGTACACAGTCACATCCAGAGCAATGCCGATAACACGGGCGCGCTTCTTGTCATCCACGCCTGTTTCAAGAGTGGCGGTGCCGGTTATGCGCTCGTACTTGGCACCACGGGTTTCCAGCGCCTTGCCCAGTGCGCCGCAGAAGCAGTACAGCGCAGAAGAAGCCAGCAGCTGCTTGGCGGTACCGCCGCGCTCGTCTTCGGGTACGCCGTCGTAGTTGATATTGAGTTCGCCGAGAATCTTGGAACCAGTGTTAATGGTCTGCTTTTCACCTTCGCGGTCATATGAAACAATGACATGGGCCATATTGCATCTCCCTCGTGATTATTTGGACAAGGCCGTCCATTGGCCGCGAAGTAGCACAGTCCATACCAAGCCAATAAATACAACTTATTTCAGCTAGTTAATCAAAAAATACATAATTTGGCTTGACGCAACTCCCCGTACCACCCATAGAGAGCGACAGCCATGTCGCACACCTTTTCGGCATGTGTATGGCCCGGGGAGCCATACGACACACAGAGCAGACCGCGACACCCATGTCGCATTTCGGCCATTTCCTTCTCCCGTTATCTGCATTCCCGCCTGCTGCTCATAATAAAATACAATTAAGTCGGCGCGTTGAAAAACAAGACACAAATGTCCTGAAAACGGCGCGGTATATGCATTGTGCTGGATTGAACAAACCAGCAGAGAACACACTCATGAAAAGCACATCATACGAAATTCTGCAGCAACGCCTGAATGAAGTTGAGGCAAGCCACACCCGCCTGCTCAACCACCTTCCCGGCATGGCCTACCGCTGCGTTGTGGAGCGCAGCTATGAATACCGCATGGTCTTTGCCAGCAAGGGAAGCGAAAGACTGCTCGGCCTTACCGTGGACGAAGTGATGAAAAATCCTTCCAACACGGTGGAGCGCATGACCCATGAAGAAGATCTCGCCAAGATGCGCAAGAGAATCCATGAGGCCATAAGCCAGAGGAAGAGTTACGAAATCTACTACCGCGTGCGCCTTCCCTCCGACGAAACACGATGGATATGGGACCAGGGCGAAGGGGTTTTCGACGCGGCGGGTAACTGCACCTACCTTGAGGGCATAATGATGGACGTCACCGCGCAGAAAGCGCGGGAGTTCAAGCTGAAAGAAGAAAACACCCTGCTGCGCACCTCTGCCGCCAACCCCGCAGGCTTCAGCCGCATAATAGGCACCAGCGAGCCCATGCAACGGGTCTACAATCTGCTCCTCAAGGCCGCCAAAACGAATATGAGCGTCATCCTCTATGGCGAAACCGGCGTGGGCAAAGACCTTGCGGCGCAGACCATTCACGAAATGTCCAACGTGAAGGGGCGCTACATTCCGGTGAACTGTGCCGCCATTCCCGAACAGTTGCTCGAAAGTGAATTTTTCGGCCACGTCAAGGGCGCTTTTTCCGGTGCCACCACCAACAGGCCCGGCTATCTGGCCGCTGCGGACGACGGCACCCTCTTTCTCGATGAAATTGCGGATCTGCCCCTGAACCTGCAGGTGAAGCTGCTCCGCGCGCTGGAAGGCAAGTCCTACACGCCTGTGGGGTCGAACGACGTCAAAACCTCCAACTTCCGGCTCATTTCCGCCACCAACCGCAACCTGAGCGAGCTGGTGAAGAACAAATCCATGCGGGCGGACTTCTTCTATCGCATCCACGTGCTGCCCATTGTTCTGCCCCCGCTGCGGGAACGCAGGGCGGACATCCCTCTGCTTGTGGCGGATTATGCCCGCAAAAAGGGCATATCCAAGCCAGTTCCCAAACAGATCATGCAGCAGCTCGTCCGGCACGGCTGGCCCGGCAATGTGCGCGAACTGCAGAACACGCTCGAAAACTACTGGGCGTTCGGCGAGCTTGTGCTGGCCTCGGAAACCCCGTGTCCGGACATCTTCGACTTTGCACCGCTGAAAGCGCAGGAAGACGAACACAGCGCCTCTACCGTCTCTTTTTCCAGCGAAAGCATGCAGCCCAATTCTGCCAGCACGGCAGGACCGGTTTTTCAGCATTCCCCCACCGACGGCTCCCTTTCCGACGCCAAGAGCCAGATCGAAATGCAGCGCATTCTGCTCGCTCTGGAACAGAACAGCTGGAAGAAGGGCAAAACTGCCGACACGCTCGGGGTGACCATCCGCACCCTGCAACGCAAGCTCAAGAAATACGGCATAAAACGGCATTCCTGATTCGCAGTCGTCCGAATACAAAAAGGGCCGGTACAGCGCATACGCGTTGTACCGGCCCTTATTATTCTATCGGAATCTGCTGAAAGGATATTCCGGCAGCCGCCGGCCGGATGCAAGCCAAACTGGTTTCTGCCGGAAAGCAATTTGGCGTTGCGTCGGGGCCTGTATGCCCTTTGCTCAGGAGCTGAAGCAGCACGCCCCGCGGATACGGCATGCTCCGGCGGGAGCCTCCCTTGAGTGCCACACCGCACGGCAAGCCATATCGGGCGGAGCACTAAGTGCTCCGCCCGCATCTGTTTCCTATATATCAGCTGTCCGCAGCACGCTGCCGGACACGAGTTCCGGTAACGGCCTAGCCGCCAAACGTTGGGTTAGGCATTGGGGTTCTGTTTGCAGATCTGTTCCAGAGCCTTGTCCTCACGCACCATCTTGAACCACGACACCACAACCAGTGCAATGGGGATGAGCATGAGCGCGCCGGAGAAGTTCGCGAATACGCGCACAGGTCCGAGACCGCCCATGGTAATGGCGGCAAGAGCCAGACCGGCCTGTACCGCTGCCCAGTAGAAGCGGTGACCACGGGTGGGTTCGGCACCGATGGTGAGCTTGGTGGTAGCGGAACAGGAAATGACGTATGCGCAGGAGTCTACGCTGGTCGCAAGGAAGATGGTGGAGAAGATGCAGTAACCGATGAGCACAGCGGTACCTGCGGGCAGGGTGCTGAGCACGGCAACCAGAGCAGCAGGGCCGCCGCTGGCATTGAGCACGCCCACTGCGTCAACAACGCCGTTAAGCTGGGCAAAAAGGGTATACCCGCCGAACACGGCGTGAATCATGTACGAACCGGCAATACCGCCTGCAAGACCCATGGCCACAACCTGACGAACGGTACGGCCGCGGGAGATACGGGCAATGAACAGGCCCATGAAGGGACCGTAGGAAGCCATCCAGAGAGCATAGAAGATGGTCCAGTCCTGCGGGAAGGTGCCCTTGGTGTAAGGATCGGTCCAGAAGATCATCTCGAAGAAGTTGTTCAGCATGTGACCGAAGGAACTGGTGAAGTTGTTCACAATAAATACGGTGGGACCGGTCACAAAACAGAAGAACACAAGCAGCAGGGCAATAACCACGTTTGCGTCGGAAAGCAGCTTGATGCCTTTCTGCAGACCGAGAGAAACGGAGGCGGTGAAGATAACGGCGCTGACGGCCAGAATGATGAGTTCGAGCGTGAAGGAAGGTTCGATATGCAACGTGGCAGCAAGAGCATGGTTAACGATCGGTACGGAAACGCCCATGACGGCTGCGTTGGAGAACATGAGGCCGATGATGAAGAACACTTCAATGGCACGGCCGATGCCGCCGTTGACTCTGTCGCCGAGAACCGGCTCAGCGGCGGAGCTGATGCGCAGAACGGGCTTTTTGCGCTTGTAGAACATGTAGCAGATGGGCAGCGCAGTCACCATGTACCAGGGCCAGGTAACAGGTCCCCAGTGCAGCAGCACATAGGACATGGCCCATTCATAGGATTCGCGCGAAAGAGGCTCTGCAAACATGGGGGGGTAGGCAAGGTTGTACAGCGGCTCTGCAATGGACCAGAACATGACCGCACCGGCAACGCCGGAACAGAACATCATGGCCAGCCACGAGTAATTGTTGAACTCGGGCTTTTCATCAGGTTCGCCGAACTTGATTTCGCCGTACTTACTGAAAACAAAATAACCGGAAAGCAGGATCATGAACACGGTAACCCAGAGGTACCAGGTACCGGTGGTGTATGTGAAAGCGTTGTAAGCCGTCTTCAGAATCTCTTCACAAGACTTGGTGAACAGAATGGAGCAGGCAATGATGGCGACCAGAACCAGGGTCGCAGGAATAAGAATGAATTTATCAGGGCGAAGGTTCGGGGTTTCGTCGTTCGGTTTCATAGACATACGCGTCAGCTCCTCAAATAAGGATGTTCAGGGGGGGCTGTCCGTTTCAGGTTGAGACCGGGGTACCTCCCGGCCAATACCGTGTGTTTCAGCTGCATAGTACTCCAGATGCTCAGCTGGACGAGCGAATCAGGCGATACGTTCCCCTATAGGAGCACGTTTTGTGCCATTTTTCACAACTCAGCCCTAACCTGCTATGCTGTAAGGACATTCCCCGAGAACATACATCCATCTTCAAATGGCAGCGGCTGCGGGTAACGTCATGAATGTCGCCCCGCCTTGCTTTTCAGGCTTTTTCCGCTGCATGGCTGCGCGCCTTTTCGCCTTACTGCGCCTTCCTGACAAGCTAAAAAAACATGCCGGCCCCTCTTGCGCTGCGGCGATTTGCCACGGAATTCACAACCCCTGTCTGTCTCTCCGTTCCACCTCGCTGGTATCCTTCGCAAACTGCGTCACAACTGTCGCCTCTGCCTGTCGTCCCCATCCCTGCGCCTTTTTACGGGGCATGAAAGGCGACATAGTATAAACCCAAGCGCGACAGGCACTCTTTGTGAAAGTTTGGGCAGAGCACGGGGGACACCTCTGTCGCCTCTGCATGCCCTCCAGCAATCAGTATTTAGACATCACATTGAAATAAAAGAATAAAACGAAGTGGCACTGTTTTTGTAGCTATGGGGCCAGCTGGACCTGCGCTCAGGCGCTTTTCATAATCACACAGGAGTCGGAACATGACTGTCAAAGCAAAGCGCGCGGCCCTTCTGGGCTTTGACTGCGCCATCCCCAAGCGCCTTGAGGCACTCGTTGCCGAAGGCGCGCTGCCCAACTTCAAGAAATTCATGGAAACCGGCAGCTATATGACCGAAGGCTACAACCTGCCTACGGTTACCCCGCCCTCATGGGCAACCATCTGCACCGGCGCTTACCCCCGCACCCACGGTGTTGAAGACTATTACTACTACGTTGAAGGCAGAAGCCTCGAACATAAGCAGACCGTACAGGCATTCGGTTCCGAAATCCTGACCGCCCAGACCATCTGGGACCGTTGGGACAAGGACGGCAAGAAGTGCATCGTCGTCAACTACCCCATGGCATGGCCGAGCAAGATGAAGAACGGCGTCATGGTCATGGGCGAAGGCATCTCCCCCGCTGAAACCCGCTGGATGGAAGAAGGCAACGCGCACCGCGAATTCCTCGCTTCCGAAAGCGTCATCTCCAGCGACTTCTTCCCCATGGGTGTGCAGGCCAGCTTTGACAAGGCACGCGGCTGGGCGAACCTTCCCGAGTGCGATGAGCCTCTGGAATTCACCGTAGACATGGCTTTCAAGGAATCCATGTCCCCGCTGGAAAACCAGACCTGGTACGGCCTGTGCTGGGAAAGCGGCGACGACGGTTTCGACACCTTCGCGCTGTGTCCTGAAAAGGACTACTCCAAGGCCTTCTTCACCATCACCACCGGCAAGTGGAGCGCCCCCGTGGTGCACGACTTCACCGTCAAGGAAGACGGCCGCAACGAGAAGGGCACCTTCCGCTGCAAGCTGATCAGCCTTTCCGACGATGCCGAAGAATTCAAGCTCTACATCACCGGCATTTCCGGTCATCGCGGCTTCATTGCTCCTGCCGAGGCAGCTGGCGACATCGACTTCTCCCATGACGTCATCGCCAACGACATCGGTCTCGTGGGCTTCATGCACGGCATTCTGGACATGGACACCGTGGTCGAACTGGCCCAGTTCCATTCCGACTGGCTCGTGCGTGTTGCTTCCAGCCTGCTGACCTCCAATGCCGACTGGGACCTCTTCTACATGCACTCCCACCCCATCGACTGGTTCTACCACGGCTGGCTGGGCGACATGGACAGCAAGGACGAAGAAGTACGCAACCGCGCCTACGACATGGAACGCAAGATTTACCAGATCGAAGACCGCATGCTCGGCAAGATGATGGAAATCTTCGGCGACGAAACCCTCGTCTGCCTGTGCTCCGACCACGGCGCAACCCCCATCGGTCCCATTCTGAACACCGCAGAGGCACTCAAGGCCAAGGGTCTGTGCCACTACGAGCCCAAGAATTCCGAGAACTACTGGGAAATCTACGAAGAAACCGAAGGCTTCAACTACGTGCTGGACGTTTCCAAGTCTGTGGCAGTGCCCCAGCGCTACATGTTCGTGTACGTGAACCTGAAGGACAAGTACCCGGGCGGCATTGTTGAAGCTGAAGATTATGAAAAGGTGCGCGACCAGATCATCGACGCCCTGCTCGACTTCAAGCACCCCGACACCGGCGAACGCCCCGTGCTGCTGGCAGTGCGCAAGGAAGATGCAACCGTGTTCGGCATGGGCGGCGCCCAGGCCGGTGACGTTGTATACGCACTGAAGCCCGAATACATGGCAGAACACGGCTACGGGTTCCCCACCGGCGAATCCGGATGCGGCAGCCTGAAGAACATCCTTCTGTTCAAGGGCCCCAACATCAAGAAGAACTTCAAGTACGAACGTCCCCGCTGGCTGGCCGACATCGTGCCCACCATCTGCTACGCCACCGGTAACCCCATTCCGGACGATGCCGAAGGCGGCATCATGTACCAGATCATGGAAGACCCCAACCTGGTTAAGTAATTCCAAACATCTCATCCCGTGCGGCAGACCCGCTCTGCCGCACGGGGTATACCTGCAAGGATTGAATCATGGCTGAGAAGAAAGCTCTTATCGTACTTGCCCCCGCAGCCGAACTCGGCGCAGGCGCTTCCATTGAAAAGCTGCTCAAGAAGGGCGTGAAGTTCGCCAATTTTGCAGCCGGCGACGTGATCGACGCTGCCGTGGCCGCTGAAACCGTTACCGCCCTGCAGCCCCAGGACGTGGCAGCCGCCATTGAAAACGGCGTGGCCCTCGGCCTGATCGACCTCGGCAATGCCGACACCGCTGCCCTTGATGCTGCTCTGGCTGCCATTCTGGACGCCGCCGACCGCAAGACCGTTATCGCCGTTGCCGCCAAGAACGCCCTCGTTCTGCAGGGTTCCGGCATCAACGCCAAGGCCGGTTCCGTGGACCGCGCAGCCTGCGCCAAGGACATCGTGCCCACTCTGGCATACATCACCGACTTCCCCATCACCACCGAATGCTGCGGTGCCATCCTGTATCAGGCTCTGAAGAGCGCCAACATGAAGCTGGATGAAACCACCAAGCTGAAAGAAGCCCTCATCCGCATGGAAGGCGCCCTGGCTCGCGACAACCGCGAACCCTGGGACAAGCACGACTGCGCATAGCAGTTGCGGCATGCTGCCATACTTGAAAAAGCGGGGTTAACTACCCCGCTTTTCTTTTTTGCGTTCCTGCCGCTCCATCTGCCTCTCCAAAGCTCTGTCCAAGGTGCTGTTCAGGGCGTTATGTCCAAGGAGTTGCCCCAAACAGTCACTCCGTATGCGCCATCCGAACTTGCCTCTTCCCCCCCTTCTTTGCTCCAGACACGCCCCTTACAGGGAACCCTCTATTCCAACCCACTTATAATATACGGGCAGACGTTTCGCGATATTCTGGCATGTGTGTTGTCACCCCATCCATCAGGAGGTTCCATGCTTCGCAACATGTTACTTTTTGTGTCGCTGACGGCCATGCTCATATTCGCCGTCACCACCGTGCTGGCGTACGAAGTGCCGGACAAGGTTCTGATCGAGCGCCCCAAAGGAAATCAGAAGCTGAATTCATGGGTGGCCCCTGTCAGCTTCCCCCACGGTTTCCATGCCATCCGGCTGGCCTGTCGCGACTGCCACCACAAGGAAACCGACAAGACCCTCGGCAAGTATGTGCCCTGCCGCCAGTGCCATACCGACGATGATCCCACTGCGGAATCCGGTTTCTACAGGGCATGGCACTCGCCGGGGCCTCCCAGCTGTCTGGGCTGTCATACGCAGATGCGCTCCGAAGGCGGCAAGAACCCCGTGGGCTGTACCACCGCCTGCCATAAACCCAAATAGCCCCGGGAGGATCACATGCCGAACGGAACCAGATTTGACGGACTGAAGATGATGGCCGGACAGGGTGGCGTAAGCCGACGCGACTTCATGAAATTCTGCGGGCTCATGGCCACGTTCATCGGGCTTGGACCCGGATTCGCCGCCGAAGTGGCCCATGCCCTCACCACAAAGAAGCGTCCCTCGGTCGTGTATCTGCACTGCGCGGAATGCACAGGCTGCACCGAAGGCCTGCTCAGGGCCTATGAACCCTATTTTGATGAAATAATCATGAGCACCATTTCGCTCGATTACTGCGAAACGGTCATGGCGGCTGCAGGCACGGCAGCGCATGCGGCGCTGGAAAAGGCCATAACCAACCCCGAAGGATTCATCTGTGTTATTGAAGGCGGCATACCCACCTTCCACGGGGGCGAATACGGCAAGGTCGGCGGCGAAACCATGTTCCAACTGTGTGCGCGGGTGGCATCCAAGGCCAAGGCCACCATTGCCATGGGTTCCTGCGCCAGCTTTGGCGGCGTGCAGGCTGCCAGGCCCAATCTCTCCGGCGCCAAGGGCGTGAACGAAGCGCTCAAGGCAGTTGGGGTAAACGCCATCAACATTGCGGGCTGTCCGCCCAACCCCATGAACTTTGTCGGCACCGTGGTGCACCTGCTCACCAAGGGCATGCCCGATCTGGACCACTGGAACAGGCCCACGCTGTTCTACGGCGACACCGTGCACTCGCAGTGTCCGCGCCAGAAGCACTTCAACAGCGGCGAGTTCGCCCTGAGTTTTGACAGCCCCGAAGCCAAAAAGGGCTGGTGCCTCTACAAGCTCGGATGCAAGGGACCCTACACCTACAACAACTGCCCCACTGCCCTGTTCAATCAGGTGAACTGGCCCGTCAAGGCCGGTGCCCCCTGCATAGGCTGCAGCGAACCCAATTTCTGGGATGACTATTCGCCCTTCTTCCACCCCATCGAAGACGGCCCGAAAGGGTAAGCCGCCCGGCAATCCGTACAGCCAAGGAGGATTAACTGCATGAGCACGAAAACGGCCACCGAATCCGGCAAGCGGCTTATCATCGATCCGGTGACACGCATAGAAGGCCACCTGAAGATCGAAGTGGAACTTGAAAAAGACCGAGTGAAAAACGCCTGGCTCAGCACCCAGCTGTTCCGGGGCATAGAACCCATACTCAAGGGCAGACCACCGGAGGATGCCCCGCTGTTTACCCAGCGTACCTGCGGGGTGTGCACCAACACCCACGCCCTGACCAGCATACGCGCCATTGAGAACGCCATTGATCTCACCGTGCCGCCGCTGGCGCAACTCATCCGCCATCTTATCCTGTCCGCGCTGGTGGT
>Ga0194137_10001759_pt1 | contig 13052 bp, 14 predicted proteins | sample TARM_MetaG_T3_14_FD_134025 | JGI IMG/M metagenome (GOLD analysis project Ga0194137, IMG submission 134025) | Freshwater microbial communities from Pennsylvania, USA, analyzing microbe dynamics in response to fracking - TARM_MetaG_T3_14 (version 2) | ecosystem: Environmental > Aquatic >... | reverse complement strand
CTGCTGCGCGACTTTCTCGGCGGTCAGGCCCATGCCGTAGGCCAGGCCGATGTTCTCGTTCTTGAACACGTTCATGTTGATGGCCGGATGATGGCCCATCATCGGCACCATCGACATCGACTCGGCGCCGGCGGCGATCATGACATCGGCTTCGCCGACGCGGATGCGGTCGGCCGCCATCGCCACGGCAGTGATGCCGGAGGCGCAGTAGCGGTTGATGGTGACGCCGCCGACGGTGTTCGGCAGGCCGGCGAGGATCACCGCATTGCGCGCCATGTTCATGCCCTGCTCCGCCTCCGGGAAGGAGCAGCCGACGATGGCGTCTTCGATGGTCTTGGGATCGAGGCCCGGCACCTGTGCCAGCGCGGCCTGGATCGCGCGCACCAGCAGATCGTCCGGACGGACGTTCTTGAACATGCCGCGCGGCGCCTTGCCGATCGGGGTGCGGGTAGCGGCGACGACGTATGCTTCTTGCAGTTGTTTGGTCATTTGAAATTCTCCTGGTTCATTCAGCCGTCGACGCGGCGGCGAGCCGTGCGATCGTGCCTTGCGCAATCGCGCACAACAGTTCTTTGCCTTCGTTGACGACATAAATGTCGCAGCGGCAGGCCGCCTGCGACTTGCCCGCGTGCACTGCGGCGGCGCGGGCGACGAGTTCCTGTCCGATGGCCGGACGCACGTAATTGATCTTGTATTCCGAGGTGACGACACCGGTGCCGAGCGCGGCGCCCCCGGCGAACGTGAGGGCATTGTCGGCGAGGTAGCTGACCACGCCGCCATGCACGAAGCCGTGCTGCTGCTTCAGCGACTCCTGGACGGGCAGGCGCAGCTCGGTGCCTTCGGCGTCGAAACGCGTGAGCACCGCACCGACCAGGCGGCTGAACGGCTGCGAGGCCAGAGCCTGTTGTCCGAGTTGCAGCATGTCCATGGTGTCGTCGTCTTTACGGAATGTTTAGTTACCTTAGTTACGTACAGGCTTGCCGGTCTGCATCATGCCCATGATGCGCTCCTGGGTCTTGGGATTGTTGAGCAGTTCCATGAAGGCCTTGCGCTCCAGATCCAGCAACCACTGTTCGCTGACGAGGCTGCCGGCCTCGATGTCGCCGCCGCAGACGATCTCGGCGATCATCGCGCCCAGCTTGTAGTCGTGTGCCGAAATGAAGCCGCCGTCGCGCATGTTGACCAGCTGGGCCATGATGGTGGCCATGCCGGTGCGGCCGGTGACCGGCACCAGCTTCGGCAGCTGCGGACGGTAGCCGGCGTCGAACATCGCGCGCGCTTCCACCTTGGCCACGTGCAGCAGCTCGTAGGGGTTGAACACGATGACGTCATTCTGAGACAGGTAACCCATCTTCTTCGCTTCCAGCGCCGACTTCGAGACGTTGGCCGTGGCCGCATTGGTGAAGTAGGTCTTCAGGAACTGCAGGATGTCGTTGCCCTTGGCATCGGCCGCCGCGCGCACCGCCGCTTCCTTCAGGCCGCCGCCCGCCGGCACCAGGCCGACGCCGACTTCGACCAGGCCGATGTAGGACTCGATGGATGCCACGCGCTTGGCCGCATGCATCATCAGTTCCGCGCCGCCGCCCAGCGCCAGGCCGGAAACGGCAGCTACCACCGGCACGTTCGCGTATTTCAGCGCCTGGTGCGCCTGCTGCAGCTTGGCGACTTCCGGCTCGATGGCCTTGACGCCGCCCGACATGAACACCGGCAGCATCGACTGCAGATCGGCGCCGGCAGAGAAGGCGCCGCCGTCGGCCGCGTCCGCGCTCCAGATCACCAGGCCCTTGTAATTCTGCTCGGCTTCGGCGATCGCCTTGGCCAGACCATTGATGACACCCTGGCCGATCACATGCATCTTGGTCTTGAGCGACAGGATCAGCACGTCGTCGTTCTGGTGCCAGATGCGCACCGACTCATCCTCGAACACCGTGGTGCCGGCCTTGCTGCCATCGAGAGCGTTCTCGCCCAGCACGGTGGCGCGGAAGGCCTGGCGCTGGTAGACCGGCAGGTCGGAACGCGGCACGTAGGCATTCTTCGCCGGCGACCATGAGCCCTCCGGCTTGTGCACGCCGTCGCGTCCGTCGAACACCCACTGCGGCAGCGGCGCATTGCACAGCGCCTTGCCGGCGTCGATGTCTTCCCTGATCCAGGTCGCAACCTGCTGCCAGCCGGCGGCCTGCCAGCCTTCGAACGGGCCGTTCTTCTGGCCGAAGCCCCAGCGCATCGCGAAGTCGACGTCGCGCGCATTGTCGGCGATCGACTCCAGATGCACGGCGATGTAATGGAAGGTGTCGCGGAAAATGGACCACAGGAACTGCGCCTGCGGATTGCTCGACTCGCGCAGCGTCTTCATCTTCTTGGCCGGATCCTTTTCCTTCAGGATGCGCACCACGAGGTCGTCGGCCTTGCCGGTGGACGGCACATAGTCGCCCTTCTCGCCGTCGAAGCGCAGGATGTCCTTGCCCACCTTCTTGAAGAAGCCGGCGCCGGTCTTCTGGCCGAGCGCGCCGGCGGCGATCAGCTTGGCCAGCAGTTCCGGCGTCTGGTAGACCGGGTAGAAGGGATCGTCCTTCAGGTTGTCCTGCATGGTCTTCATCACATGGCCCATGGTGTCGAGGCCGACCACGTCCGCGGTGCGGAAGGTCGCCGACTTGGCGCGGCCGAGCTTGGTGCCGGTAAGGTCGTCGACCACGTCGACCGGCAGGCCGAACTTCTGCGCTTCATACATCGTGGCCATCATGCTGAAGATGCCGACGCGGTTGGCGATGAAGTTGGGCGTGTCCTTGGCGCGCACCACGCCCTTGCCGAGCGTGGTGGTGAGGAAGCCTTCGAGCTGGTCGAGAATTTCAGGGCGGGTGGACACGGTCGGGATCAGTTCGACCAGATGCATGTAGCGCGGCGGGTTGAAGAAGTGCACGCCGCAGAAGCGCGATTTCAGGTCGGCGTCGAAGCCTTCGGACAGCGCGGTGATCGACAGGCCGGAGGTGTTGGAGGCGAAGATGGTGTCGGCGCCGATGAAGGGAGCGACCTTCTTGTACAGGTCATGCTTCCAGTCCATGCGCTCGGCGATGGCTTCGATGATCAGGTCGCAGCCTTTCAGGACTTCGAGGTTGTCTTCGTAGTTGGCGACCTGGATCAGCGATGCATCGTCCTTGTTGCCGAGCGGCGCGGGGCTGAGCTTCTTCAGGTTGTCGATGGCGCGCAGCACGATGCCGTTCTTCGGGCCTTCCTTGGCAGGCAGGTCGAACAGCACGACGGGCACGTTGGCGTTTACGCAGTGGGCGGCGATCTGCGCGCCCATCACGCCGGCGCCGAGGACGGCGACTTTCTTGACGATGAAGTTGGACATGGGGAGGTTCCTTTGAATCTTTGAATTCGTAGCGGAAGTTCCCTCCCCTTCAAGGGGAGGATTAGGGTGGGGATGGGTTTAATAGCGCACTGGCTGCCGTTGAACCCATCCCCCACCCAACCTCCCCCTTGAAGGGGGAGGAGCATGACGGCGGTTGACGCTGATGGCGTTTAAAAGGCGATCTGCAGAAACGACTTAGAACAGCTCTTCGTCCATCGCCATGAGATTCGCCGCGCCCGAACGCGCCTGGCGGATCAGCATCGCCGTTTCCGGCTGCAGGCGACCGAAATAGAAGCGCGCGGTCGCCAGCTTGGCCTTGTAGAAGCTGTCGCCGGAATCCTGCTTTTCCAGCGCGATCTTGGCCATCCGCGCGAAGAAGTAGGAGAACACCAGGTGGCCGGCCACGCGCAGGTAAGGCACGGCGGCGGCGCCGACCTCGTCCTGGTTCTGGAAGGCCTTCATGCCGATTTCCATGGTCAGCTTGGTGACCTTCTCGCCCAGGTCGGCCAGCGGCGTGATGAACTCCGACATGGATTCATCGGTGCCGTTCTCTTCCACGAAAGCCTGCACCTTGGCGCCGAACTTGCGCAGCTTGGCGCCGTTGTCCATCAGGATCTTGCGGCCCAGCAGGTCGAGCGACTGCACGGTGTTGGTGCCTTCGTAGATCATGTTGATGCGGGCGTCGCGCACATACTGCTCCATGCCCCACTCGGAGATGTAGCCGTGGCCGCCGTAGACCTGCATCGCTTCGGAGGTGGCGATCCAGCCGTTGTCGGTCAGGAAGGCCTTGATGATCGGCGTCAGCAGCGCGACTGCGTCGGCGGCTTCCTTGCGCACTTCCTCGTCGGGATGGTTCAGTTCGCGGTCGATCTGCAGCGCAACGTAAGAGCAGAAGGCGCGGCCGCCTTCGGCGTAGGCGCGGGCTGTCAGCAGCATGCGGCGCACGTCGGGATGCACGATGATCGGATCGGCCGGACGGTCGGGCGCCTTGACGCCGGACAGGCTGCGCATCTGCAGGCGATCCTTCGCATAGGTGACGGCGTTCTGGTAGGCGACTTCTGTCAGGCCGAGCGACTGCATGCCGACACCGAGGCGAGCCGCGTTCATCATCACGAACATCGCGTTGAGGCCCTTGTTGGGCTCGCCGATCAGCCAGCCGCGCGCGCCGTCGAGGTTCATCTGGCAGGTGGAGTTGCCGTGGATGCCCATCTTTTCTTCGATGGCCCCGCAGAAGATCGGATTGCGCTCGCCCGGGTTGCCGTTGGCATCGGGAATGTATTTCGGCACCAGGAACAGCGAGATGCCTTTCGTGCCCGAGGGCGCATCCGGCAGGCGCGCCAGCACCAGGTGGATGATGTTGGCCGACATTTCATGCTCGCCGGCCGAAATGAAGATCTTGCCGCCGGTGATCTTGTAGGAGCCGTCGGCCTGCGGTTCGGCCTTGGTGCGCAGCAGGCCGAGGTCGGTGCCGCAATGGGGTTCGGTCAGGCACATGGTGCCGGTCCATTCGCCGGATACCAGCTTGGGCAGGTACAGCGCCTTCAGCTCGGGCGTGCCGTGCGCATGCAGTGCCTCGTAGGCGCCGTGCGACAGGCCGGGATACATGGTCCAGGCCTGGTTGGCCGAGTTCAGCATCTCGTAGAAGGAATTGTTGATCACGATCGGCAGGCCCTGGCCGCCGAATTCCGGGTCGCAGGACAGCGCCGGCCAGCCGGCTTCCACATACTGCTGATAGGCTTGCTTGAAACCGGCCGGCGTCTGCACGACGTGGGTTTCCTTGTCGAGGCGGCAGCCCTCGCGATCGCCGGAATGGTTCAGCGGGAAAACCACCTGGGAGGAAAACTTGCCGCCCTCTTCCAGCAGCTGGTTGATGATGTCCTTGTCGATCTCTGCATGCTTCGGCAGTTGCTTGAACTCATCTTCCACTTTCAGCAGCTCATGCAGCACGAACTGCATGTCGCGCAAGGGAGCGACGTATTGACCCATGGTGTTTTCTCCTGACGTCTGAACTAGGCTGTCTACTTGACAGCGGTTTTGGGATTCGGTTTTGCAGGCGCATCCTCCTGGGATGCGGTCTGCGGATTCTGGTAACTCCTGACCAGGCGTTCAAACCCGACTTCGGCACGGTTGACGCTGCCGGGCAACTTCAGGAAACGCGCATCGTGATGCAGGGCGAGAATCAGGCCGTACGTCTCGAAGACCAATTGGTCAGGATCGGTATCGGCCGACAGATGTCCCATCTCGATGGTTTGCACGACGCAGCGGCGCAAGGCGTTCTTCCATGCGCGCACCATGCCGGCCAACTCTTCGCGGATCGCACCGGGGCGGTCGTCGTATTCGACGGCGCCGCTGATGTAGATGCAGCCGGATGCGATCTCGACCGACACGCGCTTGACCCAGCGGGCGAACATCGCCTGCAGGCGGGGCAAGCCGCGCGGCTCCTTCATGCTGGGATAGAACACTTCCTGCTCGAAGTGGTGGTGATACAGCTTCACCACCTCGATCTGCAAATCCTCACGCGACCCGAAATGCGCGAACACGCCCGACTTGCTCATGTTCATCTTGTCGGCAAGCAAACCGATGGTCAGGCCTTCCAAGCCGTCGCGGCTGGCCAGGTCGAGTGCCACATCGAGAATCGCGGCGCGGGTCAGCTCGCCCTTGCGCATCAGTTTGGTTGTCGAGTCAGTCATGTTGGTTGCCACAGTGGTGCCCTATCAAAAAATCAAAATTCAGCACGGCGTAGAAGGCGTTTAACCTGAAGCGAACGCTCGTACTATTATCTACCGTAGTATAAATGTCAAACAGGAACTTAGAGGGAGAATTCTAGTCGTGCGGTGCAGCATGAATCGCTGCGCAGGCCTTGCCCGGCCTGCGTCCCGCAAGGAGAAAACCGGCTCAGAACTTGTCGATCAGGCGCCTGTCGCGCTTGGTCGGGCGTCCCTTGATCGACTCGCCGGGCTCGCGGAAGAAGCGCCGCTGCTCCGCCTTTTTCTCGCGTGCGGCAATGCTGTTTTCGGTTTCTTCGTAGAGAGTCTGGGCAATGGTCGCCGAGCCGCGCTTGTCGGCAAGGTCTTTCACGACAACTTCCCATTCCGTCGAACCATTGTCGATTTCCAGGGTATCGCCGGGCTTGACGCCGCGAGCCGGTTTGATGCGTTCGCCGTTCAGGCGGACCTTGCCGCCATCGACGGCATCGGTGGCCATCGAGCGGGTTTTGAAAAAGCGGGCTGCCCACAGCCACTTATCGATGCGGACGGAGTCGGACATTATCTATGTATATGCAGGTAACAAGCCTGCATTTTATAGCGTGAGCGTGCTTTTTCTATTTGCGGCGCAATATGAAATCTTCTTTTGTCGCGGAAATGGCAAGCGATCCGGGGCCGTGCAGCGCCGAATACGCACCTGGCAATAGCGATCCGGCAATCTGCCTGCCGGCGTCATGATGCGGCCACTGCCTGCCGCGCGACACGCCCGGCATCCGTTCGCCGGCATGCCGCGGGACCCTGTGCCGCTGGCATTTGTGGAAGACCGGCTCACCTTTGAACTGCGGCTCGGCGTGCTCGACCTCGACCTGCTGTGGGCCCAGGCAAGGAAGCCGGTGAATTACCTGAGCGGCCGGGCACAGCAGCGGGAGAGGATGTCCGCCTGCGGGTCAATGCAGCGACGATGAAGGATTCATGTCGCTCACATCGTCGATCAGCGCACCGTCGGACACCGCCCTGCCCATCGTCGCTTCCTCGTACCAGTGCTGCACCTGCATGAGATGCGCGCGCTCCTCGTCGAGCGCCACGCTGAAATCGCTGATCAGCGCCATCTGCTCCTGGTCCTCGGCCAGCGCGATCAGCAGCTCCCATCCGGCGTTGTCGGTCATCTCGGCGATCAGCAGCGCATGCAGCGACTGCGCGATCGTGGAATCGGGATCGTCGAGCACCTGCTTCAGGCCCTGCGATTCGATGCCGACCAGTTGGGCCGACGGCGTCGGCGCATCCGGCTCGCCGCCGATGCCGGCAATTGCCGCGGCCAGCATGTCGGCATGCCGTGCTTCATCCTGCCGTATCTTCTGCAGGTCGGCCAGGGTCATGCTGGTGGAACTGTCCTGCGAGGCTTCGAACTTGCCGATCAGCGCATCGTAGAACCGGATGCCGCTGCGCTCGAAGGCCAGCCGTTCGGCGAGCTTGTCGAGCAGCAGCTGCGATGGCTGTGACCGGGCGTCTTCGGCGCGCGATGTGCGGCGCCGGCTTCTTTCGGATGGCTGTTTCATGCTCTCCTCATCTGCGATCGCCGGCAATCGGCATTACATGACGACCTTGCGGTTGTCGCCCAGCGCATCGGTATTGCCGGTCATGATGCCCTTGGCCAGTCCGTACATGCGCTTGACCGCGCTGCCGGGCGCGACCCAGTATTCCGCTTCGGTGATGGCAACCTTCAGCAGCACCAGGTTGGGGTCGTCGAGCCCATCGGGAAACCAGGGCTTGATCCACGGCGTCCATAGCGAGCGCATCTTTTCCTTGTCGCGCACCACTTCTGCGATGCCCGATACCGACAGGTAATCCTGCTTGTCGGGGCGCGCATAGCTCAGGTTGACCTGGCGGTGATGATGCGCTTCCTCGACCTTGGGCGAATCGAGCCCGGTGAAAAACCAGAGGTTCCCGGCGGCGTCCATCTGCATGGTCGACATCGGCCGGCTGCGCAGGGTGCCGTCCTCTTCCTCGGTGGTCATCATCGCGAACTTGATTTCCTCCACCAGCTGCGCGACATTCTGCAGTTCCTCATGCGCCTGCTGTTGCACGTCCATAAGCTTCTCCTCTGCAAAATCGCGACATCGCGATCATCGTATTGATTCGAACAGTAGGAAGAACCCCGCCAACGCGATTAAGTTCCTGCGCAGGCTAGGTGGAGGCAGGCTGCGGAGTCAGCATGTTGGCGTCGCGCACGATCACCCAGGCATCGTCGGCGCCCTTGTGCAGTATCGTCAGGGTGGAGCCGGAGCGCCGCATCGGCAGGCCGTTGCGGCGCGGCGTCATGGTCACGTTGAGCTGCGTCCAGCAGTAGGCGACCCTGCCGTGGATCTGCAATTCCCTGATCTCGCCTTCCGACTCGATGCGGTAATGTTGCATGCCCTCACGGAAGGCCTCGAGAAAGCTTTCCCTGCCGCGCATCGGCGCCTGCCCCGGCATGAGAAACACCACATCCTCGGAAATCAGCGCAGCCAGGCGGTCGGGATCGCCCTCTTCCGAAGCGGTCTGCCACTCGATGAAAAGATTGCGGATGGACTGTTCGTCGGTCGGCATGACGGCCTCCTCTTCAGGGAATGGATAGCACTATCCATGCGGCCACGCAGCGGAAAGCAGTTCCGGCATCACCTCGCCCGCCTTGCCGCGCAGGATGTACTGGGCAATCACATCATGGCTGGTGGCTTCGGGATTGATCTGAATCACGGTACGGCCACAGGAGCGGGCGTAACGCGGCAGGCTGGCGGCGGGTTCGACCAGGCTGGAGGTGCCGATGCAGAAAAAGACGTCGGCCTCCTCGAGCACTTCGGAGGCGAGGGTCCAGGCCGCCGACGGCAGGGATTCGCCGAACCAGACCACGCCCGGACGCAGCATGCCGCCGCAGTGCCCGCAGCGCGGCGGGACGTCTTCAGAGACTTGCACGGCGGCGGCGGTTTCAGTCGCGGCCGGCCGGCCGCAGTCGAAGCACCGGGTGGCCAGAATATTGCCGTGCAACTCGATGACCTCGCTGCTGCCTGCGCGCTGGTGCAGCCCGTCGACATTCTGGGTGATGACCGTGACCTTCGGCACCAGCCCTTCAAGCTGCGCGACCGCAAGATGGCCGGGATTGGGCTTGGCATCCCTTAGCAGTTCGCGCCGCCACGCATACCAGCTCCATACGGTGACGGGATCGCGCAGGAAGGCATCCGGCGTGGCCAGTTCCTCCGGCCGGTACCTGGCCCACAGGCCGGTATGCGCCTCGCGGAAAGTGGGAATGCCGCTTTCGGCGGACATGCCCGCACCGGAAAAGATGGCGATATGCCGCGCGGCACGCAGCTTGTCGAGCAGGACGAAGTCGAAGAGCATGGTGAATGACTGGGCGACTGGGCGGAAGACGGCCCAGTATACCCGCTATGCACCTGCCATGGCCGCGGCATGGCGGCGGCTTCAGCCCGCAGCCGCCTGGGTACGGGGAGCCTCTTCTCCGGAGCGCGTGCGCATGGCAAGCAGGATCACCGCGCACAGCACCATCGCGCCGCCCAGCAACTGTCCGGCGCTGACCGATTCGGACAGCAGGGCAACGCCGAGGCAAAGCGTGATCACCGGCTCCAGCGTCGAGATGATCGATGCCTGCGAGGGTCCTACATGCCGGATGCCGACCAGGAAAGTGGTGACCGCAACCGCCGTCAGCGCCGCGATGGCGGCGATCGCCATCCAGGCCGCCGGCGTGGACGGCAGCGCCGAGCCGTCGGCCAGCGCGAAGCCGCCGTTGCCCAGGCAGGCGACCGACATGATCACCAGCGTGCCCGCCAGCGGGTCGACGCCCTGGGTGATGCGGCCGCCGAGCAGGATATAGACGGCATAGATGGCGGCGGCGGCCAAGCCGAGGATGATGCCCAGCGGCGTACCCTGCAGGTCGCCGCCGAGCATGACCGCCATGCCGGTGACCGCCACGGCCAGCAGCGCCATCGTGCGGCGGTCGAGCTTCTCGCTGCCGATGGCGACCGCCAGGATGGTCACCAGCACCGGATAGGTATAGAGCAACAGGCCGACCAGGCCGCTGCTGGCGTGCATCAGCGCGGTGAAATAGGCCTGTGACTGGCCGGTATAGAGCAGGCCCATCAGCATGAAGCCGGCCAGCGTGCGTCCGCGCGGCAAGGCGGCGCGGCGCAGCCTCACCAGCGGCGCGAGCAGAGCCACCGCGATGGCGAACCGCAGGGTCAGCAGCATGCTCGGGCTGACGCCGGCGTCATAGGCGGTCCTGGCGAACAGGGCCATGCTGCCGAAACCGAGGGCGGACAGCAGGACGAGGGCGATGGCGGTATGGCGGGACATGGCGGGCATGCTTTCAGGACAAAAGTTAGGGCAAAAGGCTTTGGGGGTGGCACTATGGCTAGTCGGTGCAGTCTAGTGACTTGCAGCCCATGCCACAAACCAATATTCTTGCTGGTCTGCCCCAATTATTTTGAGCCTTCGTGCAATATCGACTCCCTCCCCTGCCGGCTGTGCGCGCTTTTGAAGCCGCTGCCCGCCACGGCGGTTTCCAGGCTGCGGGCGAAGAGCTTCACGTCTCCGCCGGCGCCGTCGCGCACCAGGTCAAGCAGCTCGAAACCTGGCTCGGCATTGCCCTGTTCCAGCGCCTGCCGCGCGGGGTCGTGCTGACCAGCGCCGGCCGGCAATATGCGCAGGCCCTGCGCCCGCTGCTCAATAGCCTGGCGGAAGTCTCTGAAGCGGCGAGGCGCCAGGGCGATGAGCGGGTCGTAACCGTGACATCCGTGCCCTCGCTGGTTTCGCGCTGGCTGCTGCCGCGGCTGGGCCGCCTGCGCGAGCGGCATCCCGATATTGACTTGCGGCTGCTCGCCTCGCTGCATCCAGTCGATTTCCTGAATGAAGGCGTGGATGTGGCGATACGCCTGGGCACCGGCCCCTATCCCGGCCTCAAGGCCGACCTGCTGCTGGAGGAATGGTTTTCGGCGGTCTGCAGCCCGGCCTTCAAGGCCGCCGCCGGCGACATCAGGGAGCCGGCCGACCTGCTGCGCCATCCGCTGCTGCATGATGAACTGGAGCCGCGCATTCCGGATGAAATCCTGTGGCCGCGCTGGCTGCAGCATTTCGGCGTGCGCTACGCCGGCAGCAAGCGCCCCAGCTTTTCGCACACTTACCTGACGCTGGAAGCCGCCGCCAACGGCCAGGGTGTCGCCCTCGCGGCCGAGCCGTTCATCGAGGAGGATCTGCGCAGCGGCCGGCTGGTGCGGCTGCTGCCGCACAGGATGCGCGGCCCCTACCGCTTTCATCTGCTGCGTCCGCTGGAAGCCGAAGCACGGCCGGCCGTGAAGGCATTTTGCGACTGGGTGATGGAGGAAGCGCGAAGCGCAGCAGCAGCAAATACTGGTTCAGATATGTAGCAGGTAAGGAATTGACGTTTTAGCAATAATTCTTCTAACATGCGTTTTCCCTTTTGCCCTTGACGGGTCTACTGTCCATCAAGGGCTTTAACGCAAGATTGAAGGAGAATTGATGTTTCAATGCAGCTTCGAGCTCAACGATCAACCTATGAGCGCCTTTTGCATAGGCGCACTTTCCTATTCGGCATTTTCCGGGCTGGGAAGCAATGCCAACCGGCGAGCGCTGGCATGCGTCAAAGGCACAGGACCCATCCCACCGGGAACGTACTATATTTTCGACCGGCAGTCCGGAGGACTGCTCGGACCGATAAGAGATATGTTCAATGGCAGAAGTGATTGGTTGGCGCTCTATGCCGCAGACAACCGCATTGATGACGAAACTTTCTGCAATGAAGTCAGGCGCGGCAATTTCAGACTTCACCCGAAAGGCATCACCGGCCGCAGCGAAGGCTGCGTGGTTGTTGAAAAGGAAGCCGATTTCTTTCAGCTCCGGGCAATTCTCACCAGCGCAAAACCAGTCAGCGTGCCTGGAACAAAATTGAAAGCCTATGGCCGGCTGGTTGTTAAATGAAGCTGCTGCAGCGCATCGCCTTCCTCGTGCTGATTCTTCTGTTTGCCGGCCTGCTCACGCGATGGTGGCTTTCGACCAGCATGTCGGAGTCCATCTGGACATGGATTAATGGCCTGATTGAACGCGGCCAGAATCCCGGCCTTGCTTCCGACATTGAGCTATTGATTACGCTTGCTTGTGCGCTGCTTGTTTCGACGATCGGCGTACTGCTCATCCGCCCGCTTCTATCCTGCATTCGCAAGAAGACGTAGCTAGCAAAATTCACTGATACCGATTTAAGCGTGCCCGATTTGCATGTCCGAATCCATCCGGGCACGTCAACTATCCTTCAGCACCCGCACATCATCTCGCTGTTCCCCTGCGATCCCTGAGCCCCCGCCGTCGGATGCCCGTCGCGCTTCCACCAGTCGAGGCCGCCGATCAACTCCTTCACCCTGAAGCCCAGGCGCGTCATGTTCAGCGCGCCCTTGGTCGAGCCGTTGCAGCCGATGCCGTCGCAGTAGCTCACCACCAGTGCATCGCGGTCCAAGGCGCGGGTGGTGTCTTCGGACATGGTCCGGTGCGGCAGGTTGATGGCGCCGGGAATGTGCTCGCGCGCATACAGTTCCGGCGCACGGGTATCGATGACGATGAGCTTGTCATTGGCTTTCAGCGCCACGCTGAGGTCCCAGGAATCGATCTCGTAGGCGAGCTTGTCGAGGTAGTGCTGGAGTTGTGCTTGCATGGGTTTCCTTTCCTGTCCCAAGGTTGAATCCATGCCATCATGCTACCTGCGATTGGTTTGCAAAAGCAGACCATTTTTCAATTCGACAGCAGACCACTTCAAATGTCCCTGCCCTCATCCGGCCGCAAGCTGAGCGGCGTATTGCTCACGCTGCTCGAGCAAAATCACGACCGGCAGCCGAGCCTGTCCGGCCGCCTGTACCGCGCGATCCGGACCGCGATCATGGACGGCACCCTGCATGCCGGCGACCGCCTGCCGTCGACGCGCGCGCTGGCGTCCGACCTTGCCGTCT